>Ga0209628_10003458_pt1 | contig 11082 bp, 13 predicted proteins | sample TergutCu122P4_FD_187285 | JGI IMG/M metagenome (GOLD analysis project Ga0209628, IMG submission 187285) | Cubitermes ugandensis P4 segment gut microbial communities from Kakamega Forest, Kenya - Cu122 P4 (SPAdes) (version 2) | ecosystem: Host-associated > Arthropoda: Insects > Digestive system...
GTCATTGCGCTACGTCGCAGCATCCATGCGGCTCGTGGATTCTGCGTACTGCGACTTCGCGCAGCATGACACGCTTCGCTCCGCGCAGAATGACAACCCTTGATTGCCGGGTGAATAGCCCGGAGTGACTCACCAGCGGCCTTCGCTCGCAATCGCATGAGTGCAGCGGTTGGATTGACGCAGCACAGTTCGGCATATACAATTCGACATATACATGTTGAAGAGCAATGCCATGCCCACCCTATCGACACCATCCCGGCCCAGGGAAGCGAAGCTATTTCGCAACAACCGCAGCCAGGCCGTGCGGATTCCCGTGGAGTTCGAGTTTCCTGGGGATCGTGTGATGATCCGCCGCGAAGGCGGCAAACTCATCATCGAGCCAGTGACCCGGCCAACGAACATCATCGAACTGCTGGTCGAGTGGAGAAAAGAAGCGCCGCTTGGGCCAGAAGATCAGTTCCCGGTCATCGAGGACATGCCCGCCCAGCCGGAGAACCTGTTTTGAGCGGCTATCTGCTGGACACGAATATTCTCGGCGACGTGATCCGCAACCCGGACGGGCCTGCCGCACGCCGCATTGAACAGATCGGGCCGAAGGAAATTTTCACCAGCATCATTGTCGCAGCCGAGTTGCGCTATGGCTGCGCAAAGAAGGGTTCGCCCAGGCTACAGGCCAAGGTGGAGGGCATCCTCGAGACGATTCCGGTGCTGCCGCTGGATATTCCGGCTGACGCTGAATATGGCGGCATCCGCGTCGAGTTGGAAGCCGCTGGTCAGCCTATCGGCATGAACGATTTGTTGATCGCCGCGCACGCTCATACCCTCGGCCTCACGCTCGTGACGGACAACACACGCGAATTCAGCCGCATCCGTGGCCTCGATGTGGAAAACTGGCTGGAATAGATCACCTTTGTGTGGCTCTCCTTGAAGGGGATGGCTTTCGCGCGCCTCGAAACCAGAGGCGGCATGATGTTGACATTGATGCGATTGCCCTGCCTTCGCTCGCGGGCGCGGCGGGCGCTTGCGGTAAAATGCGGCTTTTGCTCCCAGGCCGCAACCCCGTGACGACCCTCACCATCGCCCTCTCCAAGGGCCGCATTTTCGACGAAACGCTGCCGCTCCTGGCCGCCGCCGGCATCGTGCCGGACGAAAATCCCGAAACCTCCAGGAAGCTCATCATCGCCACCAACCAGCCGCAGGTGCGCGTCGTCATCGTCCGCGCCACCGACGTGCCGACCTACGTCCAGTACGGCGCGGCGGACATCGGCGTGGCCGGCAAGGATGTGCTGATCGAGCACGGCGGCGAAGGGCTGTACGCGCCGCTCGACCTCCATATCGCCAAATGCCGGATGATGGTCGCTGTGCCGGAAGGCTTCGATTACGCCAACGCCGTGCGCCAGGGGGCGCGCCTGAAAGTGGCCTCGAAATACATCAGGACGGCGCGCGAACATTTCGCCAGCAAGGGCGTTCACGTCGATCTCATCAAACTCTACGGCTCGATGGAACTGGCCCCGCTGGCCGGCCTGGCCGACGCCATCGTCGACCTGGTGTCGACCGGCAGCACGCTGAAGGCCAACAAACTGGCGGCCTGCGAGCACATCATGGACATTTCGGCGCGCCTGGTGGTCAATCAGGCGGCGCTCAAGGTCAAGCGCGAAATCCTGCAACCGATGATCGACGCCTTTGCCAGGGCGGTGGAGAAGTAAATGCTCACGATCAGACGCCTGTCCACCGCCGATGCCGATTTCCCGGCCCGGCTCGACGCGCTGCTCGCCTTCGAGGCGACGGCGGATGAAAACATCGAGCGTACCGTCGCCGGCATTCTGGCTGATGTGAAAACGCGCGGCGACGCCGCCGTCATCGACTGCACACAACGCTTTGACCGCCTGACGGCGGCCACGATGCGCGATCTCGAACTGTCGTCCGGTGAATTGCGGGCCGCCCTCGACGGCCTGCCGTTTGATCGCCGCTCGGCGCTGGAAGCAGCGGCCACGCGCATCCGCGCCTACCACCAGCGGCAAAAACTGGAAAGCTGGTCATACACCGAGGAATCGGAAGCAATGCGCGGCACCCGGCTCGGCCAGATGGTCACGCCGCTCGACCGCGTCGGCCTCTATGTGCCGGGCGGCAAGGCCGCCTATCCGTCGTCGGTGCTGATGAACGCGATTCCGGCCAAGGTCGCCGGGGTCAAGGAACTCATCATGGTGGTGCCGACGCCGGGCGGCGAAAAGAATCCGCTGGTGCTCGCCGCCGCCTGCCTGGCCGGCGTCGATCGGGTATTCACCATCGGCGGCGCGCAGGCCGTCGGGGCGCTGGCCTACGGCACGCCGACGGTGCCGCGCGTCGATAAAATCGTCGGCCCCGGCAACGCCTACGTCGCCGCCGCCAAGCGCCGGGTATTCGGCATTGTCGGCATCGACATGGTCGCCGGCCCCTCGGAAATCCTGGTCGTCTCGGACGGCACGGGCAACCCCGACTGGGTGGCGATGGATCTCTTCTCGCAGGCCGAGCACGACGAACTGGCGCAATCCATCCTGGTCTGCACCGATGCCGCCTTCATCGACCGCGTCCAGGCCAGCATCGACAAACTGCTGCCGACCATGCCGCGCGCCGACATCATCCGCGCCTCTTTGAACAATCGCGGCGCGTTCATTCTGGCCCGCGACCTGCCGGAAGCGGTCGCCATCGCCAACCGCGTCGCCCCGGAACACCTCGAACTGGCGCTCGCCGACCCCGCTCCGTGGGTCGGGCAGATTCACCACGCCGGGGCCATTTTCATCGGCCACTACACCTCGGAATCGCTCGGCGACTACTGCGCCGGCCCCAACCATGTGCTGCCCACATCCGGCTCGGCGCGCTTCTCGTCGCCCCTGGGCGTCTACGATTTTCAGAAGCGCACCAGCCTGATCCAGGTCTCGCCCGCCGGCGCCCAGACCCTCGGCCGCATCGCGGCGACGCTCGCCGACGGCGAAGGCTTGCCGGCGCATGCGGCGTCGGCCCGGTTCCGCCTGGATGCGGCGGCTTCATGGAAAGATCAGGTTTCGACGACCTGAAAGTCGATTGCTGCGCCGTCCTTGACCACTTCCTTGACCGCGCAGCGGGCGATCTCTGTCAACACGGCGGCCTTGGCCTCGGCGCCGAAACCCTCGGGAAAGCGAACCTCGGTGCGGAAGCGGCCCAGCGTCAGCGGGCCGCCCGGCCCGGCGAAGGGCTTGCAGGAAATCTCGATGCCGGCGGCCGAAATGCCGAGCTTGTGGCAGGCTTTCTTGGCGAACACCGCGGCGCAGCCGGTCAGGGAGGCGTAGAAGGCTTCGAGCGGATTCATCTGCGAGCCATCGATGGCGTAGCTGATCTGGTGCTTGTGGGTGCTGACCTGGATCAGCGGCGTCTGATCGACGAGAGTGCGGTACATGGCGGCGTCCTGCAAAAGGGTTCATGGCATTCTGCCGGGCGGCAGAGCCGAATATTATAAAACCCTTATATTTGGCTTGGCAATCACGACCCGGCGGTCATGAGATGTCGGCCAGACGCTGGTTGGCCGTGTTGAGACGATTGACCAGAATGCCGACGAAACTCTGATAGAAATGCAGGCGGCAGGCGTCGGAAGCCTGTTCCAGCGCTCGGCCGTGAATGGTGACGATGTCGGCCTCGGTCAACGCGACGACATCGGCGCCGCGCGTCGGCACGTGGCGATTGAGGATCGCCATTTCGCCGAAACAGTCGCCGCGGCAGAGCACGTCGAGCGGCGTCCCGCCCCGGCTGACGGCGAGTTGGCCGGAGATGACGAAGGCGAAGGTTTTTCCCCGATGGCCGCTGCGCAGCATGACCGTGCCGGGCGTGATACGCCGCCATTGCGCAAAGCGCAGGACTTCCCACAGTTCGACATCGCTGAAATCGGCGAAAAAGGGCAAGGCGCGCAAGGTGTCGAAGCGCTCGCTTTCCGGGAAATCGCTGCTGTCGCTCGGCAGCCGGCCCTGGCGGACGAGATCGGTCAGATCGCGGGCCATGTCCGGCCAGCTTTGATAGCGCTGCTCGCGCTCCTTGGCCGTGGCGCGGGCGACGATGCGGTCGAGGGCCGGCGGCAGGTCGGGGCGCAGACTGGATGGCCGGGGCGCTTCGTCATGGACGATGCGGTAGACCAGATTGGCCTGGCTTTCCGATTCGAATGGCAGATGTCCGGTCAGCAACTGGAACAGGACGACGCCCAGGGAATAGATGTCGGTACGGTGGTCGAGCGGGTGCTCCAGTATCTGTTCCGGCGACATGTAGGCCGGCGAGCCGATGGCGCCGATCTGGGAAAACTGGTTTTTGCCGGTGAGGGCGGCGCCGAAGTCGCCGATCTTGATGTCGCTGCTGTTGCCATGATCGCCGGCCAGCAGGATGTTGGCCGGCTTGATGTCGCGGTGGATGATGCCGAGGCGGTGGGCGAAATCGAGCGCCCGCGTGCATTTGAAAATCACTTCGATGATCTGATCGAGCGGCAGCAGCCGGCCGGGGCTGGCGTGTTGTTCGAGGGTGCCGCCGGCGACGTATTCCATGACGATGTAGCAGATCGTGTCGGCCACCACGGCGTCGTAAATCTGGACGATGTGCGGGTGATTGAGCTTGCCGGCCAGCGAGGCTTCGTTGAGGAACAGGCGGCTGTAGATGCGGCCCTTGTCCGGGTCGCCGAGCGCCTCCGGCGAAGCCACCTTGATCGCCACATTGCGCCCGGCGAACGGGTCGCGGGCCAGATAGACGCTGCTGCTGGCGCCGGCGCCGAGCTTCTTGATGAGTTCGTACTTGCCGAGTTTGTGGCCCAGCGGCTCGCTTCCGGCCGGCGGCAGGCCGGTCGGCGCAGCGGCTTGTTTCGCTTGGCGGTGGCTCACAGCCGGCTACGGGCGCGGACGACGGCGGCGCGCACCTGCTCCGGCGCGGCGCCGCCAATGTGGTTGCGCGCGGCCAGCGAGCCGGCGACGGTCAACACGGCGTACACGTCGTCGCCAATCAGCGGCGAGAACTGACGCAGTTCCACCAGCGTCAGGCCGGGGAGGTCGACGCCCTTTTGCTCGGCGGCCTTGACGGCGCGGCCGACGGCTTCGTGCGCATCGCGGAAGGGCAGACCCTTCTTGACCAGGTAATCGGCGAGATCGGTGGCGGTGGCGAAGCCCTGGCTCAGCGCGGCCTGCATGGCGTCGGCGCGGACGCTGATGCCGCCGGCCAGGTCGGCGAAGATGCGCAGCGTGTCGGTGACGGTGTCGACGGCGTCGAACAACGGCTCCTTGTCTTCCTGGTTGTCCTTGTTGTAGGCCAGCGGCTGGGCCTTCATCAAGGTCAAGAGGCTCATCAGGTGGCCGTAGACGCGGCCGGTCTTGCCGCGCGCGAGTTCGGGCACGTCCGGGTTCTTCTTCTGCGGCATGATCGAGGAGCCGGTGCAGAAGCGGTCGGCGATCTGGATGAAGCCGATGGAGGGATTCATCCACATCACCAGTTCTTCGGAAAGGCGGCTGATGTGCATCATCAACAGCGCGCAGGCGGCGCAGAATTCGATGGCGAAATCGCGGTCGGAGACGGCATCGAGCGAGTTCTCGCAAACGCCCTCAAAACCGAGTTCGCGGGCGACGAATTCGCGGTCGATCGGATAGGTCGTGCCGGCCAGCGCGGCGGCCCCGAGCGGCAGGCGGGCGACGCGCTTGCGGCAATCGGCAAAACGCTCGGCGTCGCGGCCGAACATCTCGACATAGGCCAGCACGTGATGGCCGAAAGTGACCGGCTGCGCCACCTGCAAATGGGTGAAGCCGGGCATCGGCGTCGCCGCTTCCTGTTCGGCGAGGTCGATCAGCGCGCCGCGAAAAGCCTTGAGCAGCGTCTGAATGTCGTCGATGGCGTCGCGCAGGTAGAGGCGGATGTCGGTCGCCACTTGGTCGTTGCGCGAGCGGCCGGTGTGCAAGCGCTTGCCGGCATCGCCAATGAGCACGGTCAGGCGCTTTTCGATATTGAGATGCACGTCTTCGAGATCGAGCGACCACTCGAAGCGGCCTGCGGCGATTTCCTCGGCGATGGCGGCCATGCCGCGCTCGATGTCGGCCAGGTCGGCGGCGGCGATGATGCCCTGGCGGGCCAGCATCCGCGCATGCGCCAGCGAGCCGCGAATATCCTGCCGCCACATGCGCCGGTCGAAATCGACGGAGGCGGTGTAGCGTTTGACGAGATCGGAAACCGGCTCCTCGAAGCGGCCTCCCCAGGTGTACTGATTGGCGTTGGCGGTCATGACTTTGGTCTAGAATGAAGCGGATCGCTGATGAACCCCGAACAATCCGCACGAAAATGGCAAGTATACGGCAGTTTCCCGCCACGCATCCCCTGCCCGACTGGCGCAATTTCGGCGTCATGCTGCGCGTTCTGCTCGGCATCAACGCCCTGGCCCTGGCCGCGGCCCTGCTGCAAGCGCCGCAACTGGCGCAGTGGCCGCAGCGCTTCGTCGACCTGGCGGCCGTCGTCGAACCGCTGCTGCTGATTACGCTCGGCCTCTTGTCGCTGGGCCGCGGTCTGCTGTGGCGCTTGCCGCTGCGCGCCGGTCAGGCGGTCGTGCTGCTCCTCGCCGGCGGCCTGGCTTTCGCGCTGTTCGCCACCTGGAGCCGGTTGCTGCCGGACGATGCCGGCAGCCCGTGGCGAGCGGCTTTGCTGGCCATGGCGGCGGCGACTCTGACGCTGCTCTATTTCGACTTGCGCGCCGGCGCTCTCGATCCGACCCAGGCCGAGGCGCGGCTCTCCGCGCTCAATGCCCGCATCCGGCCGCATTTTCTGTTCAATTCCCTGAACGCCGTGCTGTCGCTGATCCGCGCCCGGCCGCAAGAGGCCGAAGCGGCGCTGGAGTCGCTGTCCGACCTGTTCCGCGCCGCCATGCGCGATCCGGGCGAACTGGTCAGCCTGGGCGAAGAAATCGAACTGGCCAAACAGTATCTCGAACTGGAGCATCTGCGCCTCGGCGAACGGCTGCGCGTGGACTGGCAGATCGCCGCCGACGTGGGTCTCGATCTGCGCATTCCCCCGTTGATGTTGCAACCGCTGCTGGAAAACGCCGTCTACCACGGCATCGAACCAGCGCCGGCGGGCGGCGTGGTGCGCATCGCCATCACCCGCCGCGACGACGCCCTGTGCATCGCCATCGGCAATCCGGTCGGCGGCGCGACCGCGCGCGCCGAGGGCAATCGCATGGCGCTGGCCAACATCCGCGAACGCCTGGCCTTGTATTACGATCTCGAAGCGCGTCTCGACATCGAGCGCGGCGTCGACGCCTGGGAAACCCGCATCGTCCTGCCATGGAAAAACAAGACCCGCTGAAAATCCTCATCGTCGATGACGAGCCGCTGGCCCGCGAGCGCCTGCGCACGCTGCTCGCCGACATCGCCCGGCAATTGCCGAGCGAAATCGTCGGCGAAGCCGAAAACGGCATCAAAGCCCTCGACCGGCTGCGCAATCAGCCGGTCGACGTGGTGCTGGCCGACATCCGCATGCCGGGCATGGACGGCATCGAACTGGCCGGCCATCTCGGCCTCAGCGAGTCGCCGCCGGCGGTGATTTTCGTCACCGCCTACGACAATTACGCGGTGCAGGCTTTCGACCTCAATGCCGTCGATTACCTGCTGAAGCCGGTGCGCACCCAGCGCCTCCTTACCGCGCTGCAAAAAGTGCGCGCCCAGCCGCCCGTCGATCCGGCCCTGCTCGCCGGACTGGGGCGCGAACTGCGCGGCGGCGGGCGTTCGCACCTCTCCTGCCATGAACGCGGCCGGCTGCTGCTGGTGCCGATCGGCGAAGTGCTGTATTTCAAGGCCGACCTCAAATACGTGACGGCGCGCACAAAGGAGCGCGAATTCCTGCTCGACGAGACGCTGGCCCATCTCGAAAGCGAATTCGCCGAGCGTTTCATCCGTCTGCACCGGGCGGTGCTGGTCGCCAAAACGGCGCTGGCCGGCTTTGAGAAAGCCGCCGGCGACGATACCGATGCCTACGGCTGGGCGCTGCTGCGCGGCGTGCCGGAACGGCTGCCGGTCAGCCGCCGCCAGTGGGCGGCAGCCCGGCAGGTAGCGGGCGGTTGACGGCTTGGATCTGGTGGCGAGAGAAGTTGCGAATCAAGTTGGTATCAAATACGATACCGATATGCTCAAGCCCCGCCATCGGATCGTTCTGGATACGAATGTTGTTTTCGCCGCGCTACGGTCAAGGCGCGGAGCGGCGTTCCGGCTGTTGTCGCTGGTCGGCGCGGGCATGTTCGATGTTTACCTGTCGGTGCCCTTGCTATTCGAATACGAGGACGTGCTCAGACGCGGAACCACGGGTCTGGAGCCTGCCGATGTGGAAGTGGTGCTGGACTATCTGTGCGGCGCATCCCGGCGGCAGGAGATACATTTCCTGTGGCGGCCCTGCCTGCGCGACCCGAAGGATGACATGGTGCTGGAGTTGGCGGTTGCTTCGCAATGCACGCACATCGTCACGTTCAACACGGCGGATTTTGGCGGCATCGAACGCTTCGGCCTGCAAGCCTTGTGGCCTGCGGAATTTCTGCGATTGCTTGGAGAAAAACCATGAGCACCTTGAGTTTGCGTCTTCCTGATTCCATGCACAGCCGGCTCAAGGAATGGGCGCGCAAAGACAACGTTTCGATCAATCAGTTCATCACCAGCGCGGTAACCGAGAAGCTGTCGGCCCTATCCACGCAAAAATACCTGCAAGAACGCGCCAGCCGCGCCAGTCGCGCCGAGTTCGATGCGGCGCTGGCCAAAGTGCCGGACACGCCGCCGGATGAGGCTGATCGTTGGCAGTGATTTCGTGAAGTGGCGGGCCGGCGTTTACGCGGTTATGCTTGCTGGCTTCGGCCTCCATCCTGGCGACAACGACCATGAACCAAGACAACGTGATTTTCGGCACCGAGGACATCCTGCGGAGCCTGTGCAATTCGGTCACCAAGGTGCTGAACATCGCCACCCGGGGTGACATTCGTTATTCCGGCATGGTGCAGCGCATCACCAAGACCTGCCTGAAACCGGACATCGGCTGTTTCGTGCTGTTCGACGGCGGTTTTTCCGGCCTGGTGGTCATCAATTTCTCGGCCCAGGCGGCGATGGAGCTTTATGAAAGCTACATGCTCAATATGGGCATGGCGAAAAGCGACCTGGCCAGTTCGCATACCTCGGACGAGGTGGCCAACGTCATGGGCGAACTGATGAACCAGATCGTCGGCGATTTCACCGGCAAGGTGGCGCGCGAGTTGCAGACGCACATCACCCAGAATCAGCCGAAGATGCTGGCGCTCAACAAGCAGGTCATGCTCAGCGTCGACACCAATCTCGACAAACCCGAGGCGCGGCGGGTGACTTTTTACACCGGGCGCAACAACATTTTTTACCTCGAACTGGCGATCGACCGCACCGAATTCATCAAACTCAACGATTTCGAGCAGCATGAGGCGGCCGATCCCGACGAACTACTGGCCCAGGTCAACGCCGCCAGCGCAACACCCGCCGCAGCGCCAACGGCCAGCGCCAGCGAGCAGGACGAGTTTCTCAAGTCGCTGGGGATGTAGGGCGGAGGTCACCCCGCCATTGCGCGGGCTTGCGGGGACAGTGTTCCGCGCCTGTCGCGCGGATGTTGGATTTTCTGAGCCGCTGGTTCCGCCGTTGATCGGCGGGCGTACTTTTTCTTGAATGGCCAAGAAAAAGTAGCCAAAAAGAAGGCCACCCCAGGTTACGCGGTCGGCTGCGCCGACTCCCCTGCGCGACTCGCCGGGCCGGGCGGCTGGCTATGAAAAGACGCCAGCCGACTGCTCCCGGCCCGGCTGCGTTGCTCGGCGCTCCACATGGGGCCAACGGCGTCGCAGATCGACGGCCAAGGTTGAAACCACTATCCGTATCGCTGCACTTGGTGTTCCACCTCCCTTGGGAGTCGCTGAGCAACGCAGGGCTGGCGGGGGATTTCGGCTGGCGTCTTTTCATAGCCAGCCGCCCGCCAGTCCGAGTCGCGCAAGGGACCCCGCGTAGCGGGGCGACGACCCGGGGGCGCCTTCTTCTTTGGCTACTTTCTTTTTGGCGAAACAAGAAGAAAGTACGCCCGCCGGTCAACGGCGGAACACAGCATCTCAGAACCCGTCCAAGAACCAAGAATTTTGTTTGAATAGCCTTGTTCCGAATAGCGGATTGAGGACAGCCATGTCCTCCAGTGATCTGAGTGCCAAGCCATGGGCGAAGTTGGAGCCTCTTCTGCATGAGCCACGGGGAGAGCGGCATCCGGGAGGTCGGCCCCGCCAGTATGCCTTGCCATGAGGATTTTCGCCGCTGGCGTCGGTTAGGGGTATGGCCGCATGTGGTCACGGCGCGACGTGAAGAGGCGCGACGCCACCTCGGACGGTCACGCCAGCCTACCGTCGCCATCATCGATTCGCCGTCTGTCAAAACGGCGCTCAAAGGGGGCAGCGCGGATACGATGCGGGCAAGAAAATCAAAGGTCGCAAGCGCCATATCGCCGTTGACACTCAAGGCTTCCTCAGAGCCGGCCCCGTTTGTTTGGACAGGATTTCCACGGTGCTAATTCTATTTCGCAATAGAAACTGAAATAATTTTACCTCGATAGCCTATATAAATCTGGATTTGTCTGGTTTTAACTATTCAAGTTTTTAATGGAAATTGGAATAAGTGGAGCCCTGCGGGGTAGCGTTATCCACGGTGGCGGCGGCCGAAGGTCGGTCTGGACCGTAGGCTGACGACGCGGTGGATAACGCGGTGTTCATGCCGCGAGCCTTTCCTGCGGCAGATTGGCGAAGTAGATCGTATCGGGCGTCTGGCCGTCAAGCGACGGGTGGGGCCGGCCGGCGTTGTAGAAAGCCAGGTAGGCCCCCAGGCTGGCCTTGGCGGCAGACACCGAGTCGTAGGCTTTGAGATAGACCTCCTCATACTTGATGCTTCGCCACAGCCGCTCGACGAAGACGTTGTCCCGCCAGCACCCCTTGCCATCCCTGCTGATCCGGATGCCGTTTTCCTTGAGCACCCCGGTGAATTCGGCACTGGTGAATTGGCTGCCCTGATCGGTGTTGAAGATTTCCGGTGGGCC
>Ga0209628_10003459_pt1 | contig 11081 bp, 4 predicted proteins | sample TergutCu122P4_FD_187285 | JGI IMG/M metagenome (GOLD analysis project Ga0209628, IMG submission 187285) | Cubitermes ugandensis P4 segment gut microbial communities from Kakamega Forest, Kenya - Cu122 P4 (SPAdes) (version 2) | ecosystem: Host-associated > Arthropoda: Insects > Digestive system >...
GTTCAACTTTGGATATAGGTGTTTTGGGTTATATCGGTATAGTTTAACATAAGGAACACCCTCCCGAAGTTTGGTCCGTTCCTCCTGTGACACCCTGTATATGGGGCATATAGTGGCAATATTTTTATTAAGGAGAAAACGTAGGCTGAGGGTGTTTGAGAATAGGGTGCTGTGGGAGGTGTTTGAGTGTAAGAGAGAGGAAGTAACAGGAGACTGGAGAAAATAGCATTATGTGAAACTTCAAGATTTGTACACTTACCAGCATTTTGTGGAGAGTCAAATCAAGGAGAATAGGATGGGCCTAGCATGTGACATGTACCTGGGGAAAAGAAAAATTTATACAGACTGAACGTGAAAGAAATACACCACTTGAAGTACCAAGGCGTAGATGGGAAGATGCAATTAAAACAGGACTTAAAGAAGGTTGGAGGGGAGTGGACTGGATTAGTTTGGCTGAGTTTACAGATAAGTGGCGAGCTCTTAATAACATGACATTGAAACTTCACTTTCCATAAAACATAGAGTTCCTTGAATAGCTGAGGAACTGCCAGTTTAGCAAGAAAGATTATGTTCCCTGGTGAGACAAAGAAAGTGCAATGGATTGCTAATACATTTTTGCGGTAGAATCTGTTATAAAATTTCTTGCAGCTTTAACTTCTGTACCATAACAGACAAATTAAACTCCACGATATTGTGACTCATTTTGTACAAAGTTCCATTACGTGTCAGTATTTGACTGTATTCAGGTTTTTTTAGGCACTAACGAAATTAATTGTTACTCTGTCACAGGGGAGCTTATTGTAATAAGAGGCAGCCTGTTTCTGCAATTCATACACATTCATAACTCTTTAAAAATCATGTCAGATTTTCAACATACTTTTATTCGTACTTCTCACCAACAGAAATTATGCAGCAAAAGAGTTTAAAAAGGTCTGTGTAATGAAAACCAACTTGGTGCACAATTTATCTTCAGTTTATTTCGTCAATCAACCTCTACATGTTTCGGGCACATTTGTAGCCCATCACCAGGAGGTATACTCTATATACACAATAACTGGTACATGTTATGCTGAGAAGCACAACACATAACAATTGTTGTATATATACAATATACCTCCTGGTAATGGGCTACAAATATGCCGGAAAAAATTAGAGGCTGATTGACAAAATAAACTGAGGATAAATGTGCGTCAAGTAGGTTTTCATTACACGGATGTATCGAGATGCACAGTCATTGAAACATAACAAGTTAAAAAAGGTGTTAACTTTTTGTTTTAACTATTGAAAGGGGAGCCACATTCTTTGGCTTACAGTAGGAAACAATACTGAAGTCGATGCCATTAATAACAAGGCTGCAGTCTCCAGTTATGTGTGTGTTGGTAAGTATTTTTACAGATGAGGAGTGTTTTACTGTTTATATCCACATAAAATGAAAGTTATTGTTTTGTATACGTTCTAGAATAAAATGATAATGCAAAGAAGTTGATTTAAAGTTTGCAGTATCATGGTTTCAGCCCTTACACAAATTTTCTTAAGTAGCCCTTGGTGCCTTGAAAGGTACACCACAGTTTATGTGTACTGTGCTTTGAGAAATGCTGCCCAAAGTAGATAAGTTGTGTGCATTGAATGTCATAGTAAATTTGTTAGCACTCTTGTTTCCTATCTTAGAGGTACTGGGTTCAGATCTCTGCCTAGAGGACATTTATCATGAGTGAGGACTTCGTGGTTTTCCAGGAAGAAATTTCAAGATGGTTCCTCAAGTGAAGCCATGACCATTTCCTTTTACATTCTTACCCATTCGTTGTTCCCTGATTATCGAATAATTTGTTACTATGTAATCTCGTCTACTGAAAGTGTCATTATATACACCATAAATAAATTAATGATGAAGAATGTCTGTTGTTTACTTCTAGTCCCTACTTGCAAGTAAACACAGTTTTGTTATAGGGATACCATAATTGCCACTTGTGAAATCAGCATATACATGTTGCATTAGTGAGAGAATTAGTACTGAATGTCATAGAGTAGATAAGAACAGAATCGTAGCTGAGTTAGTGAGAGTGTCTATATGAAGTCTATTATGTGTGTGCATGATGTCTGAAGAGTATATGCTGGGAGAAAATTGCTGCTTTTTTATGTTGCATACAGTGTGTTTAAACAATAATATTCAAGGTTTCAGACTGAGTCAAGAAATTCATGTTAATGTGGACCCACAAAGGTTTTCCCACTGAGGTACAGATAGTTGAAATTTGCTAGTTTTTAGGGACAATCATGTATATTTGGTGAGCCTATTAAAATCAAATTTAAAATTTAAAATGGTCAGTGACACTTTTCCCTATGTACAGTTTTTGGTTGCATTCTGCGATGTATGACACCAAGTATTTGTTTAAAAATATTTAGTATGTGTTTCACTAATATTGAGCAAAAATGTAGATAATAAGAAACTTCATAAATAATTTTCAGTTTACAATGACAAAGGTAAAGGCCATCTTTTTATTTGGAATATAAGTTGCACAAGAATTTCAAGTAGCTCTGCCAGTATTTCTGTGAAAATTGTTCTGCTTTAATTACTACTTGATAGCAGGTTGTAAATTGGAATTTTGCTTTAGTCAGTAATCAGAAACATGGCAGCTGGTTTTATCTCCATTATAAGATTTTATTTTATTTTTTTTTAATTGTGGGTTTTGGGTTATTAGGCAGAAAAGTTTTAAAATACATTTAATGAATGTGTCATGTAGTCACACTTACACTACTCAGCAGAGAGTTACACATTAAGAAAGTCGTATTAAAAATGTAAGTTCCAGTTTCTACCATAAAGTCCAACATGTGTAATCTTCATGCTACTATTTTTGTTATCTAGTTAGGTTATGGTGTTTTTCTTCATTCAAAATTAAGAATTTTCTTCTTATTGTATGGAAAGTTTTAATTTATCTAACCTCAACATGCTTAGCAATTTTATCCATGAAAACAACGCTGTAATAACTAAATTTATCACTGTCTGAAATGAGATATCACGGTAATGCTTGCAGGCATTCTGTCGTCCAGCCATGACAAAGACAACATCACATTCTAGTGTGTCTAGCCAGGGAGGCGTGACCACACCAATTGATGAAAGGCCCTTGTCAGCACTCTCTGATGTGACAGGCATGGGTCCTCCATCAGGATCCCCTGGCCTTCCACAACAAGCTGCAGTACGTAGGGATTCTCAAGGTATGGCCAAGAGACGATATAGCCTGCAACCACAACGCAGCACCCTACACTAAGTCACTGTGTTGCAATGGATTTGTAGATCAGAGATTTTGCTATTGTAGGAGCTCATTTGCAGAAAAAGTTTTAATTATTTGCCATTTTTTCCACTTTTAAAGCTTATTATTTTTGTTTAATATGTGTTGTTGCAATAGTTTTGCGGGCTGCAATTTCCTGGAAAAGGTAAAACACCAGCATTCTAATTTTTATTGTTCATATCAGACTCTTTAAGGGCATCCAGCTCAAAATGTTACATTAACACTATTCACTTCATTTACTGGGGTGTTGCTGTAGGTCAGTATTTTAGAAATTTCCTCATAGGGAAAATAATTAAGTTATAGTGTGTAATAAGATGTTCTTCAGCATTATTTTGTATGGTACAAATCAAATTGGAATTTCATAACTTATTACATGTTTTCCACACATTAATAAACTTTAATAGCATTAAAATACAGCAATTTCAGCACCATTTCAGCAGCTCACCGTCTAATATAATAGGTAGTTGAATAATTGCTTGCATGGTTAAAATGTCACAGAAAGTATGCCTATGTACTTTTCCATTTCTTTTTTATATATAACACACTGACAGTAATGTAGATCATACAATCACTGTTATATACAATTCCTGTTCAAGTCTCCTTTCATGACAGATATCCATCTCTTAACACTCTTGACTTGAATAACGATGGCCTAATATTGATTTTCAAAATAAGTATTAATGTAATCTTCTCAGTTTTGTTTCCATGGACCCCGAATGATATTACCAGGAACAGTACAGTTTATACAAGGTATCTAGAACTATTATGGTAATTAGAGTAAAGGTAAATTTGTTGGTCATATATGTGGTATTTGAAAACAAGAAAATTTCTCGGGTTTGTGGTAGGAAAACCTGTTTGATGGTAACTACTTGAAAGAGCAAGCAGCAAATATGAATTTAATATTCACTACAGTGACCTGAATATGATTATGTACAAATTACATATCCAGTAGCACCATTAAGAATAAGTATAAACTCGTGTTCCAGAATTCAAAATAATTGTATTTGAAAAAGATGATATTTTCAAGTATTATTATTAGTAAGAAAGAGGGAATGAAAAAATTTATTTTTTATAAAAGCTTTAAAGTTTTTGTCAGTATACAGTGACAGTGTGTAAAAATAAATTTTCACCTTAAACTCCAAAACTAGATTACTGAAAAACATGTAAGGTTATGAAGGGTTCCAAATTTGTCTTGAGTAAAAGATAATATCAAAGTGTTCTCTTCCACATACAGTACAAAAATTTGACTCTTATAAATATAGAAATGATCCCTTTGTACCCATAAAATGAGGGAAATTGTGTGATCAGCTTAGCAACCTTAGCATAAAATATCATAATTTTTAAACCACACTTGCTAATCCCAAAACAGAGGAAACCCAAGTTACTCTTAGTTGATTAAAATTTAAGTGACAGAGGCAGTGTGCCTGTGGTTTGGAAAGCTTATCAGATTACCATCAAAACAGAAACTGTAATGATAACTGACATGCATTATTTACTACAAACATCCAGTGAACAGTTCCAGTTTGGTAGCTTTAACTGAAGTTGTATACATATAAAACTTGAATCGAAGTGTGATTTTGGTTAAATTTTAGTGGACAGGTTTAAATGGTCTGTGATTGAAAGGGTGTAAGTTTTCTTCGACCTCTCATTGGAGCATTACATGACGATGTATAGAGAATGGTCTGTAGACTGCTTCATGTCCAAAATTTTATTTTGGCTGAGTAGTGGATAAGTTTATAATGACCCTTTTACAGCTTATTGTTTTTCCAACCACAACAAAACCAGCACATTACCAGACCAATTAGTAAGTAATATTCATATTTCAAATCTGAAATAAGTATGTGTCAAATTTGAGCTGCTCACAACAGTGAATAGGAAGACCGTTGTTTTCTTGAATATGATTCTATGTATTTTAGTAGATACATACTACATGAAATAGCTTCATTGTAGACAATTGCTGTGTGATATGTGCTGATCTCGTGAAAGTAAATATGAAAGTCTTCTGGGGTATAATACCCCTGCAGTTTGTGCATCAGACTAAATGGCATTATATCCCAGAATACACAAAATATGTGACTGCCATAAGATGGATATTTGTGACATGGACTTGGTTAGAGCAGTTGAGACCGTGATATTTGACTTCACAGGTATGAATCAGAAACATTCGAAACTTAACTAGTTTTAAACACTGGCTCTGTACTGTTAATGACTCAACCATCACTAATTACGTTTCTGATTAAATTAAATTAATCCAGCAGGTTGGTAAGACTATTAAGAGCTTAATTCATTTGTGTATATCAGATAATTAGTGTATTCCATGAAAGTTTATTGTCCACAGTTGATTGATTGATTAGCAACTGGGTTTGAGCCCTTATGGTCCCGATGCACCTAGGCCTTAAAAACGGGCCCTTTGTGCCTCATAATCTGATATCAGTTCAGGAGAGCCCTGTTCCTTTGCTAAAGTTCCATATGGCCCCCAGACTTCGATTCTTAATGTCCTCTGGATCCAAGAAAAAGGAGCCCAGATATACATATCTGAGTGCAGCCAAAGCATCACACTCACAGAAAACGAGGCCCAAGGTTTCATCCTCTGCTTCACACCTCGTACATAAGGGACCACTGGTTAGCCTCAGTAAGTGAAGATGTCACCTCAGGGTATTATGTCCCTGGAATGTGTCCTATTAAAGAACAAATGTCTGGCCTTTGTAGCCAGACTAGGACTCAAAATCAATTCTTGAGCCTGCCTGTGAGTAGTACTAAGAACTCACAACCTTGCCAAATTTGATTGTCCACAATGAAATGCATCAAGTGATTTTCCACTACCTTCAGTCCCTAATGTTGTGTTCTTTCCTCACCAATATAAGCACCTGTAAACCTCTAAAGACAAAAGCTTCTCTTGCTGAAACCATTGCTAGGTATCCATTAGTTACCCAGAGAAACCTACACACATTAAAAAGTCTGCTCCAAAAGGAAAATAAAAACAAGACATAAGGGAGCTTGAGGCAGAGTACTGGTGGTCAAAGACTGGTACAACTATGATGTCCAGAGTTAAGGTGGTAACAGTGAGTAACAGATCCTCATAGTTAGTAAGATACTAAGAGAAGAAATAAAATTACTTAAAACATACTGAAATATTAGTTGTAATTTTAATCTATATGGCCATGCCACCCTCTAATGATAGAAGACACTGAAGGAAAAGATACATAGACGGTGACTGTAGCAGACATATTTAACTTTGAAAATATCATTAAGGTAATAATGTTCATAGGTTCTGATGATAGATACCGAAAAAACCTGTATTCAGATGTGAGCTGTCTTGGAAAGTGATGCTGGCATTATTTAATGCTATTTATGTCATTAAAGTAAGACATAAATTTCCTTTCTAACACACTTGAAAGGCTTTGATAAAACAAAATGGAATGCAGTTTGTGCAAGAGAAGAGTACAAGAATGATTTTTAATTGTTTACATTCATACTGGTTATAAGTTTTGATCAGTGTTGTCACAGATATTAGTATAAATTTAAGCACATTTATATTTTATGATCTCTATTGACCTAGGAGAACAAGGAATTTGATCTCTGTGTTATATTGCATTAATATCAAACCATATGTAACAGAATATTAAATATTTCTCTTTGTATCTACAAATTTGAAAAAGATTATGCCACTCATAATGGTGCTATTCTGCATGCCCTTTCCAGTAGTTTTATCTGTGAATATAGAGACCTTATCTTTAAGGTGGGACATCCAAGTTGCATTATCAAATACAAAGGAATGCCTCTGCCAGTCAACACAACGTGTATGTTGTGCTGACTGACATTCATATTTATTTGGGGAAGTTATCATTTATTTGCTGGCAGTATGCTCAAACATTAATTACCTCTGCAGATTGGGACGTAAGTATTGTATTTAATGTGCTAAATTTGTGTTGGAAACACACCTCATGGTGAGTCGCCTTACAGATTGAGGCGCCTTGACTTACTTATTGAGCAATTTGTGTTTATGTTACTACCAGCTCTTCACTTTCTGTCCATACATACAACATAAGTCTCATTTTATTGGCCTAAATCTATACCAGTTGATGTTTTAGTCTCCCACCTTAAAGTCTTAGCCAATGTCTTTAATCTCTGAACAAAGAACAAACTTAGCATCTGTCAGTGATATCATCTGGCCTGCAGAAGATACTGGCTGAAGAATGAATAAGTACAGGGAGGCCACACCTCTTCTTTTGTCTAGATTAAATAACTGAAGATCTTAGTCTTAGTGTTGCTGCTGAAATATAGTTCTTATATGTGTACATTTAAGTAGTCTGTTGTGAATTAGATTATATTTATGTGCTGTGTGTATCAAAAGATAATGAAGTGTCCCATATTGGCTTCTTCATTTGAATCTCTAAATTCTTCCAGTTGCTGATAGCAAAGTGTGTCTAATAGGCCTATGTTAGTTATTTTTCACCTTGATCCTTGAAAATAAACTTCCTTATTAATGAGAGAATTTGTGTGTATCAAATCTTCATTAATTTATTCATGTAAAAAATGATGTTTCATTCTCAATAATTGTTCTGTATCCGTGGGCACTGCATTTACGTTAATTCTGCTCATATTAAAGGCTATAATACTGCCTTGTTACCATAGAAAATATTAATGTGCAATAGAGGTTCACTACAAGTATTCAGAACATGATTTCCATTCTGTCATCACAGCTTGGACATTCATGAACTCAAACTGCTCAACTGTAAATTTTTTGTAGCTAAAGAGCAAATTAATATAATGATTTTTTAACTTGTTTAGCACACTATATGAAATGCACAGTCATTAATAACTGTGCCATTTGGTGAATGACTTATTTGTACAGTTACTAGTCAGAAATATAAAAAATGTTCACTTGAAATTCGTTAGCTTCAGAATCCAAACAATGTGAAGTTAGTTCAGGTCCACTCTCCATTGAAAGTTTTAGTTAACAAATGGGAACTGTGAGTTATTGTATCATACAAATGTGCAAAATAAATTAACAGTTTGCAGATCATTCCTTTTCAGTAACACATTTTTAATGCAGATAGTTCAGCATATTTGGGAAATCTAAAGAGAAGACCACTTGGAGGATCTAGGTATAGTTTGGAGGATAATATGCAAATGGTTGTTAAAGGATTAGGATGGCAGTATGTAGACAGCATTCATCTGGCTCAGAAAGGAGACAAGTGGTGGTCTTTTATGAATATGATAATGAATTTTCAGGTTCCATAAAATGCAGGCAATTTCTTAACCAGCTGATGAACTTATAGCCTATTAAGAAGGGCGCTGCTTATTTCAGTTCAGTTAGTTTTTTAACCTCAGACCACAAGTTGGTTTGAAACTTGCACACAATTGCAGGAAGATGGATCTGTGAACACTGACCTTCTGGATTCTTTAACGTTATTAGAACCAGGATATTGTGTTCTGTAGATGTAAACCAGTCTGTGTAAACCACAGCATGATTTTTAATAATATAGTTTCAGCTCTGAACAAAAAATGACTTGTAATTACACTTGCTTCCAGGTGTGGTTTGCTAGAGGTAGGCTGTGAGTTTTCGCCTTACTTACCAAATAATATACATTTATTCTGTCTATTTTAATTAGGAATTATGTTGGGCATAGCGGTGAGGTACCAAAAAGTTATTAGTTCTTTCTGCAATATCTTTGCTGCAAAAGTTTCAAATATCCATCTGCAGAGATTCTCACCCCCCAGGCAAGGCAGTTGCCACAGTTTGTCCCCATGGATGCCGGCTTCCTATGTAATAAAGCTGCCATGCTGAGGGGACAATAAAAGGTACTGTCTGTAGTTACAAGTGGAAGCAAACACTCTGTGGTAATTTTACCTTCTTTTACCACAGAATAATACGCGCATAAATTATATCTCAAGTGTAAAGAAATAAATAGGAAGAGTATATTTATAGTTTATTTTACACATTATATATTACAAAAACTGTAGTATCATAATTTCATGAATTTCCAGGTAGAAAATATTCAAGTGACAGCACTAGAACACTATGTAAATTATAGTATATGTATCTTATGCATTCTCACATATAAGTAACTCTTATACTGCCATTGAATGGCCTTCATTATTCCACTTGTCTACCTCATCTGTATTTTATGTGCATTTACTTAAAAAACAGATATCGCTACCTTCAAGAAAGGTGTTCTGTATTTCCGAAGTTGTACTTCCAAGATGTTAATGCCACTTCAGTACACACAGAAACCAAGGCTCTTATAGTCTGGAAAAGTTTTCAGATGGACGATGTTTTGATGAATATAAATTACCTTTGTTTTATTACGGTTAACAGGGTAGCTCCATAATTTAAAATTCTGTGGTATGTTTTGTGCTTAACCAATGAACAGCATGTAGGAGATTTATTTCTAAGACAAACTGTTCTCATAATGAACAACATACATGATTTCACAGTAGATCAAAAATTGTTGCATGGCAAGTATTGCCTGCACAATTGATATGTTTTGTCAGTTCTGTTTGATAAATATCAAATGTTTCATGATAGATTTTGCATGAATTCTAAAAATGAAATCACATTCACTGCCATCTTTCAGCCACGGCAGGACAATCATTTTTCCTTCCTGTGTAAATGCTGAATGTGACTGCCCACCCAAATCAGCATGCATGTACATATTTCAGCTATTGCTGTATAATTCTCCAAGATGGCTGAACCCTTCCTAGATTTACTTTTTGCCTGGTTGGAATAAAATATTTTGCAGTATGCTCAGTGACTTATTAAACTTTACTCTGTTGCTGGCTTGTTTGTTTGTGTGTATGCACATGATGAATGGTTTGTCCTATGTTTCACATATTCAGTTCTTTTGCTAAAATTGTCAGCAATAGCCAATCATAATACATGTACAGTGACTAGAAGACTGCAAATTTGAAATGGAATTATATGATGTTCCATATGTTTCATAAGCATGTTGTCAGTGATTTGATAATTTCATTACATAGATTTTAATTTAATAAATGACTGTGCACAAGAAAATTAACTTGCACCGTATTCAAGGAAGTAGACAGCTCTGCCCTGGAAACCACTGTAGTTAGAGAGTTTGCTGAAGGGCATTTGCAGACTGGTTAGCAAATAACAACAGAACCAGTGACTTGTTAGATTGTCAAAGCAATATCATCTTACAGCTTTCATGTTTCTCTTTCCACACATTGAAGATGACACAGCTGAAAGTATTAGTGATGAACAGTTAGTATGAACATGGCAGAGTCACAAATAAGTTGAATCCACAGTCTTTAAATAGTAGCATACTAACTAAACGCAGTAGTATTTATTCAGTCTCAAGAAATTAAAACAACACAAAAATTTTCTATATTTATTGAAACCTACCCAGCCTTATAGGAAAATTGACACATGACAATGTTATTTTATAGCAAAACTTGACTCTACTGCTATCAGGGGCAGTTTTATTCATATAGACACAAATTCAGAACTAATTCATGTAAATTTTTTGTCCATACCCATTGAATTAACTGTGCATTTCATCATGTTGATATGAAACAAGTCTTTAAAAATTAACTTAAACTTTAAAAAATTATGTAATACACCACAATGTATACATTAAATCACATATTATTACTGATCTAACTTGTTTCAGTGTCCACTGTCACCATCCTCAGGGAGCCCCGTCCAAATTTAAATTTCTCACAACATTCATTCATTCATTCATTCATTTATTTCTCCATATTATCTTACAAGATCTGGAAATAGTCCATGAGTATACACTAAGAATATAATATCATATGCATTAACTTTTA
>Ga0209628_10003460_pt1 | contig 11080 bp, 8 predicted proteins | sample TergutCu122P4_FD_187285 | JGI IMG/M metagenome (GOLD analysis project Ga0209628, IMG submission 187285) | Cubitermes ugandensis P4 segment gut microbial communities from Kakamega Forest, Kenya - Cu122 P4 (SPAdes) (version 2) | ecosystem: Host-associated > Arthropoda: Insects > Digestive system >...
CATTGGATGATGTTGTTTTTGTTGGTCCTTGGAGGTTCCACCTGTATTATTTTGTTTTGCAGTGCTGTAATTTTATAGATTTCTTTATTGTTGGCTGCAGGTTCTAGGTCAATGAAGAATAGGTTAACGGGGTCTCTAGTGATCCTATTTCTCGCATTTACTATATTCCGAGCTTTGTGGCCTAGTTCAGCAAGTTCTTGGCGGAGCTCATTTATATCAGTGGAGTGGTGGAGGTACCTGATCAGGCACCCAGTACATACAAATTAGAGTGTTACTGCTTGAATCAACTTTCTTGTTCTTTTGTTATCATGTGAAGAAAAGTTTTGGTTTCATTTATTATTGTAGAGTAGTAATATCACTTCATATCAAGGTTTTTAAATAGTCCAATTTATTATTATACAAGAATGTATAAAGCTTGTGAGAAGTCATAAGGCACTTAGAACTCTTAAATGAATAGCCTGCAAAAGTCAAATTCTTCATACATGATGATGATGATGATGACAACAATGACATCCTCCAAACTCCTGGTCATTTGAAAGTCTTTACAACAGCTGCAGCAAGGAAATTTGAAACTAGCATTAGAAATGAAATTACCAAAGTGTGCATGGCCTCATACAGTAGTTTTGGAGAAAAAACAGTCCACACAAAGAGGTGGTAACGAAGAATGGCCACCAGTACAACATACACAGCAACAGGAAGTAAGCGCAGAAGAGCTAGGCAATGGTGCAAATTGTAAAACTGCTCCCAGAACCTGGAACAGAACAGTACAAGAAATGTGCTTAGTTGGGCTTGGTTTGTGAATTTTCAGGTATTATTATAATGAACTGTTCTGTATTATCAGATTATTATTGTGATGGTAATATTAACTTCACTATGGTCTGTTTTAACTGGCTTTCATTTTGTCCCACAATTGTACCATTTTTTATTCATGGAACATATTTTACATCTTAATCCTATTACAGCAAACATTTTGTTTATTACATACAAAACCTGGAAAGCCTTCAGACGGTATGCATTATATCTAAAGTCACACGTTTAATCAGTAAGAGGGTTCCTAACAGTGCCTACACAAATGCATCAGCAAATTATACAGAGAATGTTTGTATAGTAGTCATGCTCGACACTTGTGTTTGGGAAATGCCTGGCTGAAATCTCGACTGTTTGTCTGGCTATCCTGTTGTAGGTTTTTTGTGGTTTTCCACAGTCTTTCCAAGCAAATTTCAGGCCTCAATTACAGAAGGACTGCTTCTTCCCAAATCCTTTCTAATTCATCATTGACCAATCATCCTGCCATTCAGTTTTATACAGTTCAAGTTTACAGCCTTGTAAACTATACCACAAATAAATAACAAATAGCATACTTGGATCCACAGTTCACTAAAGCACCCTAATGTAATAAATATGGTGGCATTGAGATTTGTTGCTTGGCATGTAATTAATTTTCCAGTTCCTAAACTCCAGTAGGGAACAATTATCTATACCTATCAGTGCCTTCTCCTTGACACTGGAAGGTAACTTCTGACAGAAGTAACAGGTAGGACAGAACTGGTGCAGAGTATGTGTTGATGATAAGTAGAGTTCCAACAACAAAGGGGTTGTATCCAATTTGACCCACATAGCCAGATGCAATATCTATAGTCGCCAAACTGTTGGAGTTTCCCTGCAAGAAATAATATAATACCATGTTGAGTTAAATATAAATCTCATGTTTGTGACACAAGTACACACTGGAATAGAGCCAGTACCACTAGTCCTAGTCCATAAAGCTTAATACATTCTCTGCTTATTCAGTTCTCCTTCCTCTGTCTGTCAACTCCCCCTTTTACTATGTTAATGTACTTAGCTTTATTTATACTTAACTTTTTATATAAATTTCTCTACTAATTTAAGATGACACCAGTAAACAGAACCTCTTCATACCTGATAAAAATAGACTACATTGCCAATCCAAACATGTCCAATAACTAGCCCCCATATGTTGTTTGTGTGGTTCCTTTGGCAAACATAGACTCTACCAACACACTGGCTCATGAAAACTTGTGCTGCAATCAGAATAACATTGTGTGGGCGATGCAGCAGAGCACACATCAGTAGCCAGCAGGTTGTGCATGTTCTCAGCAGACACCTGAATGCACATAATGGGCTGTAATGCTTCGCCTTCCTTTCATACAGTGATTCACCAAGACCCATTGTTAGAATCAGTGTTAAGATACTCCAGAAAATGCGGACCTCCCTTACACCCCTGCAAAGAATAATGATTGCTCTTCACTTTGTATTTTTTTAGTTTACTTGTAGTATATTTAATTACTACATCACATATTACTTCATTTAATGATGCTTCCTTCTCAGGGGTCAAATGGCTAGTGCCAAGAAAAGGCTAAGCAGGATACAACAAAGACTTGCATGCTTAGGGATAAGAGGGGCAATGTGCACTACTCCTATGGATGCTATGGACGCACTCACTTGCCTTCGTCCACTTAATTTAGTGTTTCAGGATGAGGCAAGAGCAGCTGCACATCGACTCTGGATACTGGGAAGTTGGTCTTACCTTCACTCCCGTTTGAGGGCACAGCAGTATATTGATGCAGCTTCAGAAGTTTAATCCCATATTTAATATGGGGGTCAGTGTTATGAGGCCAGCATTAACTCTGAACCCGGGTATAGGGTTACTATTTTGACTACAGAAGAGTGGACCAAGGAACCTGGGACTCCTCCTGCACTTAAGGGGCTTGTCTGGTATACAGATGGGTCCAGGTTGTGGAGGGGAACCGGGGCCAGAGTCTATGGCCAGTCTTTGGGAAGAAGGCTCAGTATCTGTCTAGGAAAATATGCTACAGTTTTCCAGGCTGAGATACATGCCATCCTGGCCTGTGCATATGAAATTCGTATGGGTGTTAGACCAGAGAAATATGTTAGTATATGCTGTGACAGTCAGGTGGCTTTGATAGCCCTTCAGGTTGGCAAAACAACGTCCCCACTGGGACAACAGTGCCAAAAGGCGTTGAATGTCATTTCCACTCAGCATTTTGTGGGACTGTTCCAGGTCCCCGGACACTCTAGGGTATGCAGAATTGAAATTGCTAACAAGCTGGCAAAAGAAAGAACTGTTCACCAGTTTGTTGGATGTGAACCGGCCTTGCAGGTCTCTAGGCAGAGTATGAGAAAAAAGATGAAATGCTGGATGGACAACCAGCATACAGCAATGTAGTGGTGTCTTATCAGCACCCAGGGACAGGCTCGAAAATTGATTTCAGGTTCTAGTCTGATTGCTGAGACCAGGCTACTGGCCTTTAACAGGACATAGTCCAGGGCTGTTACCGGCCTCCTTATTAGACATAACAACCTGAGAAGACATCTCTACGTAAGAGGGTTGATGGACAGTCCCTTATGTAGGAGGCATGAAGCAGAGGAGGAAACTTCAGCCTATGTTTTGTGTGAGTGTGAAGCCCTGGCTTCACTTAGACATGTCTATTCTGGCTCCTTTTTCTTGGACCCAGAGGACGTTAGAAGTCAAGGTCTAGGGACAATCGAGAACTTAAGTAAAGGAACAGGGTTCCCATGACTTGGACATCAGATTAAGGGGCACAAAGGGCTTGCCTAAAAGGCCTAGGTGCATTGATACCAAAAGGGCTTAAAACCATTTATTATTCTATTTTATTATATTCTATTCCTTCTCAGGTGGGACTCTCTGTTGTTTGATAGAGAGGTGCCTTTATAAAAAAACTACAGTGTCACAATCCCAGAAGACTGTAATATTCATATTCAAAACCATGAGAACCTCAAATATGACACATTTTCTGTTGCCCCCTGTCCAACCTTTCATTAATACTGAATAAACATGAATCACTTGCAGTGAAGCAATAGGCACCAACCACATGAGATTCTAGATTTCTACAATAATGCCCCCCAAGTCAGACAGCCTGCCTTCAGCAATATGACTATAATTGTTATAGATATTGCTCATCTATGAAATGTTAGATGTCAACGACAACCTATACAGTCAGTCACACATGGCAGCAGGACCCACTTTAAACACTCCTCACATATTTTGCCAACATGTGCCATAACAGACCTCATATAAATTCAGTGAAGCTAGCAATCCATAAGTGAGAGATAATAAGGTTGTAACCTGCTGTGAGGATAGGTGAATGGCATGTCAACATTTCCTATGGCACTACGATAGCAGTACACACACACTGCAGCAGCTGTGCATAATCCTGCTTCTATGAGCCGTCTGAAAGTTCCTGGATACTGTGCGGGGAGGTACAGACAGCAGCAACAGACTGCCACAAGTCCTTCAAATAAACCAAAACAATTATATATTACATATACATATATATATAAAGTTCTTAGAAGAACTCACAATGGCTGCTGTCCTCCAAATGCCAAATGTATGTGGTGTGCCAATTCAATCCAAAGAGCAGGGTTATTCCTGAGAAGTTAAAAGTTGCTAGCCTACTCTTGTACTTTCCTGTGTTCACAAGACCCCACCACTGTTCCCTTTTCTGAGCCAAATGAATCCACTCCACATTTTACCACCCTCTAAGACAAGTTTTTGTATTATCCAACCAGTTGTGTCTTTGTATTCTAGGTAGTCTTTTATTTCAGGTTTTTTAAACTTTGAACACATGTATCATTGCTCCCATTCATGCTATGTTCCTGCCATGTCATCCCTCTTCATTTTATTTTGATAATACCTGGCAAAAAGTACAAATTACAATTAAACTCGCTTAAGATGTGTCCACATCATAGATCATCTATATGTTTGGTACATCACTATACCCATAAGCTGCATATACAGTCAAATAGCTTGGTTATAATTTCATGAAAGGGACCGAATAAATTGCGTCATTTTAGATGAGTGTGACTGTAAGCAACGTGTATGATAAAAGTGAGGGAAAAATATTTTAAGGCAAAATACAGGCCTGTAGGCATATCACTTAAATGCTTACACTATGATCTATTTTAAAATTAAATCACAATTAAAATTTAGAAAGAATGCAAATTACTCTTATATAATCATATAAACATGATGTCATGGGCATTTTTGGACGTAGTGGTAAATATCACATGAAAAGTGACATCAAAGCCAAGACCATGTCCCATGGTGTACCACCCTCTGCTTTTCAAGAAACATGTATCCATGAATGAATGAAGCATAATGTGGTATTCCGTGACTGCCCACAAGTACAATACATATTAAATGATTCTGTGCACGTGATTGTAACGTGGTCATGCATAAAAGTGACTGATCCGTGTCCCTCTCCACATGCCTTCTGTTCGACTTCGGTGTAGCATGGGGCACAGTTGCTACAAACCAATTGGCTTTCTTCAATGGAATTTAAATCTTTCAATGAGATTTTGGTTGCAAATTTAAATGATTTTGTAAAAATGCATCATGCTGTGTGCCAGTTATCCATGAAACTAAATATTGTACAGTAAAAATAATGGGGAACTAAAATATTCTGTACATTTATTTCAATTATCAGCAGATGTCTGACAATCAAAACATTAAAACTTGCTTCTTTCATTCCATTAAATGGCATGCCTTTTTCTACAGAGTAAATATTTTAAGAATATAACACTGTATCGTCATCAGCTTGTTTTTCAAATAAGCAAATAAATGTGAAATCTATTCTGAAGCCAAACTTTACACACACATTATAATGAAAATGATGCTGTGATGCATCTATTAAAATCACTATCCCATAACCACACTCCAACAATCATACACCATGAACTGTGCAAACACAGGAGCAGGGGCCTTCAAAACCAACACTTTATTGTGTATTCAACTTTATGCTCTGAAACTCAATGTGATTTCAGTGTAGTTTGCAAATACAGACCAAAGATGCATAAGCACTTTATTAATTAAAACAGCAACAAATAAAGGGAACAGATCTCTTGTTCTGTTGCTTTCCTGTCCCATATATTCAAAATGTTTGTCACAAACATCATTGCTTTTTGACAATGACATGCACCAGAGCGGCATACATTTTGGATTGTAGTTTAATGGCAGCCCAAGAGATTTAAGTTTCATGGTGTGTGATAAGTGCCATAAGAGTGTGCGGCATGTGTCATAAGAAAACTGGAATCAAGCAGGAGGTCCCTCAATAAAATACAAAACTTAACATCTTTCATGTGGAGGATTCAAATCCTCAGTCATTTCACGTAGTCACTGTCAAAGAACTAGGCACTACACCTTCCATGTGTAACTCCATAATGTTGAAGAAATCAGAAGTTTTGTGTAAAGCTGGAAAAATTTATGCAAAGTGCAGGGAAGTGAAGAGAGAAGTATGACAATAACAAAAGAGCACTGTTGGTATTATTTAGATAGAAGCCTTTGCAAAACATCCTATTAAAGGAAAATGTGAAAGAAATAACATCAAAACTTAACACCAAGTATGAACCCTAAATACACTGTCCTTGTTACTGACATAACTATATTAATTTATAAAACTCCAGTTTATGATCTCATCTTACATCTCTGCTGGAGGAATGAACTGTTAAAAGGTAATGACGCTTCGGGTTCCACAAAAAGCAGAGAATTTCTTGACTAGTCTGAGGATAGGCTGCTCCATGGAATTTGTTAATTAGTTCAGGAATCACCACTTTCCAAAGGTGAATTGCTGAAGTTCCTATTATGCAGAGTCAAATCACAGACACTTCACATGACACTATGATACTACATCTTGTTAGTGAAATTCTAAACCAACGTATTCCAACCAAGGCAGGTTCCTTCAGAGTGAAGTCTGGAGTATACAGGCATGGCAAAACTAACAGATACCCCACCGCCTTTACAAAACATGCCTACAAACTGGTGTTCACATATTCATAATAATTTCATAAAATTCCATAACAGACTTGTGTTTACTAACTCTGATCAGTCACTTAAGACTATTAATTACCTAATAACAACACAACTGATAGATATGTTCTCTGTTCCTGCTGGATGAGCCAGTCTCCTACATCTGGCAGTGATGACCACTTGTCACCTGTCTGGTTCCACTTCCTGAGGATGCGATGGAGGAACAACAGTCCAAGCCAATTCCACAGAAGCCAAGTAGGCTTATCCTTCTCTTGTAATGTGTGCCTCTTGCTTATAGGAAATGATGATTGTTTGAATAATACAACAGAACAAAGCTTATATACAATGGCAATAGCAAATGTGAGCCAGAAGAAGTACCACACTTGATGCTCCTCTTCTATGAAACTGCTGGATGAAAGGCTGATAACATGCAACAATGTTCCCACCACACATATGGCTTGGCCTGGATCTACACGAAGGATCTGTGTGCAAATGTACAATATCAGAAGCTGTAGAAAAATGATCTGTGATCAAACGTACTGTTAAAATCATCAGATCAGGGATGACAACCTGCACTGTGTGTACCTAGCATGTGGTAGCAGTAATCATGTAACTTGTATTTGGGAGACACCCAGTCTAAGTCTCAGCATGGTTATTAGCTATCACAACTAATGTATTTTGTGACTTTTACTCTTTTTTCTTCCCAGGGGAATGCTGGAGAAGAACCTTGAGAGCGGGACATTACTGTCTCCTTATGCCAAACAATGACAGTGGAACTTTCATGCAATGTTCCCCAACCTAACATTCAGTTTCATTCCTTCCAAATTAATAAGAATCTGATTGTTAAATTCCCTACATTTAAAATTTTCATGTGATGGCTGCCAAGAGCACAGATACCATTTTTTGCAAGGTGTTGCATGTTACCTATGTGTAAGTTGACCAGATTTTTTAATGATCAATGCTGGACAAGGTAGTAACATAGTTGTGATTTAATTAAAACCATCACTTAATCTTTACATTAAAGTGTAGGAACTGTATGAACTTTAGTTTTGTCTTTGTAGATTTTTCATTGTTTGTTTTAATATTATTAAATGTCAAAATCCAAAGTTGGTGCAAGTGCCACTGACAGCTGCTGTCTTTGTATGCAACACCATGTGGTTTGGTAGATATCAAGAGCATCAACAAAACATACTGCCTCCATCTTAAAGGTAAAAATCTTAAAGGTGAATACAAGAGCAGCACATTGTGCTAAAATTATATAAATTGTCAGACTACAAGGCATCATCTAAGAAGACAGCAATCTGCATAGTCATTGCCATAACAATCTTCAGTCTCACAAGGCTTTCAGAGGTTTAATGCTCAACTGATTCGCGCCTCAAGACATATTCAACAAGCATTCGAATGGACATACCTACGACTGATAATAATGTTCCTGTATTATTTGATATTGCATTAACCCCAGCAGCTGAAAAAGCATAATTAAATAACACAATAATCAATCCAAAATAGGTGCCAATATTAAAAATGAGAAAATGATTTTTGTATGTCAAATAAGCTTATCTACCTATTTAACTTGCCATACAAATTAAAAGTCACACTTGCAATTCTCATGGTGGTGCTGATGAAGGTGCAAGTCTTCTGCCAGCATGCTTCTCTAAAATGCCGGTAACTGTGTACCAGACAACACACTGTAATTTCCCAGAACACTTCAAATTTCAAACTAAAAGTTACTTTAATAGCTAAATTACTACTCACAAATGCCTGTGTTGCCACATGAACAGCAGTGATTGTCAATTAAACATAAGATTTAGAATTCAGAAACATCAGTATGCTTAACAGATCCATGTGCCTAATTTCTGTAAGCATACAAATGATGTTTCTCCATAAAAAAAAAAGATATAGATATATGATATATGAGTATAATGTACAGGTTACTGGAAAGTTAGGAGTCAAAGTGATTCCATTCTACTAACCTGAAAAAAGTTTATGTGTTGGAAGCTACTTGTCAGGATAACAGACGTATTCATTGCAACCACAAAAATCACACCAAGTATAATTGGTGTTGTCATAAGGGTGTAGTTGCAGACAATGCTGGAGCTTTGACTATATGAGCACCAGAGGACACTCAAACTTAGAAGCATTATGTTGATGAAAAATGTCAAAATCAGGGGCACAGCACATGGTCTCACATCCACAGCAAGTATTAGGACTATCTGAAATAAGAACGAATACAAATCTTACTTCTTATTTAATGAACTGTCAATAGCTCAAACTATACAGTGTTGACTGGCATGAAAAGGAATTGAAACAGATATGGAAGGAAGCAGTCACTGCCCAATTTCAAGTCCTATCCCAGAATTGGTCTGGAAGGACTGATTCAACTTATAAACACTAACAATCTGAACTACATACAAACACACTGTAAACTGCAAAACATAAAATTATTAGAATACATCACATGTATCCAACACGAGTACATAAAAGCACTGTTTTTAGATCTAAATATAAATATTACGGTGAACCTTAACATATATGGTCCATTAGAAACAACTGTAGATTTTTATTCACAAATAATTATGTATTTAAAAAAAAATCACTACTACATGCATGCCTGTGTCTACGACGTTGTTGCATGAAAGGTTGGCCAAAATTCACAAGCAAATTATAGAGGTCATTTGGAGAAATAAATTCCTATCAGTTATAAGCCAATATGATACCATTATTAAATGTTAGTTTATTGTAACTGTAAATACAGAATTAAATTTCAGTCAAACTTTATTAGTGTCAAATGTTTAGAACTCAATAAAATTTTCAAAATTACCATCCTGTGAATATATGCATAGTGCCAGGCATCACTCCATGAATGTTCCCAGTAAATGTGTTCCACTTCAATATTATGCCACCAGCCATTTTGGTTATGCCCTCAACCAGCTGCTACCAAGTTTCCAGCTTACCTTTGTGGTACAACGTATATTTCATACAATGACAGCGTAAGAAATGTAAGATGTTTACGTCAGGTGACTTAGCTGGCCATGACACCCATTCAGGTCTTCCTGATCATCATATTTGATTACCATATCTCCTGGCCCATAAGACAAACTGTGATTTTTTCGTTAGAAATTTGAGAAAAAAATTATGATGAATGTATTTTAATTTTAGTAATTTATTGGAAGAAAACAGGATTGTTACATACCAAAATTAGCAACCGTAATATTATAATTTATTCATCATAGAAACCCAGAAAATCATTGTCACTGCCACTAAAATCATCTTCATGGTTGTTTTCACTTGATGCGTCACTTTCTTCGTATAAAATGTCATCTTCACTTCCATCTAGTGCATTGCTAATGCCACATTTTTTTAAAGACTTTACAATAGTCTCACTTTTAACTTGCTGCCAGGAATTTTTCACCCACTTGCAAACATTAGAAATCGAAGGCCATTTCACTCTTCCCGCCAGTGTAACATGATGAGTTGGTACCTCAGTCCACTTTGCCCAAACCTCATGCATAAATCCCTTGAATGGTTTATTAACTGAAACGTCAAGAGGCTGTAATTGACTAGTTAATCCACCAGGAATTACTGTGATATGCTTCCTCAGTTTAGTGGCAAGTCTTTTTGTTGATTCTGTTATATGTGCCTTGAACTGATTGCACACTAATAAAGATGGTTTTTTAAGAAGACCACCTGGATGCTTGGACCACACTTTCTCTAACCACAGCTTTATTCCTTCTCCATCCATCCATCCATCCTTTAGAATGAACATGAATGTAAATGCCATGTGGAATTACATCTTTAGGCAGCGTTTTCCTTTTAAAGATTAATAAAGGTGGAAGCTTTGTGCCATCAGCACAGGACACAAGAACAACAGTTAACACGTCTTCTCATTATCAGAAGTCTTTATCATAATTGTCTTAGCACCTTTAACATCCACTGTTTTATTCGATGGAACATCAAACGTCAAAGGTACCTCATCCATGTTCCCTAATTGTCCTATCTCAAAACACAATTTCTTTCTCTTGTTTATGACATATTTATGGAATTCTATAATCTTTCTTTTGTACTCATGGGGCAGTTTTTGTGCTATTGTAGTTTTAGTATGCATACACAGGCCATTTCTTCTCATAAATCTTTCGCATCACAAAGTTGTTCCAGCAAAATCCATAATAGACATTTCAATGGCTAGTCTTCTCGCTTCAATTAAAATCATTTTCGTTGAAACAGCAATTCCATTCTTCCTGTGATCTATTATCCAGTTTTTAACACATTCTT
>Ga0209628_10003461_pt1 | contig 11080 bp, 9 predicted proteins | sample TergutCu122P4_FD_187285 | JGI IMG/M metagenome (GOLD analysis project Ga0209628, IMG submission 187285) | Cubitermes ugandensis P4 segment gut microbial communities from Kakamega Forest, Kenya - Cu122 P4 (SPAdes) (version 2) | ecosystem: Host-associated > Arthropoda: Insects > Digestive system >...
GATGTATGCCTTGCCCGGCCAGACGCTCGAACAACTCGACGCCGACTTAGGCCAGGCGCTGGCTCTGGGCGCGCCGCACCTGTCGGTCTATCACCTCACGATCGAGCCCAACACCGTCTTTGCGCGGCGCCCGCCGCCGCTGCCCGACGACGACACGGCCTACGCCATGCTCGACCGCATCACCGAACGCACCACGGCGGCGGGACTGGCGCGCTACGAAGTCTCGGCCTACGCGCGCGCCGGCCACCGCTGCGTGCACAACCTCAATTACTGGCAATTCGGCGACTATCTGGGCATCGGCGCCGGCGCGCACGGCAAACTCAGCTTTGCGCACCGCATCGTGCGCCAGATCCGCTGGCGCGACCCCGACCGCTACATGACGCAGGCGCTGCGCGGCCAGGCCATCACGCACAGTGAGGATGTGGCGCTGGCCGATCTGCCCTTCGAGTTCATGCTCAACGCGCTGCGCCTGAAAGACGGCTTCGCGCTGGCCCAATTCACCGAGCGCACCGGCCTGGCGCTGACCGCGATCCAGCGCGGCTTACAAGAGGCCGAGCGCAAGGGCCTGCTGTCACGCGACCTGCACCGCGCCTGGCCGACGGCGCAGGGGCTGGATTTTCTCAGCGACTTGCAGGCGATCTTCCTGAATGGTGAATAAAATCGGCAGTACAAGTCCTCGGCGCCATCACAGATGACGGAAGCATGACCGATCGATTGAGAGGACTTGTTCTGAAATCAGTTACAGGAAGGATGGCAGAGTGGTCGATTGCACCGGTCTTGAAAACCGGCAACGGGCAACCGTTCGTGGGTTCGAATCCCACTCCTTCCGCCAACGCCGCAGGCTCGATAGCCCGCCCTCAAGGGGGCTTGCCTTGACGTGATGTACGGCTGACTTCAGATGGGCCGGGCGCTACTCCTTTGTTTTCCCCGCTTTGGCAGGCTCTGGAACCGATGAACAAACGAAATGCACTCAGATTCTTCGCAGCGGCCGCGGTCATGGTCAGCGCAGGCTTGGCGGGTTGCAGCGGCAAGTCGGAATTTCACGCAGTCGACATCAGTGGCGCGACTTATGCGCACGATTTTTCTCTTGCCGATACCGACGGGCGTCCCCGCACGCTAGCCGACTTCAAAGGCAAGGTGGTCGTGCTGTTCTTCGGTTACGCGCAGTGTCCCGACGTGTGCCCGACCACGATGCTCCAGATGAAGGAGGTCAAGGAACAGCTTGGCGCCGATGGCAACCGAATGCAGGCGATCTTCATTACCGTCGATCCCGAGCGGGATACGCCGGCGGTGCTCAAGGAGTACATGCAGGCCTTCGACCCAAGCTTCATCGCCCTGATTCCTCAGCTCGAGCAATTGCCGGAACTCACGAAGAACTTCAAGGTTTTCTTCCAGAAAGTGGCGGGCGCAACGCCGACGAGCTATACGGTGGACCATACAGCCGCAAGCTTCGTCTACGACCCGCAAGGCCGCCTGCGTCTCTACGTGCGATATGGAACGCCTACGGCGTCGGTGGTGGCGGATGTCAAGGCGCTGCTGGCCGGTTCGTGAGCGCTGCGCGCAATTTGCACTGGAGGCACAACCCGTCGAGGGGTTGCGCCAATGCGAGTCAATGCAGTGATCTTTGCGTCGGATCCAGCGCCTTGCGGATCGATTCGCCCAGGCTGTTGAACGCAAGCGCGGTGGCGAGGATGGCCAGCCCCGGCGCGTACATCTGCGAGGGCGCGATCTCCATGCTCTGGTAGGCGCGCGCGAGCATCGCGCCCCAGCTCGGGTCCGGCGGCTGGATGCCCAGACCGAGGAAGCTCAGGCTGGCCTCGGCGAGCAGCGCCGCCGCGAGCAGGATCGTGACCTGAACCAGCACCGGCTGGATCGCATTGGGCAGCACGTGCCGCCACAGGATGTGCGGCAGCGGCGCGCCATAGCAGCGCGCCGCATCCACGTACAGCTCGTGGCGCACGACCAGCGTGCGCGCCCGCGCAATGCGCGCGAGCTGCGGCGCGAACACGATGCCCACCGAGATCATCCCGTTGGTCAGGCCGATACCCAGCGCGCCGGTGACGGCGATCGCAAGCACGATGGCCGGGAACGAAAGCAGCGTATCGATGATGCGGCCAACCACCTCGTCGAACCATCCGCCGGTGAAGCCCGCGATCACGCCCACGGGAACGCCGAAGACCACGGCAACGCCCACCGCGAGCAGACTGGCATAGACGGCCACGCGGCCGCCGTAGAGCAGCCGGCTGAAGATGTCGCGCCCAAGATCATCGGTGCCCAGCCAGTGGCTCGCCGACGGCGGCCCGAGCGTGTTGCCCAGGTCCTGCACACTCGGCGAATGCGGCGCGATCCAGGGCGCGGCGATCGACAGCACCAGCAGCACAAACAGAAAGCCCAGGCTCAGGATCACGCGCGGATCGCGGCGCAGCCAGGCGCGCAGGCGCGCGATGAGGGACGGATGCGTCAAGTTCGTCATGTTTTGACTCTCGGATCGATCGCGCCATAGAGCAGATCGGCCAGCAGGTTCAGGCACAGCACGATCAGCACCATCACCAGGACCACGCCCTGCACCACCGGCACGTCACGCTGGATCGCGGCGCCGACGATCAGGCTGCCGATGCCGGGAATGGCGAACACCGCCTCCAGCACGACGGTGGCCCCGAGCATCCGGTTGGCCAGCAGCGTGAGCACGGTCAGCAGGTTGATGCCGACGTTTTTCAGGCAATGCTTCCACAGAATCACCGCCGGCGACAGGCCCTTGGCGTGCAATGTGCGCACCTGCTGCGAGGCGAGCAGTTCGATCAACGAGCCGCGCAACTGGCGCGCGATCTCGGCCATGCCGCCGGCGGCCAGCGCGATGGCCGGCAGCAGCGCGTGGTGCAGCGCGCCGCCCACGCTGGTTGACAGCGGCACCGCGCCGGTCGCGGGGAACCAACCCATCTCCAGCGCGAGGAAGGAGATGAGGATCATCGCAACCCAGAAGTTGGGCACCGCGACGCCCACCGACGCGATGCTCATCACCACGGTATCGATCCAGCCGCCGGCGCGGCTTGCCGCCAGGATGCCCAGCGGGGCGCCGATCGCCAGCGCGAAAACCAGCGCAAGCGCAACGATCAGCAGCGTGCTGGGCAGGCAGCGCGCAATCGAGTCGGCGACCGCTTCGCCCGACAGCAGCGACTTCGACAGATCGCCTTGCACCGCGTGGCCGATCCATGAGGCGTACTGCGCGAGGAAGGACCGGTCCAGGCCGTAGAGCTGACGAATCTCGGCGATGCGTGCCTCGGAGGCGTTGTCGCCCGCCAGCGTGACGGCCACGTCGCCGGGGATCAGCTTGAGCAGGCCGAAAGCCACGAAGGTGGCGAACACCACCACCGGCAACACCTGCGCCAGGCGACGCCACAGCAGGCCGCCGCGGATGAATTGAACCAGTTTTCCCATCGCTCGTGAGGACTCAGGTATCGAGCCAGATGCCGTTGTACTTGGGCTTGCCCAGCAGGTTGGGCTTGTAGTCGTGCACGCTCAAGGCGGCCGCGCTCACCTCGGCCTGGAAGGCCAGCGGCGCAACGTAGGCGCCTTCCATGATGATGCGCTGTATCTTCGCGAAGACTTGGCGCCGGGCGTCGGTCGATTCGACCGCCCGGCTCTCCTGCAGCAGCGCGGTCAATTCCGGCGACACCTCGGCGCGTCCGGCGTTGTAGTACCCGTCCTTCAAGTACTGCAGGCCGTAGGTCATGCTCGGATCGGGCCGGCCGGTCCAGGCCGAGAGCAGCACGTCGAACTTTTTCTCGACGCCGAAGAACGATCCCGCCGCTTCGGCCACCGACGCGGAGGTGAAGCGCGTGCGAATGCCGGCTTTGCTCAGTTGCTCCATCACGATCTCGTTGCGTCGCAGCGAGTCCTGGTCGTTGGCGCTGCCAATGCTGATCTCCACGTTCGGCTGCCCCGATTCGGCCATGAGCTTGCGCGCGCGCTCCGGGTCGTGCTTGTACAGCCCGGCAAGCGTTGCGTCGTAGGCCCAGTGCGACGAGGGCAGTTGCATCGAGGCCGGCTCGCCCAGTCCGCCCAGGCCCGCCGCGACGAATGCCTCACGGTCGAGCGCGAAGTTGATCGCCTGGCGGATCTTCAGGTTCGTCAGCGGACCCCGCCCAAAGTTGAAGTACATCTGGTGGCAGAACAGCGTCGGTCCGGTGATGAAGCGCAGGTTCTTGGCCCGGTCGATGATGGGCTTGTAGCGCGCCGCCAGCCCGGAGACGAACTGGTTCTGGCCCGCCACCAGCGAGCGCAGCGCGGTTCCGTTGTCGGGGATGATGATGAATTCAATGCCGTCCACATACGGCTCGTTGCGCTTCCAGTAGCGATCGTGGCGCGTCACGGTCACGTTCTGGCCATCGGCCCATTTCACGAATTTCCATGGCCCGGCGCCGACCGGCTTGCGGTCGTGCTCGGCGCCGAGTTCCTTCACCGCCTTGGGCGAGACCATCATCCCCGCGCGGTCGGAGAGCGCCGCGGGCAGCGCAACGTCGGGGCGGGCGAGCGTCAGTTTGAGCTGCAGCGCTCCGGTGACTTGCACGGCGGTCACGTTCACGAGGTCGGCCTTGACGTTGGAGCGCGGATCGGTGCGGTTGCGGTCGATGTTGAATTTGACCGCCTGCGCGTCGCAAGGCGTGCCGTCGTGGAAGACCACGTCGGGGCGGATGTCGAGCACCATCGTCTTCGGATCGGGGAAGGACCATTGCGCCAGGCCCGGCCGGGGTTTGAGCGTGTCGTAATCCCATTCGACCAGGGTGTCGAACAGGGTCCACAGGAAGGTGTGGTCATTGCCCTGCCCGCCGGTTGCCGGGTCGAGGCTGGAGGGGTTGGTATTGGCCGCGATACGCAGCACGCCCCCGCGCTTGCGCGCCGCCTGTGCCCAGGCGGGACGGGCCATCGGCACAGCCAGCGCGGCGGCGCCGAGCAGTCCGAGCGCGCTGCGCCGGTTGAGCGTAAACGCCGAATCGGGCGTGGCGGGTTCGAACGGGAGATCCTGGTGATGCGGCATCGGATGATCCTTCATGCGGTGGGAGAGAGTTCGGGGAGGTTCGCGGACGGCGGGCCGTCCGCGGTGGCAAAGTGACAGGCAACCCAGTGATTCGGGCGCAGTTCGCGCCAAGCGGGCGGTTCGTGCGCGCACGTGGGCCGCGCCGCGCGGCAGCGCGTGTGAAAGGGGCAGCCGGCGGGCGGATCGATGGGACTGGGAATGTCGCCTTCGAGTTCGATGCGCTGCTGCATGCGCAGCGCGGCGGGCAGCGGCACCGGCTCGGCCGACAGCAGCGCCTGCGTGTACGGGTGCAACGGCCGCTCGCCCAGTGACTGCGCCTGACCCAGTTCCATGAACTTGCCCAGGTAGGTGACGGCGACGCGATCGCTGATGTGCGCCACCACCGACAGGTCGTGGGTGATAAAGACGTAGGTCAAGCCGAACTCGCGTTGCAGTTCGGCGAACAGGTTGAGCACCTCGCCGCGGATCGAAACGTCGAGCGCGGCGACCACCTCGTCGCAGACGATCAGCCGGGGCCGCAGCGTGAGCGCGCGGGCGATGATCACGCGCTGCTTCTGCCCGCCCGAGAGCTGGTGCGGATAGCGCGTCGCGTACTCGGCCGGCAGCCCGACGCGGGCCAGCGCTTCGAGCGCGGTGTGCCGGTGCGCCTCGCGCTGGCGGCGGTCGGCCACCATCAGCGGCTCCATCACCGAATCGAGGATCGACAGGCGCGGGTTGAGCGCGGCGTTCGGGTCCTGGAAGATGATCTGGTAGTCGCGCCTGTGTTTGCGCAGCGCCGCGCCGCGCAGGCGGGCCGGATCCACTCCGCCCTGGATCACCTGCCCGCTGGTGGGCTGCACGAGCGAGACCAGCGCGCGGCCGATCGTCGTCTTACCCGAGCCCGATTCACCGATGACGCCGAAGGTTTCTCCGGCGCGCACCTCGAAGCTCACGCCGTTGATCGCCTTGACGGTATGCCGCCGGTCGCGGGCGGGGAATTCCACGCGCAGATCGCGCACTTCGAGCAGCGCGGGAGCGGGCATCGTGTTCGTACCTGGCGCGGCGCTCATTGCAAGACTCCCGGCAGTGACAGTTCATCGGTCCGGCAGCAGCGCACGCGCCGTTGTGTCGCGGGCATTTCGATCAACGCCTGCGCCTGCTCGCAGCCCGTGGCGGCCTGGGCGCAACGCGGCTGAAAGCGGCAGCCGGCCGGCATCGCCGACGGCGCCGGCACGCGCCCGGCGATGAAGCCCAGCGGTTCGCGCGGCCGTGCCAGGCGCGGCAGCGAGCGCAGCAACCCCGAGGTGTAGGGATGGCGCGGGCGCAGCAGCGCCTCGTCGACCGGCGAGTCTTCGACCACTTCGCCGCCGTACATCGTCAGCATGCGCGTGCAGGTTTCGGCCACCACGCCGAGGTCGTGCGTGATGAACAGCAGCGCCATGCCGGCGCGCTCGCTCAACTCGCGCAGCAGCCGCAGGATCTGCGCCTGCACGGTCACGTCCAGGGCGGTCGTCGGCTCGTCGGCGATCAGCAGCGATGGCTCGCAAATCAGCGCCATCGCGATCATCACGCGCTGGCGCATGCCGCCCGAGAGCTGGTGCGGGTAGTCGTGATAGCGCTGCCTGGGCAGCGCAATGCCCACGTCGGCCAAGGCCTGCATCGCACGCTCGCGCCCCTGCTCGCGCTGGCGCGGGAAGTGCGTGCGCCAGGCTTCGCTGATCTGCTCGCCCACGGTGAACACCGGGTCGAGCGCGCTCATCGGCTCCTGGAAGATCATCGCGATCTCGCTCCCGCGCACCGCGCGCATCCGGCGCTCGGGCAGCGCGAGCAAATCGCGGCCCTGCAGCAGCGCCTGCCCCGCGATGCGCAGCGACGCGGGCGGCAGCAGCCGCATCAGCGACAGGCCGGTCACGGTCTTGCCGCAGCCGCTTTCACCGACCAGCCCGATGCGTTCGCCGGGCTGGATCGAAAACGAGATATCGCGCGTGATCTGGACCTCGCCGGCGCGGGTGCGCAGCGACACGCTCAGGCCGCGCACGTCGAGCAAGGGGTGTGCGGACAGTTCGGAGGAGGCTGTCAAAGGCATGGCGCGTCCCAGCGTCGAGTCAGCGGCGCTTCAGGCGCGGATCACGGCGAGGATTTGGCCTTCGCTGACGCTGTCCTTTTCTTCGACCGCCAGCCGGGCGACGGTGCCCGCGCAGGAGGCTTCCAGCGGAATCTCCATCTTCATGGATTCGACGATGAGCACAACATCGCCTTCGGCAACGGTGTCGCCAACCTGTTTTTCAATTTTCCAGACTGTGCCGGTGACCAGGGATTCGAGCGCGATTTCAGACATGAGTGAGAAAGGAAAAAGGAAAAAGAGCGGTCAACTGCCAGAGCGGTCAGCTGCCGCTTTCGGGTTCAAGGGCGATATCCAGAGCAATATCAAGGGCGGTAGCGCACACGCGCACCACCGCCCGCGCGCAAGGGCGCGCTGAGGTTGGCGAACTCGCACAGCAAGGCGCGGGTGTCGCGCGGATCGATGATTTCTTCAACCTTGAAATGCTCGGCGGTGAGAAAGGGCGACTCCAGCGCGCGCAGCCGCTGCTCGATCTCGCGGCGCTTGGCCACAGGGTCGGCGGCGTCTTCAAGCTCTTGCCGGTACGCCGCTTCCAGGCCGCCCGCCACGGGCAGCGAGCCCCATTGCGCCGAGGGCCATGCGTAACGCATGGAAAAGCGCCCCTCGGGGCGATGCGCAGCGCCGGCCACGCCGAAACACTTGCGCAGGATGACCGAGGCCCACGGCACCGTGCATTGGGTAATCGCCGACATCGCGCGCACGCCGTAGCGAATGGTCGCGGCCTGTTCGGCATCCACCCCGATCTGGAAGCCCGGTATATCCACCAAATGCACGATCGGCAGGCGGAAGGTCTCGGCCAGATCGATGAAGCGGGTCAGCTTCTCGCAGGCCGGGCTGGTCCAGCCGCCGCCGTAGATGTATGAATCGCTCGCGATGACGGCAACCGGCCAGCCGTCCAGGCGCGCCAGACCGGTCACCACCGAGCGGCCCCACTGGCGCCCGATCTCGAAGAAGCTGCCTTGATCAACCACGCTGCGCACGATCGGGCGGATGGCGTAGACCTTGCGCTCGTCACGCGGCACCGCGGCAATCAGCATCTCGTCGCGCCGGTCGGCCGGATCGCTGCACGGCGCGCGCGCGGGCAACTCATCGATCGAGCGCGGCAGGTACGACAGGAAAGCGCGCGTGCGCTCAAAGGCTTCGGCCTCGCTCGCGACTTCGTCGTCCACCGTGCCGTTGCGCGCATGGATCGAGGCGCCACCCAGCTCCTCCTTGCTCACCTTCTGGCCGAGGTGCGCCACCAGCGGCGGGCCGGCGGCGAAGATCTGCGCGGTGTTCCTCACCATCAGCGCATAGTGGCTGGCCGCCACGCGCGCCGCGCCCAGGCCCGCGACCGAACCGAGCGCGAGCGCCACCACCGGCACCTGCGAGAGGTTGTGGTCGATGACCTCCCAGCCCGGCAGCGCGGGAATGTAGGTGAAGCCCAGACGTTCGAGCTGCTTGACCGAGCCGCCACCGCCGGTGCCGTCGACCAGGCGCACGAGCGGCATGCGCAGGCCCTGGGCCATCTTTTCGGGGTAGATCAGCTTGTCGTAGATGCTCGCGTCGCTGGCGCCTCCGCGCACGGTGAAGTCGTCGCCGATGACGGCCACGGGCCGCCCGTCGATGCGGCCGCGTCCGGCGACCTGGTTGGATGGCGAGAGGTCGAGCAACTGCCCGTTTTCGTCATAGCGGCCCCAGCCGCTGGCCGAACCGGTTTCGCGGAAGGACCCCGCGTCCAGCAGCGCCTCGATGCGCTCGCGCACGGTGAGCTTGCCGTGCTGATGTTGCCGCTCAATCTTCTCGGGGCCGCCCATGCGGCGCACCATGGCGCGGCGGGCGGCGAGTTCGTCAAGTTCAGGTTGCCAGGTCAAAGGGAATCCTCAGGATGCAGTGCGCGCGGCTTGCAGGAATTGCGCGCGCAGTTTGTATTTCTCGATCTTGTTGGTCGCGGTGCGCGGAAGGTCGGCGATCAAGCGCACGTGGCGCGGGCGCATGAACTTGGGCAGCGTCTCGCGCGCCCAGGCATGAATCTCTTCTTCCGTTTCGGTGGCGCCGGGCTTGAGCACGAGGTAGACCACCACGTCGTCCTCGTCGCCCTCTTGCGCCGGCACGGCGAAGGCGGCGCTGATGGCGACGCTCGGATGCTGGTTGAACAGATCCTCGATGTGGAAGGACGAAATGTTCTCGCCGCGCACGCGGATGCGGTCGCCCATGCGGTCGACGAAGACGAAGCTGCCGTCGGCGCGCTGCATCACGGCGTCGCCGGTGTGGAACCAGGCGTTGCGCAGCGCCTTGGCGGTGGCCTCGGGCTTGCCGATGTATTCCAGGAAGATGGCGTTGTTGATGCGCGGGCGCAGCACCATCTGGCCGACTTGGCCGGCTGCGCAGAACTCGTCGCCCGCATCGACCACGCCGACCTCGAAAAAGGGGTTGGGCCGCCCCATGAAGCCCTTGGCATCGGCCTGCCCGGGCGTGACCTGCGTGACGCCGAAGCGCGCCAGGCGTTGCGTGCGCTCGGCACGGTCCAATCCACGGCGCAGCGCCGCAGGGGTACCCTCGCTGGGTTCGAGTTCCTCGATGACCCCGACCATGCAACTGCCCGACTCGGTTTGGCCAAAGCCGCAGCTGACCACGTCGATCCCGAAGCGCCGCGCAACCTGATGGTGGTTCAGCGGCAGCGGCTGCATGTGCGCTTTGTTGAGGCTGTTGGCGCGGTCGTCCTCGCGCGCCGGTGCATTCATCAGCCAGGGAATCATCGCGTCGAGCAGCACCACGGTGCTGGCGTTGACCTTGCGCACGCGGTCCCAGAACTGCGTCGGACTGAAGCGCTCCCAGCAGGCCACCTCGCAACCGACCCAGATCGCACGGACCACGTTGAACGTGGCGCCGCCGACATGGTAGAGCGGCAGGTCGTTGTAGATCACGTCGTCCTGCGTCAGCGTCAGGCGCCCGAAGAAGGTGTATTGCGCGGCCCAGCGATGCGGCAGCAACACGCCCTTGGAGGGGCCGGTGGTGCCCGAGGTGTAGACGATCTGGCAAGGCGACTCGGGCGACAGCGCGACTTCAGGGCGGGGGTGGCCGGCGGCGCAGCAGGCCTCCCAGTCGAGCACCTCGATCCCGGCCGGCACGGCGACCGGCGCGACGTCGCGCTGCGCGCACAGCACCAGTACCGGCTTGACGCGCAACTCGTCCCAGACTTCGAGCACCGACTGCAAGCCGGTCGCGTCCACCAGCAGCAGCGGCGCGCCGGTATCGTTGAGCTGATAGGAAAGCAGGCGGCCGGAGAAACCGAAATTCACCGGCGCGTAGACGGCGCCGGCCTTCCAGGCGCCGAACATCATGAGCGACGCGATCAAGGGATTGCGGGTGAGCACCCCCACCGGCGTGCCGGCGCCCAGATTGCGTGAGGCAAGGAATCCGGCGACGGCGTCGGTGCGCGCGCCGAAGTCCGCATAGCTCAGGACCTGGTCTTCCTCGCCGTAGTAGAAACAACGTGCCTGCGGACGCTCGCGCACCCAGCGGTCGAGCTGTCCGACCGCAAATTCGCCGCCCGCGAGGAAGCTCGCGAGAAGCTCACGCTTCGAGTCCATGTTGCCTCCTTTTTTGTCGCCTGTCACGGTCAAAGCACGGCACAATTATTGTTTAGTTCAATCAGTAGTCAATATAGTTAACCATATAACGAAAGATAGGAAAGTAACAAATGTGACAAACCGACACAATCTGTTATCAATGATCAAAATAAACAGATCGTCGAGCGAAGACTTCGCCGCATTGCGGAAATGACCGCGTCATTCAGCCCATCATCGGATGGGAGTCGATCGTTCTTCTACTGCGAATCAGAATCAGACCTGAGCACCGCCGCACCATCGGGCAGGCCGCGCTCCTGCGCGATCCAGGTCAGCACCGGCAAGGCGCCGGGCAGCACTGGTGCGACGCCAAGGGGAAGCTGCTGCCAGCACACG
>Ga0209628_10003462_pt1 | contig 11079 bp, 8 predicted proteins | sample TergutCu122P4_FD_187285 | JGI IMG/M metagenome (GOLD analysis project Ga0209628, IMG submission 187285) | Cubitermes ugandensis P4 segment gut microbial communities from Kakamega Forest, Kenya - Cu122 P4 (SPAdes) (version 2) | ecosystem: Host-associated > Arthropoda: Insects > Digestive system >...
TGCGACTTTATCTAAATCGTAATTGCCACTCTGTAAGGCTTTTAAGATAGTTCCGACCACGATAGTTGCGGGGTAACAAATTTCGTTATTTGCATATTTCAGTCCTAATTCGGCAGATTCGAGGTCGCCGCCGGGCAAATTCACTAATTTATAGCCCATTAACTTAAACAATGGCGGGAGTAATTCCGAGTACCCCTCAGCAAAATAGGGTGCTAAAATAGTCCGATGTTGTTCTTCCAGCGTAAAAGGAGTAGTTGTTACAAATGGCTTGTCTTTCAGCATTTTACTGCCAAATTCCAGACTTTCCACCACAGAACGTATCCGCAAACGCAACGAACCAATATTATTCACATCGTCTATCTTTAATATTGTGAGGTTCTTGCCTTTACGATTTAAAATATCTTTTACCTCGTCTAAAATAAAGGCATCGGGTCCGCAACCAAAAGACGTAAGTTGCACAAAATGAATATTATCCGATGATTTTGCCACAAAATTTGCCGCCTTAAAAATACGATTAGGGTACGCCCATTGCGAGACCGAATGTATCTCGCTATAAATCTCATCGCCCTCAGAATTAGCAATATTTTCGGTGATTACGTCAATTCCCATATCGGCGATGCAGTCGGAAATTTTGTGTTGTATTAGCGGGTCAATATGATAGGGTCGGCAGGCAAGCAGAATAACCATTTTATTGTTTTCTCGTGCCGATTTTAATATCTCTTTTGATTGATTTTCAAGCGTTTTCATATATTCGTTTTGTGCAGAAATTGCCCGCTCTACTGCCTTATCAATCACCGATTTTTTTACTCCAAGCGACTGCAAATAGGTTTGACAAGAACGCTTCAACAAGGTTTGATTATTAAACGAAACCACAGGAGAATCAAACGGAATATGTTGATTTTCAGCCGAATCCATTGAACTTTTTAATACATCGGAATAGCCCGTAACGATGGGGCAATTATAACTGTTTCGGGACGATTTATCTTCTTTTTGCTCAAAAACGACAAACGGATATAAAATTCTATCTACTTTATTTTCAACTAAATCCATAATATGTCCGTGCATCAATTTGGCGGGAAAACAAATATTATCACTCATCAAGGAGCGTATTCCACTCTCATACAAGCGGTTAGTAGATTGTTTTGACAAAACGGGCAAAAATCCACATTCGTTGAGCAAAGTATGCCAAAAAGGATAATTTTCATACATTCCCAACGCCCTCGGAATACCGATACGTAACTTATTTTTTAATGTCTTTCCTTCCATTTTCTTCGCATTTTTATATGGAGGTGCAAAGGTATAATTTTTTATTCAATTACAATTTTTGCCACGAATAAATTCGGCAGACTCACTATAAGTTGCGCAAATTTACACAAACAACGATGTCGTTATTTCTGCGGATGCAGGAGTCGCCTTATATTTTTCAACGAATTGCGGACAGGTTTTCCAATAACGAATTGAATTTTTAAACGTCTCCTATTCATAATTAAATAAAAAATTGTACCTTTGCATTTTCATAAAAGAATTAGATAATAATGAATAAATTTGATCCGGCTACAAGCATACAAAATTTAAAACAATTTGGGGAATTTGGAGATGTAAATCCCTCAGTAACAGACAGTGCCACCTATACATTTATGCAGGCACAAGATATGGAAGGAACTTTCGCAGGCGAAAAAGAAGGTTGTTTTTTATATTCTCGCCATTGGAATCCGAGTAATAAATATCTATCCGATGCACTTGCAGCAATGGAAGGCACTGAGTCTGCGTGGGTTACGGCATCGGGAATGGCAGCAATTACCTCCATTTTGTTGCACGAAGTTAATTCGGGCGACCACATCGTTGCAAGTATGACAACCTACGGCGGAACGTTTGCCTTTCTTAAAAATTACGTCCAAAAGTTTAATATTGAGGTAACTTTTGTAAATACATCGAAATTGGACGAGGTAAAAAAGTCGCTAAAACCCAATACAAAGGTGATTTATACGGAAACAGTAGCCAATCCACTGTTGCAGGTTGCCGATATTTCGGAACTGAAAAAATTAGCCCAAAGCGTTGGTGCTAAACTAATTGTGGACAATACCTTTACGCCGATGGTTGTTACGCCTTATAAATTGGGTGCCGATGTTGTTGTTCATAGCCTCACAAAGTTTGTGAATGGCAAAAATGATTGCGTAGCGGGTGCTATTTGCGGAAATGCCGACTATATCAACTCGCTGATTGATGTCAATACGGGTACGGCGATGCTGCTTGGACCTGTTTTAGATAGTTTTCGGTCGTCAAGTATTTTAAAGAATTTGCACACCTTGCATCTTCGTATGAAACAGCACGGACACAATGCTTTATACCTCTCCAAACGCTTTGAAGAGATTGGTATTCAGGTAAAATACCCCGGATTGCCGTCTCACCCCGAACACGAATTGTTTAAATCTATGATGAATGACGGTTTCGGTTTCGGCGGTATGTTGTTGATAGACTTTGAGAAAGCCGAAATTGCCAATGCGGTAATGGAAGAGATGCAAAATCGAGATGTTGGTTATTTAGCGGTAAGTTTGGGGTATTTCAAAACGCTGTTTAGCAATAGCGGAAAAAGTACATCTTCTGAAATTCCCGAAAATATTCAAAGAGAAATGGGTATGAGCGAAGGACTAATTCGTTTTTCTGTCGGTTTGGATAATGATATTGAAAACACTTTCAATATTATATACGATATTTTGAAGGAAAAAAAGTTAATTAAATTGTAATAAAAATTTTTCAGCACAGAAACACAAGGAACATAGACTTACACAGAGAATGTGTCAGAATTAGAATATATGTATTTGTGTTGTTTCATTTTTTTTACCATGTATACTAATTTTTCTGCAAAGATAACATTTTCAACAAATTAAGGGTATTTTTAGCCTCCTTTTTGTCCTTTAAGCCTAATTTTAGAATAAATGTAACACAAAACCACCACACGCGATAGTCTTGCAATATCGTGTGTAGTGGTTTTAACCCTATTTACACAACACAAATTTATTTTACTTTGCTGGGGCAGCCGGAGTAGCCGGTGTTGCCTGCATTGTATTTGGTTGTTTTTCAGGATATTCGGCTTCTTCTTTCTTCTTTACCGTTCCTATTATTCTAAGTTCCACTTTCGAATTTTCTTCGGCGTTAGACTGAACTGTAATCGTTTTGTTGATACCGCCGATACGACCTGTAGAATATTTCACCTTTATTGTCGAGGTTTTACCCGGCATAATTGGGTCTTTAGGCCAATCGGGAACAGTACATCCGCAAGAAGAATAAACATTAGACAATACCAAAGGCTCTTTTCCCGTGTTTTTGAACTTAAATTCACATTCACCCGGATCGCCTTCGTATATCGTTCCGTAATCATACACCAAATAATCAAACACGATTTCTGGTGCTTTTCCAGTTTTTTTGACATCAGGTTTTGCATCTTGTTGTTTTACATCCTGTGCCATTGCACTTAACCCACTTACCATAAAAAATGTAAGTGATACCGACCAAATTGCTCTATTTACTTTTCTCATCTTTTATATTATTTATCTATTATAATTCCTTCTATTTGAATAACTTCCGACTTATTCTCTGCATTGGTATAAATCCAAATGGTTTTATTAAACGGTCCTGTTTCTGTCGGATTATACGTGATTTTTACCACACCAGATTTTCCGGGCAAAAACGGATCTTTGGGCCAATCAACTGTCGTACAGCCGCAATTAGTATAAACATCGGTCAATACGAGCGTTTTATTTCCCGTGTTGGTAAACGACAACTGAACCGTTTTTGTTGTACCCATTTTAATTTCACCAAAATTTACTGACTTTTTCTCTAACGAAAAATACGCCTTATTATTATTGACTTGTTGATTATTTTTTTGTTGATTATCTTTATGTTGGGAAAAACTTCCAACTGCCAACAAGCACAAACCTGCCATAATTACTGCTTTCTTCATCATAAATTATCTTTTTTATTATATTTATCTATTATTTTTATTCCACAAAAACGATGCCAAATATTATTTATTGTGTTAATGTTTAATTATTTTAAAAATTTTATTATCTACCTTCAAAAAATACAATCCGTTGGCTAAATGGCTTATGTCAATCGTGAATTGTGAATCGTGCAGTTCGGCTCCGCTCACTGCCCAAAGTTTGCTACCCACAACATCAAACACTTCGACTACGCTCAGTGTCCGATTTTGGTCGCTCAGTGTCCCGTCGCCGGGCAGTGAGCCTGTCGAACTGCCATTAATTGTTAATTGTCCCGTTGTTGGGTTGGGGTAAATTCGCATCAACGGCAGGGATGCCGTTGTTACAATGCCTACATTTGAAATTGTTAGCATCAATTCAAAAATACTATCACAGCCGAATGTTGTTTGCAGTGTGTCGTAATAAATACCGCTCGTAGTTAATTGTTTGCCGTGAAAATTATAGAAACTTCCTGAAAGAATGCTATCGCTGATTTGCTTGAAATAGATAGGGTTTACTGTTAAACTCAATTCTATTATGCTATCGCAACCTGCAAATGCAGTTAAAGTATCGTAATAAATGCCTGCATCGCTTAGTTCTTCGCCTTTGAAAGAATATGAATCGCTTTCGCAAATACTTGCTGTAATTGGCGTGAATAAAAATGTATTTACCATTAAAGTTAATTCTATTACACTGTCGCAGCCGAAAACACTTTGTAATGTTTTATAATAGGTATCCGATGTTGTCAATGAATCGCCAAAGAAATCATACGAACTTCCCGCACAAATAGTCGCTGTAATCGGTGTGGTATCAATCGAATTAATTATTAAAGTTAATTCAATAATACTATCGCAATATTTTATATTTTGCAATGTATCATAATAAACTCCTGCTTGTGTTAAATTTGTAAAATTAGCATCATTATAAGTATCTCCACAATAAATTGCAGCGGTATAACTTTCCCGTATTCCCAAACGATATTCAGGATTTTCGTTTACAAATATCAACGTATCCGATTCGTAGCATTCTTTTAACTGTCTCACTCCAGTTATATGCTGCGCTACATGGTAGGTAATTCCTCTCATACAACCTATTCCTTCAACCCAAACATCATAATAAGCGGGGCGGCGAATACTATTCAATTTCAGCATTTTTCGCTTTACTTGGTTGTATTCGATTGAATCTACATCTACTACTACAAATTTATATTCGTTAGAATCAGATACTGTTAATTCACAAGGATTACTTTGGTTATAAAACGAAGTTGGGTGTTGTGGATCGACTAAAAAAACCGTATCTCCTACGTTTAAATTAAAATCATACATCAAATATTCTTTATCACAACTTTGAGTGTAAAAGAATACTCTTCCAGAATCTTCTCTGGCATAAGTTACAACGTACCCACCATACGAAACATCACTAAATAACTCGTAATATGCTTTTCCATTAAATACTCTGATGCTATCTGTTTTTATTGTATGTATTCCGGTGCAACAAAGTCCGTAAGGGCAAGCAAAACCTGATTCAATATGCCAAACCTTACCCGGCGTAATTGTTGTTTGGGACTGTACATTTATTGCGTTTAAAAACACAACCGCTACTAAAATAACTATTTTTTTTCTCATACATATCAATTTTACGAATTTTTGCAAAGGTACATTTTTTTGTAAAAAAACGTAAATAAGGAAAAGGATTTTGTTATTTTCTACAAAAAAATCAACTCTTCCCCTTGCCTAATGTGAGTTATGATTTAGATACGCCATCGCCATAAGTTCCAGATTATGACGCATTTCGGGTTCTAAAATATAGTGTGCAAGCATTGTGTCAAAGCATTCGCCTTTTATCGTAATTCCGTAAGACGACAATACCCGCAAATCAAATTTCAGATTTTGAGCGATTTTTTCTATGTTTTCGTCCGCAAAAACAGGTGCTAAAATGTTGAGCCACTGTACTGTTACCTCTTTTTCTTTGGGAAAATGAATATAAAACGCCTCATTGGGTTGATAGGCAATCGCCAAACCGACCAATCGGCATTGCAAAGGGTCTAATCTGTCCGTTTCGGTATCAAAACAAAATGATTCACAATGACTTAACTTCTTTGCTAAGTCTTCAATTTCTTCTATCGTATCTATTAACACATAATTTTTCTCCGATGTATGTATGGAATGGTTATTTTGTTCATTTTCAATGGGTTTTGCATCTTCAAAAGCAGAAAAAAGTCCTACATTGGAAATTGGTTTTTTGCCAATATTTACGCCTGCTTTTTGCAAGTCAAGGTCTGTGAAAATACGCTGTGTCAATGCTTTAAACTCCAATTCATCGAAAACGGCTTTCAATCGTTCTGTTTGAGGTGCGGTATATTCGAGTTCGGAAGGGTTTAATTCAATGGGAACATCTAAAATGATAGTCGCTAACATCTTGGAAATCAACGCATTTTCGGAATCATTTTTAATTTTTTCGCGTAATTTATCATTTTTTACCTTATCAACATTGGCAAGTAGATTTTCAATGCTTCCAAACTCGGCAATCAGTTTTTTTGAGCCGACTTCACCAATTCCCTTTATGCCGGGAATATTATCTACTGCATCGCCCCAAAGTCCCAGAATATCAATGAGTTGCTCAGGGTTTTTGATGCTGTATTTTTCGCAAACTTCCTTCACCCCGACAATCGAATGCGTGTTGCCCATGTGTGCGGGCTTGTAAATCAGAATATTTTCCGACACAAGTTGCCCATAATCCTTGTCTGTGGTCATCATAAAGGTGGTAAAACCCTCTTGTTCAGCCTTTTTTGCTAACGTCCCGATGATGTCATCTGCCTCATAACCAGACAGTTCCAAAATAGGAATGCCAAACGCCGCAATAATTTCCTTTATATAGGGCAAACTCGCAACAATATCTTCGGGTGTATTGTCTCTATTTGCTTTATAATCAGCGAAATCCACGTGTCTAACCGTAGGTCCGTGGCTGTCAAACGCAACGCCGATGTGGGTCGGTTTTTCGTTTTTAATAATATCGTAAAGCGAATTGGTAAAACCCAAAATCGCAGACGTATTCAACCCCTTTGAATTGATACGCGGATTCTTATTCAACGCATAATAAGCCCTGAATATCAACGACATAGCATCTATTAAAAATAATTTTTTCATAAAAATGATTTAAAAACGCGAAGGTACAATTTTTTGAGCAGCACTAACCGATGAACAAAACTTTAGATTACAAATTTGAATTTATAATGAATAACTATATCAATATTCATCTTCGTGAAAGAAAAAATCTTCTTTTGATGGATAATCAGGCCACAAGTCCTCCATAGATTCAAAAACTTCTTCGTCGTCTTCAATCTCTTTTAAATTTTCCACCACTTCTAACGGTGCCCCAGAACGAATTGCATAGTCAACCAACTCGTCTTTGCTTGCTGGCCAAGGCGCATCTTCTAACTTTGAGGCTAATTCTAATGTCCAATACATGTAAATCTGTGTCTAAAAAATTTTGCAAAAGTACAAAAAACCAAAAACGATTTTTCAACTATCAAAACAAATTAAATAAAAAAAAGTTTACCACAAAGACATAAAAACTTTTCTGTGGTGCTAACTGGAGTTGAACCAGTGACCTGCGGATTTTCAGTCCGACGCTCTACCTGCTGAGCTATAGCACCCTTTTTCCTCAGGGTTGCAAAGGTAATAAAAAAAACAATACAAAATTCATTTTTATGTAATTTTTTTTATACACAATAAAACACAAGGAATACTCGTTACGCAAACGGTAATTTTTTAATTAAATTAAATTTTTAAGAAATCGATGAAAACAATAGTAAAAAGCGTTCTATTAGGTTTTATTTGTTTAAGTGTACAGGTCTCGGCGCAGACCAACGACCCAATAGTGATGAAATTGGGAAAAGAAGAAATCAAGTTGTCAGAATTTAAAAATACATTTCTGAAAAACAATGATTTAAAAAAAACAACAGAACAAATTCTTCGGGAGTATATTGATTTATACGCAATTTTTCGTTTCAAATGTTGGGAAGCGGAAGCGATGAATTTAGATACGATTGCCGCTTTGAAAGAAGAATTGGTCGGTTATCGTAAACAAGTATCGGAAAAATATTTGACCGATAAAGAGGTGAATGACAAGATGTTAGAAGAAGCATTGGAACGTATGAAATGGGACGTTCGAGCAAGTCACATCTTGAAACGCGTGTTGTTTGACGCTCCGCCTGCCGACACGTTGGAGGCGTACAAAGCGATTATGAAAATTCGTGAACGGTTGCTCAAAGGAGAATTGTTTGCGGAAGTGGCGGCTGCTGAGTCAGACGACCAGTCGGCACGCGATAGAAAATCGGCGGGAGGTGAAGTAATGCGGAAAGGGAATGGCGGTGATTTAGGCTATTTTTCCGTTTTTGATTTAATTTATGCGTTTGAAAATGGTGCCTACAACACGCCTGTTGGCGAAATTTCAATGCCTATTCGGTCGGAATTTGGCTATCATCTTATTAAGGTAGTGGACAAAAAACCTGCTCTTGGCAAACTCAAAGCAACGCAAATCTTGCTTACTTACAACAAAAATCCAAATCTTAACGCTGATGAAAAAAATCGGGATACGGCGGCAATTCAAAAAAGAATTAAAGAAATTTCCGATGCAATTCAAGGCGGAATGTCGTTTGAAGATGCTGTAAATCAATATCTTAAAGGAGATGAAAAACCGAGTGCGTTGCCTTCGTTTGGGTCAAATCGTTTTGAAGGAGATTTTATAAAAGGATTGTACGGACTGAAAAAAGGCGAGGTTAGCAAGCCCATAAAAACCTCTTTTGGTTGGCATATCGTGCGGATTGACGACATTGAACCCGTTGTGATTGACAACGATATGCGTGCAACGGTGCGAAATCGGATTTTGCACGACAATCGCTCCAATAAAAGCAAAGACGCATTTGTGGAACGGGTAAAAAAAGAGAATAATTTTAAGGAATTTGTAGATAAAAAAGCAAAAACGACCCCGATTGAAGATTTTTATACCGTTGTTGATACTGCCATTTTGACAGGAAATTGGTCTGTTTCTCAAGCAAAAGGATTGACTAAAAATCTGTTTTCTTTTGCAGGAAAAAATTATAATCAACAAGATTTTGCAAATTATCTGGAACAAAATCAATTTCAAGGGGTAAAAGATATTGATTTGAAAGTTTTAATCAATTTTGCTTATCGTCAATTCATTGAAAATACAGTAATTAACTATGAAGATTCTCGTTTGGAAGAAAAATATCCCGATTTTGCCCAACTAATGCAAGAATATAAGGAAGGAATTATGATTTATGAGTTGAGCGAGATAAAAGTTTGGCGAAAAGCGATAACCGATACGGCTGGTTTGGAGGCATATTACGAAACGGTAAAACACAATCATCTTTATCCTATTCGTGTAAAAGCCGAATATTTTAAGACGGTGGACGAAAAATCTACGAAAAAACTTTATGCTATGCTCAACACGTATACGCCTACCAATAAAGTAATGGCAAAAATGAATAAAAAGAGTATTACAACTGTTTTGGACACGGGAATTTATTGGCAAGGAAAAGATAAACAGTTTGATAAATTTTTAATTTGGGAGCGTTTAGAGCATATTGTGAAAGACAATATAGCCGAGGGTCATTTTTTTCACAATATGCCTGAAAATGAATTAGCACGCATAATAGAAGTGTTACAACCATCTCCTATGCCATTGGACGAAGTCCGCGGGGTAATAATAACCGAATATCAAAATCTTTTGGAAAAGAAATGGTTGGAAGATATTCGTACCAAAAATTATATTTGGGTAGATGAGGCGGCGATAATGTCGTTGTTAAAGAAGTGAAATTTTTAATTAATAATAAGGCTGTCCGCAGGGCAGCCTTATTGACTCACGTTGTATATTAATAAAAAAAATGAACCATACATTAAAAACATTATTAACTCACAGAACCATACGCAGTTACAAGCCGCAAGCCATTGACGATGCAGTGTTGGAACAAATACTGCTTGCCGCCGTAAGAGGCTCGACAACAGGAAATATGCAACCGTACAGCATTATCGTAACCAAAGACGAGGCGATGAAAGCAAAAATTGCTCTGTTGCATTTCAACCAAAAACCCGTTTTGGAAGCACCTGTCATACTGACTTTTTGTGCTGATTTTAACCGTTTTAACAAGTGGTGTCAGTACCGCGATACACAAACGGATTGCTACAACAATATGCAGTCGTTTATGTGGGGTGCGATTGATGCGGTGATTGCTACGCAAAATGCTTGTGTAGCAGCAGAATCCTTCGGATTGGGAATTTGTTATATCGGCACGGTTACCTACAACGCAAAGGAGTTGGGCGAAATTTACAATCTGCCAAAAGGCGTTGTTCCAATTGCTTGCATAACAATAGGCTACCCCGCCGAAAATCCGCAGCTTACAGATAGATTGCCGTTGGAAGCCGTTATTCACAAGGAAATTTACAACGATTATTCTTCCGAAAACATAAATAAACTCTATGCCGAAAAAGAAAATTCCGATTTAACAAAAAAGTTATTGCTTGAAAATCAGTTAGATAACTTAGCAAAAGTTTTTACCCAAAAACGCTACAAAAAGCAAGACAACGAATATTTTGCTGAAAAATTTATAGAGTTTTTGAAAGAACAGGGATTTTACAAATGAGTAATTTTATCAATTTATCACTTTCCCATTTTATCAAGTAAATAGGCAAACGATTGATCGAATGAATACCAAACAATTATTTTATAAGCACCTTGCCCAAACATCTTCCGAACCATTGGCGATAGAAATAGAAAAAGCCAAAGGAATTTATCTATATTCGCCTGACGGAAAACAATATATGGATTTGATTTCGGGGATTTCGGTAAGCAATATTGGTCATTGCCATCCCGAAGTTGTGAAGGCAGTACAAAAACAAGTTGTAAAATACATGCACCTAATGGTTTACGGGGAATTGATTCAAAGTCCGCAAATACTGTTAGCAAAACGACTGACAGAACTTTTACCCCCACAGTTAGAGTGTGTTTATTTTGTAAATTCAGGTTCAGAGGCTATTGAGGGTGCAATAAAATTGGCAAAACGATTTACCAAAAAAACCGA
>Ga0209628_10003463_pt1 | contig 11078 bp, 9 predicted proteins | sample TergutCu122P4_FD_187285 | JGI IMG/M metagenome (GOLD analysis project Ga0209628, IMG submission 187285) | Cubitermes ugandensis P4 segment gut microbial communities from Kakamega Forest, Kenya - Cu122 P4 (SPAdes) (version 2) | ecosystem: Host-associated > Arthropoda: Insects > Digestive system >...
ATATTGTATAGAAATGTATGTATATTGTATATAAATATATACATTACATATATACTCTACAGTTCCCTTATGTCCACTAGCAGTATAGTTATACAATATGTATGATGAGGCTGTCAGTCTCCTAATCACTACAAAATGCACTGTTTAAAATGGGAATTTTGGGTTCAATTTGTGTGATGTTCTGCAGGAATGTAATCTTGCTGTAAAACAAGACCTGCCTACATTACATCTGCTCCTCCCCCCCCCTTAAGGCACCGCCACTGCCGCTAATAACTTACACGCACACACATACACACACACACACAAACACACACTCACACTCAACACAATACAGTTCCCTGCAGTAAACTGTAACTTGTCTTCCTTATACCTTAAGCCAGTGTTTCTCAACCTTTGAGAGACCGCGGCCCGGTAAATTCTTTTTTTATAAGACGAGGGCCTGGTCCCAACAAATGTACTCGTAAATACCTTTCCAGTTTTCTTTAAGGTCGTACGTTAAAATAACATAAATATTAATAATTAATTATGGCATAATCATAAACAGTATCAGTACACTTATGTATATGGTGTGGCATACTGACAAATATAAAATTACATTTAAAATAGTTATCAATCACTGGACTAATGAAATCTTCGTCACTGACATTTGCTACACAGATGTTATTTAGTCATTCTGGGTCTGAGCTTTTCGACACATTCACGAATATTATTCTACTCAGAATATTTCCACTATTAAATATTTATTCATGAAAAATTACAAATTCCAGGAGAACCTCTTGTGGCCCGGTATAATTGATGCCAAGGTCCGGTAACGGGCTGCGGCCTGGCGGTTCAGACACACTACTTTAAGCAACAGGACTCATTCCAATTTAATGTTATAAATACAAACACATTTCTTATTATTACAAACAAAACTTCATTTTAAAATTTTATGTCTGAAATTTCAGTAAGCACTTTACATTAAATGCTGTACATAATTCATAAGGTTACTGTGCATTTTTTCTAAAATACTAAATAAACTCTTAATTTTCATCTCTCAATAACTGCTGGACAACAGTATAATGCTTTTGAACAGTCTGAAGTTATGAAACCTTCAGCTTCACTGCCATAATTACAACATCTCACCATCAGAGTAGCGTAACTTTAAGGTGTGTCATCCCAGTTGTGTGTGTAACTAATGAGAGGGAGGAAAGTGTAGTCAATCAACACAACTAGTTAGAAAAATGTTATACTCTAATAATGAAACTACATGTTTCGGCCTGTAATGGCCATCGTCAGATTTCTATACCGATTAAGGGGAGTCTATATATCTGAGTGACGGTGTGTTGATGTAAAGATCTCTATGCATCAATCCCCTGTTGCTCTGTTATCTAGTGCAAATAGCTATGTACAACTAAATAATTAATTCCAAAATATTAACATAAGTATTTCTTCTTGGGGCTGCCCAAACCCCGGCTATCATGATTGCCGTCTCTCTCTGGGGGAACCCTTTGTGTAGGTGGCCTTGATGGATGTTTCCTGTGGGGGAGAGAAAAAACGGTGTGTGAAAACGGTTCAAGTTAAATATAATGGTATGGGAGGGGGTAGGATATTATGCTGCTATAAGTATGTGGCGGTGGTACTTACATGTGTTTGTGGTTTCCTGTGTATCCTTGGGTCGGTCTCCTTATTGTTGTGCGTTTATTGAGGAGTGCACTGGAGTGTCACTATGCACGTTTATGGTATTTGGCGGTTAGCACTGGCACTGTGTGTCCTGTTGCGAAGGGAAAAGTAACTAATACTACACAACTACAAGTGCACAGACGTTACTCAAGAAACCAAGATATTAGTTACTTTTCCCTTCATGCAGGACACACAATACCAGTGCTAACCGCCAAATACCACAAACGTGCATAGCAACACTCCAGTGCACTCCTCAATAAACGCACAACAATGAGACCGACGCAAGGATACACAGGAAACCACAAACACATGTAAGTACCACCTCCACATACTTATAGCAGCATAATACCCTCCCCCACCCACATACCATTATATTTAACTTGAGCCGTTTCCGCACACCGTTTTCTCTCTCCCCCACAGGAAACATCCACCAAGGCCACCTACACAAAGGGTTCCCCCAGAGAGAGACGGCGATCATGATAGCCGGGTTTGGGCAGCCCCAAGAAATACTTATGTTAATATTTTGGAATTAGTTATTTAGTTGTACATAGCTATTTGCACTAGATAATAGAGCAACAGGGGATTGATGCATAGAGATCTCTATATCAACACACCGTCACTCAGATATATAGACTCCCCTTAATCGGTATAGAAACCTGACGATGGCCATTATAGGCCGAAACATGTAGTTTCATTATTAGAATATAACATCTGTCTAACTAGTTGTGTTGATTGACTACACTTTCCTCCCTCTCATTATAGTAACGTAAGCTAACTGTAAAATATCACCACCTCCCATATCTCCAACCCTTTGTCTGTACCTCAGGGTAATGTGAACTCCTACTCTACTTTACCCTGGGTCACGTGGGAGGTGGTAACAGGTGTGGTCGGACACCCTGATGAGGGTTACGACACATGGTGGATAGCGGGGCTCTGGTCTACACACGTCAAGGTGGAAGGTATTGTGGTGAAGACTGCATGGCACTGAGTAGTGACAGCAGTGTTGTGAACAATCTAGCTGCAGAACCAGGCCGCACCCCACTGTATGTAGGCCTTCTGTCCCCCTGGGGCTCTGAGGACAGTGAACAAATGTTTTGTCTGTTTTTGTGGGAGGGCTCCTTAATTGGGGACTCTGACAATATGAATGAACGAATAAACCACTGGCTCTGGAGACGAAATATGTATCCATAGGGACCCTGTTGGGGAACTTGGGGAACATGGAGGGAGGCTGGTTACTGGGGACTTTGAGGGAAAGGTGAATTACTAAGGAATGTGTAGCAGAAAGCTCTGGAGATGGGTGTCTCTCTCTGTAGGGGCCCAACGAGGAACCTGGGTGATTCTGTATACCAGGACTTTTAAGAGAGAGTAGGAGGGCTCCGGAACAGGAGCATCTCACTCTTCAGGAGGTCCGTTAGGGGAACCTAGAGGAGGGCTCCTTTCCTGGGGATCCGGAAGGTTATGGGAGAAATCAGGAAAGAAAATCACTCGCCATGTTGGGCCCGAATAAGGAAATTGGCAGGGTGTTCATTTACCGGGGACTTAAGAAGCCCTTGGAGATGGGCACCTTTCTCCACAGGGGTTCTGTTAAGAATCATGGGTGGTCCATTCACCGGGAACTCTGAGATAATTGAAGGAGGGCTCTGTGAATGGAGCATCTTGCTGTATGAGCACTCTTTGACAGGAACCTGGAGGGGGGGGCTCTATTACTGGGGACCCTGAAGTTTATGCAGAAGGCTCTGATGATGGGCATCTCTTTTCATAGGGGCCCCACTGCAGAACCTGAAAGGGGGCTCTTTTACCAAGGACTTTGAGAGATGGATGAGACGGGTGTCTCTCTCCACAGTGGCCCCAATGGGGAACCTGGGGAGGGGAACGTCTCCTGGGAACTTTGAGAATTAGCTGAAGGAGGGCACTGGCTATGAAGGATCTATCTGTATGGGAGATCTGTTAGGGGAACCTGGAGGTGGGGCTCTCTGTTGGGGGCCCTGAAGGTTATGAAAAAAGGCTATGAGGATGGGCATCTCTCTACATGAGGGCTCAGTTGGGCAACCTGGAGTGGGCTTGTCTGGAGGGAGGGCTCCCTTGCTGGGGACGTTGAAGGATATGTAGAAAAGGCTCTGGAGACAGGCATCTCTTCCCATAGGGGCCCCATTGGGGAACCTGTTAGAGGGCTTGTCTACCGGGGACTTTGAGAGGATGAAAAGAGCTCTAGGGATGGAGCGTCTTACTTTGAAGGGGCTCAGAGAGAGGGCCTCAAGGGGGGAACTCCTTTAATGGGGAACCTGGAAGATATGTTAAAAAAAAAGGCTTCGGGTACAAGAATCTCCATCGGGGCTCCTTTACAGCTAAGAAGAACCTGGAATCTGGAGGGAGGTTCATATACTGGGGACTTTGAAAGATGTATGAAGGAGGGCTCTAGCAATGAGGCATCTCTCTCCGAGGGACTTAATTAAGGGGACATGTAGGGAGCGTTCCTTTACTGGGGACCCCAAAAGATATGTTAAGTAACGCTCTGGAAATGGGTGTCTGCTTCCATTGGGGTCCTGCTTTTGGGGAACATGGAGGGGTGCTGTTTTCTTAGGGCCTTCGAGAGAAAAAAAGTTCTTATATAGAGGAATATTTGTGCAGGTTGCAAGACATATGTAAAGATGCCCTGTAAATGGGTATCTCTCTCCATAGGGGTTCTGTTGGGGAAACTGGATGGAGTTCGTTTGCCGGGACTTATGTGGGAAAAGAAAAAGCATATCTCGGTTCATTTCTTGGACCCAGAGGGCATTAAAATTTTAAGTCTGGGGGCCATCTGGAACTTTAGTAAAGGAACAGGGCCCTCCTGAGTTGATATTAGATTATGGGGCACAAAGGGCCCATCTATAAGGTCTAGGTGCGTCAGAACCATTAGGGCTCGAATCCATTTTCAGTCAACCAGTCATCTATGATGTAATTATACATGGTATTGTATAAACATCCAATGTAATAAATTTTTATGACTAACTATATCTACAAAGTGGAATGTTTGTTTAACATCATTCAGTTCAGCAACTCTTATTCAATCACCAAATCGAAGTGTAAAAGCAAATAAAAATGCGTATGTTTTTTACATGTAGTCTTCTCCATTTACAAGGTTTAAAACATTTCTTTACCATTTTCTGCTAAATCCCTTGATGGGTCTTCTCCATTACACTCTGCACGTGCGCACGCACACGCACACACACACACAAGATTACACAAATCTCAAGAATATGCAGAATCACAACAATGACTGGATTGACCTCTATCAGACTACCTTGTACATTGACTGCCTAACAACAGTAATCATTAACATTCACACTCAACAATATACATGTGTAGATGTGTTACCAGAAGACAATCTAGCCTGAATGCCTTATTTTACAGATCACAAGCATACAGGTGCTCACCACTATGCATGCATTGATATCTTATAACACTAATCTTAACAAAGAATGCTATATTACATATTTCACAGCTGTATGGGTGCTAACCTCAATGTATGCATGTATGCTTTATAAGAGTACCTTTGCTACTGAATGCTATATTACGCACAAAAAACCTAAGGGCGCTCACCACTATGGATGTGTTTATGTCTTATCAGTGTGCTGTTTGCAATGAATGACTTATTAAACATTACAAATATAAGGATGCTCAACATTATGTATGCGTTGTTGATGCGTTATCAGACTGCTCTTTTCACTGAACGCCTTATTACACACATCACAGGCATATGGGCGCTCACCACTATGTATGCGTTGATGTCTTATCAGATGCCTCCTCTGAATGAATGCCTTATTACAAACATCACAGGTATAAGGGCGCTTACCACTATGTATGCATTGATGTTCTATCAGATGGCTCTTTTGTCTGAATGCCTTATTACACACATCACAGGTATAAGGGCACTCACCACTATGTATGCGTTGATGTCTTATTAGATCGTTCTTTTTATTGAATGCCTTATTACACACATCACAGCCATAAGGGCGCTCACCACTATGTATGCGTTTATGTTCTATTAGACTGTTCTTTTGAATGAATGCCTTATTACACACATCACAAACATTAGGGCATTCACCACTATGTATGCGTTGATGTGATATCAGAAGGCTCTTTCGACTGAATGCCTTATTACACACATCACAGGTATAAGGGCACTCACCACTATGTATGCACTGATGTTCTATCAGATGGCTCTTTTGACTGAATGCCTTATTACACACATCACAGGTATAATGGCACTCACCACTATGTGTACGTTGATGTCTTATCAGATTGCCCTTTTGACTGAATGCCTTACTACACACATCACAGGTATAAGGGCACTCACCACTATGTATGCGTTGATGTCTTATCAGATCGCTCTTTTGACTGAATGCCTTATTACACACATCACAGGTATAAGGGCACTCAACACTATGTAGGCGTTGATGTTTTATCAGACTGCTCTTAAGAGAGTATGCCTTATTACATATTTCACATAAATACAGATGCTCACCCCAATGTATATCACAGGAATATCTGCATTCTGCACTGTGTACGTGAAGTTGTTCATTTGGATTACCCTGGTAAAAACACAAAGTTTAAACTTTAGGATATATTCTCATTGAAAGAACAGTTATTTTCATAGCCATGTATACAATAAATAAAAACCCAATGGATTTGAAGAACTGTGTTATATACAAAAATTATTTTAGTTGACAATTTTTGTATAATGTGTTCTTCAAATAAAACACCAGCTGTTATATTTATGTCAAACTTATTTTAAAGTGCTATATGAATTGCATTCTGCAACTTTCCTTCAATAATTAAGGAAAGTTAAAGGTTTTGAATATTTTGAGCACAGCAAATAACACACAACGTAAAAGACTGCATGTTTTTTAAACACAGATTTTATTATAGTTGTTTTTAGGATATGAGGAAAATAACCAATTTGAAAAGATAAATGGAATATATGGACCAATGTGATAGTAATGAACTAAACAGCACTTTACATTTCCTGTTGGAACATCATCAAACTCAGCTGATGGAGAACCCTTGAATCTATTCATCACAAATGTTACTTTGTTTTCTCAGTAAGGCCTGAGGTAAATGTTGATGTGCTTCCACACGGCCTTGATCATATTTGTGTGAGCATCGTGCCACAAAAAAAAATAGAGCAATTAACGGTGTGGTGTGTGAGTCCTTCATTGCGGAGACAAATGTTGTAACCACAAAATTCACTTACGATTGTGGTGATGGGTAGGATACACACCTTAATATTGGCGAGCAATGTCTCAGCGGAGTGATCAGCGACACGTGCAAGACAGGTGTCCCCAATTCCCGCTCGATATCAACAAAGACCCATGCTGTCGTGCACAACATGCTGCAATTACACTTACACCTGCTGAAGCAGCTCTCATCTATTTCCACATATTTGCCACACCCCCCAACCACCAACCACCATAAGAAAAGCTGCATAGGACAACTCAAAATGAAGTTTGATATTGCCTTGCGGCAGAACTGTGACTAGTCAGGGACAGTTTGGTGGTCAACACAGAGTTCTGCATGGCATTGGGGGGTCGGAGAATGGCGTTTTACATTGAACAAAAGTGCAGATAATAACAGAGAGCCAACTTAAACAATAAGAGACATCCTCCCCGAATGGTTGGTTCTGTTGGCAAGAGAACCACTTTTTTGTAGAGCCTAAAGGATAACCAACTTCGGGCTCAATCGGTGGGTTCAACAGGTGGGTGTTAATCAGCGTGGGGGCGCATATGACAATGGTCCACAGCTGTTGTATGCTGCGTCACGGCACACTGGTTTAACTGTATTCGACCCATACAAAAGTAAGAACGTTTTCCATGAATTGTACAAAAAATGGCGCCTAATTTCCTTTCCATTGTGGTGTTCTAGTTATGACAGTAGTTTTTATGAGAAGTCCACAAGGTGCTACCAAAAATTTCCGAGAATTTCAATATACCACGTAAACCGTTACCGCTACGAACTTGTGCTGCTTAGTGCCTACTGCTTTGTCTTTCAACCTTCAGTCAGCCTTCTGGCATATTTATAAGTGCACATGTTTCTGAGTTTTGGCTGTTTTCTTTATGCTGTTTTCATGTGTGTCTGCTAATATCAAAATGGCAAATGTTAAGGAGCAAAAATTTGCATTAAATTTTGCTTCAAGCTCCACAAAATTGCAGCTGAAACCCACCAAAATGCTCAAGTAGGCCTTTGGTGAGGAAGCTTTAAGTCAAGCAAGAACATTTGAGAGGTTTAAGCATTTCAAAGATGGCCGGGAATTTGTGTAAGTTTATAAAAATTCTGGTCGACCGTCCATATGCATAACTCAGGAAATTATTGCAAAGCGCACTAATTTATACTAGAAGACGGACTATCCACGATGTTTTGTAATCGTGTTGGACTGTCATACCAGGTAATGTCAACGCATTCTAGCAGATGAACTGAACATGAGATGAATTGCAGCAAAGTCTGTTCGTCTCTTGAACGACCAGCAAGACCATCGGGTTCAGGTGTGCACTGAGCCAGAAAAAACGGACATGATCCTAACTTCCTGTCCAGGTTCATAAATGGTGATGAATCATAGCTCTATGATTATGACCCCAAAACAAAACAGGAATCTTCGCTATGGAAGACGCCATCCTCTCCGCGACCAAAAAAAGTGCACGAAGTTCGCAGCAACATCAACTCACTGCTACTCATTCTTGTTGACATTGAAAGAATTGTGCACTGGAGTTTGTTCCACCTGGTCAAACTGTCAATGGGAAGTTTTACTGAGAGGTTTTGAGACAGGGAAAATGTGATGTACAAACGGACTGATATGTGGAAGCATGGAGACTGGCCGTTGCACCGTGGCAATGCGCCTGCCCACACCTCGCTCATTGTAAGGGAATTCCTGACAAAAAATAACATGACCACTGTTCCCCACCCTGCCTACTCACCTGACCTGCCCCCCTTCAATTGTTACTTGTTACCAAAAATGAAAATCCGGTTGAAAGGGTGGCGATTTATATCCATTGAAGAGATCCAAGCAGAACTGCAACAGGTACAAAACACGCTAACACAGGCAGACATCATTGAATGCTTCCAAAAATGGCAAAATCACAGGGATCGTTGTATACAAACCCAAGGTGCCTACTACGAACGTGACGGTGCAAATTAGGACTTAAAATATTCATGTTATTGCGAGCAAATTCTCTGAAATTTTGGGTAGCACCTCATCCATTCAACCTACAAATGTACAGGAATATTTCTAGGCCTATATACAATATTAATACAAGGCAATATGTATTCAGCATAGTTATAAAGAGAATGCGATCTCAGGCCCTTAGCTAATATGAAATACAGATGTACGCTGGTATTGTAACTATAAATAAGCTGCATGCCCTTAATAATTTATTGGCCCAAAAATGGCCACCAAAGGTGTCAGACAGTGCACTGTATGCAGAACTGAAGTTGTGATTAACATTAAAGAAATAGTATTTCTGTAGAATGTGAAATGAAATATCATTCTCCCAAAATCACTATTTAAAACCAAACCCTGTCCCACTTCAATTTCATGACCTCATTTCAAACCAAAACGCACTGCGATTGTTTCCTTCCACACAGACACAAAATAACTTGCAATGGATACTGTTCTGAAGAAACAGACTACCTCCATCTTCAGAACACCTCCTGAAGATGGAAAGAGTAATTTACTCCGAAACACTGCTAAATACAACTTAATGTTTTTCTGACTATACATTAATTACCAACTTGATGCATTGATTATTATTTATTCATAAAATACTATTCTCTTCTACATGTTTCGAGCATCAAGTGCTCATCTTCAGGAGAACTTAGTTGTATACAAACATCATATGGTACCATCACTCTCTATAAGAGTCCTGGTGGTCTGTCGATACGCAGCTAAAGTGAGAACTCTAGCTGCGTATCGACAGGACACCAGGACTCTTATAGAGAGTGACGGTACCATATGCTGCTTGTATACAACTATGTCCTCCTGAAGAGGAGCACTTGATGCTCAAAACATGTAAAGGAGAATAGTATTTTAAGAAAAAATTATAATCAGTGCATCAAGTTCGTAATTAATGTATAGTCACCGCTAACCAGACCACACGTTATCCTAACCTACAACACATTGTTTATTCACCACTGTGAAAAACTGAAGCAAAAAACACACTGGATGGTTCATGGAGGAAAAAGTGAATTACAGTACCACATTGTGTTCTGAACTGACAGTGTATGATGTGTGTTGCTGCACTGTGCACTGTTCTGAGTTACGGTTTGTACTGCCTGTCAAATGGAACAGGACAGTAAAAGGATATAACAAAACCAAATGCTGCAAGCCATTCTGAAACACAAAATGTTATGAGTTCTACCCACATAGATGAACTTACTGTCAACACAACTACCCAAGATATATGCAACTCTGAAAACAAAAATGAAACAAATATGATAACTACATTTACCACTGAACATGACAAATTGTAACAGCTACTGTTTTATAGCACACAGGATTTTCATAAATTTATTACTGAACAAACTGCGTTTTGAATTTTAAGATCAACTTAAATGATATTACATTAAAAAGCCACACACACACACACACACACACACACACACACACAACACATATATATATATATATATGTGGCCTTGTCTGCTATTTTTTCAATGTACTTGTTGAACAAAAGCCTGCTGTCAAAAATGTATCCCCAGATACTTCATTACGTTGATCTGTCCCAAGCTTGTGTTGTTGAGAAATATTTTAGTCTCTTCTAGTCTCCTTTTCCTTGCTATTATCATAGCCTTGGATTTGGATTCATTAAATTTCATTTTGTTCTCCCATGCCCATTTTTCAATTTTTGCGAGATTGGAGTTCGCGTAAGCTTCCGCTTCTGATAGCGTTTTCCCATAGGTGAGAATGGTGAGGTCATCCGTGAATGCTATTAGCTTTGTGTGGCTAGAGTATTTCATGTTTAGCAAGTCATTGTATAGCACGCTCCAAAATCCGGGGCCACAACAGGATCCTTGAGGGTATCACTTCATTACGTTTCTTTCTATTCTGTGAGTGTTAGAGTGAAGAATCGCCACTCTTCCACTAAAGTAGCTCCTGGCCAGGTTCTATAAATTCCTAGAGCAGTTAACACTTTGCCGTTGGGTGGGTAAATTAATTAAATACCCCCCGGTGCCCGGGCGTTTTAAATGTTTTGAATGTTCAACTCAATAATGTACTGTTACCTATATTTTGAATATACAGATTATGCTCCGGAGCCCGAAATTGCAGAAACTGCTTGTAGATAGTCTAGTAGTTCCTGAGTGTGATATTTTTCAAAACAGGACCCTTTGTGAAGCGGAACAATGCAGAATTTACAAATGTACCTTGTTGCACTTCTCTTCTTATG
>Ga0209628_10003464_pt1 | contig 11078 bp, 7 predicted proteins | sample TergutCu122P4_FD_187285 | JGI IMG/M metagenome (GOLD analysis project Ga0209628, IMG submission 187285) | Cubitermes ugandensis P4 segment gut microbial communities from Kakamega Forest, Kenya - Cu122 P4 (SPAdes) (version 2) | ecosystem: Host-associated > Arthropoda: Insects > Digestive system >...
AACACCGTCACCACCACCACCGTTATTATAACACCCATTTTTGTGAAACTGAGACTTTCTAGTTCTGTCTTGTGATGTTTTCAGGATCCTTCTAAGCTTCCATTTGATGGATATTTTACGAACTTCAGGATGACCGAGGAGACGACGCTCTGTACTGTAATTCCGAAAAATCCTGCCAAGCTTTGAATTACTAATTCTATTGAAGAATGGGTAAAATTTCGATTACCAATGACATGTAGTATATCACATACAGGTATACACAATAGCGCGCTTTAGGCAAATGTAAAAATATATTTTGGTGAGTCAGGCACAAATTAGTTTTGAAACTGGACCTACGGAGTGTGCGCTTGAAAGTCAAAACTCAAAGTTTGTGTCAAGCTACTGTGGTCAGTCTGATAGGGCCGCTTATTTGAATCTGCAGTCAATAGACCGTTGACAGACCGTATAAATCCTTGTACGTCATAAAGGTTTATAATCGCTAATTTTTGATATTGTACAACTAGCAACATTCTTTATTCATTTTTCGCGGTTGCTAATTTTTGACTGGTCAAGTAGTGAAAAAGCGGATACGGACTTTAGGTGTCACTTTGTCTTGCAAATTGTAAAGCATATCGCTTTCCATAATCTCATTTCGTTGTATGTTTAGGGTAAGCCTTTTAAGTTTAATCCTACAGAGGCCTAAAAGAATAAAATATTAGATCTATACCGCAAATAAGCACAAAATTACGGACCTGTGCCCTGTGACACCATGTTATTAGAAGTTTATCAACATTTATGAAAATTGCGCTGCTACCATCTTCACTGCGTACGTTACATACGTTAATATAGCATACTAGACGGCGTCACAAGCCAGAATACGGTAACACTGATACTCACCGCCGTGAGAAACTCGAATTTCACGTAATTAAATATGTGTTAAGTTTACCTCTAAAACTGTTTACAAAGTTGTGATTCAGATGCCACGATCCGCCACTGCGATACTGTACTCCCCTCATCACCCCTCCCCACACATACTCCTTTAATTTGCACCCGGAAACGCATGAAGCCGCACAAAATCCTTCGCCACAAGCAACCCTCTCTTTATGTTGTATCCCGAGCTTCTTTATGCACGCGCTAAGGAAGAGGGCGTTCTGCTAAGGATACGCCAAGTTCTTGTGTCGACTGCCATGAATGGGGCAAACCCCTCATACTGCGAGATACCTGCAACACACTATATATGTTGTAACACTGCAAATAAGTTTACAGGTTCAAATTAACTACAAATATTCAGACCTCACCTTGTCGTAGTGATAACGCGTCACTAGAAGCTAAAGAGGGCCTCACATAGGTAACAGATAAAATGGGGGCAAGAACCAGTGAAAAAGGGGGAAGAAAATGAGAGAAAATTAAATAAAAGCCGTAAACGAAGACAAATAGGAGAGCACTCTAGTAGTAGGTCCAAGAGAAAGAAAGGAGGACAGGAAACTGTTCTGATGAGGGGAGAAAATAGGAAAGAGGCAAAAATTAAGAAAAGCCAAGTAAATGGAGTAGAGGCCGGATAGGAAGAGATGAAGAAGCAAGGCGGCGACTTGAGGAACGGATATAAAACAGTAAAAACAGAAGGAAATGTGACTGAGAAGTTGGAAATAGGAGAACATGTACAGCAAACAAGAAGTGAATATTAAATAGGAGAACATGGACAGCAAACAGGAAGTGAATATTAAATAGGAGAACATGGACAGCAAACAGGAAGTGAATATTAAATAGGAGAACATGGACAGCAAACAGGAAGTGAATATTAAATAGGAGAACATGGACAGCAAACAGGAAGTGAATATTAAATACAGTAGGCTACGTTGGCATATACACATCGGCAAAGAAACGAGAAGATGAAGGGAAGAAACAGCATGAAGGACGAATGGAAACCATGAAAACTAAAAGACAGAGAAGAAAAGAAGCTGATCGACATAAAAATAGGCAGGAAAGATTAAAATAAAAAAGAAAAACAGGGAAAATACGACATATTACTGCACGCGGTATACTGACGTCTAAATATTAATAAACTGCGAAGATGGAAGAAGAAAGTTTTAATCTTAGTAATGCATCTGAATAAGGCTCACGCATTTCATGGCTCGAATGCCCCACCTCCGGACCAATATGCTTTATTCTTCGTGAAAATTTCCGCAGTCTTCCTGAGTACTGCGAGCCAATATCGGGCCACGATAATTCCTCCGCATTCGTTATCTATACCGCCCACCGACCAAGTCTATCTAATTTCAGAAATGTTTGAATGTCTAAGGTACCCTAGTGTGAAATACAGATACAAATTTCGCAGGCTTTAACAGCCTAATGGGTAGGCACCCCATCGTGTTTCACTGTATTCCTTTTTACTGTACCTCCAGAAGTTCTCTGCTAGTGCAGATAATTGACAATAAGACCACTTTATAAACCCATTTAAAGACAAAGAGTCAGTCGTCTGAGGTAACGACGAAGTTAAAAGGGGACAACCTGAGAAAAAATACACTTTACAACTGAGTACAGAACTCACTTTTGTAAGATTTTCAATTCTGCATTTGATCCGTACTATTAGAGCCAAAATGTTAGCGTCACTCTTGTGGAGATGATGTAATGCATAATGGTTTGAATGGAGAAACAACTATACGACGACCGGTATAAATCTTCTAATTTTTAATTACTTATAATCAACAATACCAACTTAAGAGGCGTGCACTTGTTAGGGAGGCAACGCCACTCATCTTCATCAGAACGCTATTATTTCTCGCGAAAAAGGAAAGCAATAACCTAATGACGTACAGAAGTACTTCCGGTGATAAACCACTATGGTTAACCGTAAACCAATATGGTTAACCGTAAACAAAGTTTGACTCACGCCATCCGTCAGACAAAAGTCATGCTTACCGGACATTTGGCTTCGAGAAGCCGCACCAACCCATTCCGTTTTCGAATTGCTCCGCTCAAGCATATTTATCGTAACTTGCAATCCACGAAGAATGCAGTACATTATATTACATAAGATATAATTTGTACTGTGGGACTTATGTGGGTAAATGAAAAAAGGGCAGGAAAAAATATCTACGAATAACTGCGTAGCTTTATTTCATTCTTCAGCCTTGATTTTCTCTCTTCACAAAGAAGCAAATAGATTTAATAAAACCTGATTATTTTTATGTGCTGCTGTCCTTATTCCATACTACTCCTGAACCGATAAAGAATTAAATGAAGAGGTCCTGGTTCTTTCTGGTGCATTACTCAACTTCGCGGCTAGAGTAAACCAAAGGTTATCAACGTGTGGGTCGCGACCCCCCAATTGTTTCGCGAAAGTCTGAGAAGGGGTTCAAAAAATACCTTCAAATTTTGTCTCAGGAAAGGTAGTCGAGCTTGTACTTTTAAAAGGTACTAGGCTTACGAATCATATTTTATGTTTTGTTGACCGTGTATCCGTCTTAATTTTGTAAATAAAGCCAACTTGGTGCACAATTTTTTTTCTTGGTATGTTTATTTCTTAGTATATTTATCAATCTCTACATGTTTCGGGCGACTATGTGCCTATCATCAGGAGAAACAACTGTATTTATGCGACACTTGGTACTTGTTTTTCTGTATGGATGACTGTCTGGTATGCGGGTTGGAATGAAAAGGACTTTCATTCCACCCTGCATCCATACAGAATAACAAGTACCAAGTGTCGCATAAATACAGTTGTTTCTCCTGATGATGGGCACATAGTCGCCCGAAACATGTAGAGATTGATAAATATACTAAGAAATAAACATACTAAAAATTGTGCACCAAGTTGGCTTTATTTACAAGCTTAATGATCAGTTTTCCGCCTGCTTTTTTTTTTTAAGCCGAGGCACCAGGAATAACGTATTCCTTAATTTGTTGTTTAATTGTAGCCTGCTGTTTACAAATTACCTTTTCTTATTTACAAATTATGTTTTTTACAAAATGTTGAATTCTATACGTCAAAAATTTCCATAAAATTCTCTAAGTTGCTTTGCTTAAAGATAGTGTGCTTCATTGATTGGGAGATTTAACTAGTGGACCCTAAAAAACCAAACTCCGATACTTAACAATATTTAGATGGCGGGGGTAAGAGGGGTAGAAGACAAAGTTGTTAAACTGTCGAACAACAAAAAACAGTGCAATTTATTAACATTAGTACATGGGGATATCAGAAAAGGAATTAGGGTTTAGGGAAACAAAAACGAAATAGTAAGAACACTATTCAAAATCAGACGCTCATTTCATTCAATTGTTTTATTTACATATATGTTCCTCACCTTTCGCAGTGTCATTACAGACTCTACAGTCACTAATCTATGTATCTTCTTCTCTCCTACCGACGTCTTCCGTTAGTCGCTGCTAGTTGGCTGTCCTTTTCCAATAAGTGTTTTCTCCCGCTGTTCTTTGTAATTGTCAGAAATTATTTCTAGTACTTGGAAAAACACGAGGTATTTGGCGTCCCGAACTGAATTTTGCGGGATATCGAGAGATGATCTTCAAACCCATAAGACAGGGACTGTACGGGAGAGGCTGGACGAATTAGATCCCTAGATTTTACGCAAATAAAATGAACAAAACTCTAATCCATTTAAATTAAAACAAAAAGTACCCAACGAAACAAGCGACACACTGACACTGACTAACGATAGTCGGGTTGATTCTGTCGGATATATTCTTGTGACTCAGACATCTCCGCCATCGTGGCATGCAGTACAAAGAGTATATTTATCGTCGCACTGCTGAAAGACAGAAGACGAATTCATTCTTTCATTGCAACCGATGAAGCCGTCCCTTGTACACTGCTCAGTCTAGCGATAAAAAACTCTGCAGTACACTATTCTCTGGAGTGTCGGCGGAAATGTGTTAATGAAAATTAGTATTTTCAGTTCTTGTTTTAAATTTCTAGGCTTCAAAGATGGAGGAGTATTTGTTGGGTGGCAAAGGAAAAGCTGTAGATGACCAATCCACCGGCAGTGCTGAGAAAATTAAGGTAAGTCAAGAACTATAATTTTGGTTTCACAAGTTCTGTTGTTACTGGAGACGAACGGCCTTAAGATGTTATTTCTCAGGAAACACAGTCTGCTGACGATATGAATTCCAGCAAACAAAACCGACATCTGGAAACAAGCCATGCCGAATTAGCTAAGAAGTCAAAATTTTCACATTGTAAGATAAGATGAAAGAAAGCATAATAACTCGAACCTAGTTAAATAGACAACGGTCCCTTCAAAATCACTTTTCTTTTCTTACCAGTTTGCTTACAGCATCAGCCGGTGACCACAGCCGCACACAACCGAAAAAATGAATTCTTCCCGCGTCTGTTGATATGGTTACGACTAGGTATGGAGAGTCTGGCGCCAAAGATATTTTGGTATCTTTATGTCTGATCACCCTCTTTCCCGCCGAATTTCATAAGTGGCGAAACAATTAAATGAAAAAATAAATGAATGTGCAAGTAACAAACCATTTGCCATTCAGATATACAAGATGACGGATAGCGACACCGATGCTAATACACTAACACACGTTAGATTCGCTGAGAAGGGTAAAATAAATTACGATTTATTCTCGTATAAAAGTTCGCACAAGGAAGAACGTCTGAGAACTTTTCGATGTTACCGATAGCAAGCTCTACGTGTCAATGAAGGCAAATCCCTTGGAGAGGTCAAAGTGCCTGGGGACATGGGCTGACGGATCATGTTATATGTCGGGCTGTCACAAAGGACTTCAAGCTCTTTTACGCCGACAGTTTCCTCGTGTTGTTTAGTTACTGTGCGTGACGAACCGGAAAGTTCTTTCTTCAAAAGATCTGAGGCCAGCATTATAGAAAATTCTACGAATATCTACAAATATTGTGAATCACACAAAAAGCAGACCTGCAATAAGAAAGACGTTCGAAAGTTTTGTTTTGTGAAAAGCTGGGCACTGAAAATAAGTATTTTCTGTTACACTGTCAGTAAGGTTATCGATCGTGGGGAAACGGTTTTACACTTATTTTCGAAATTACAAATTAAATTTGTCAGTATTTAACAGATAATACACACTACAGTGCACATATGTACATCCACTATGATTTATATAATAAGTCGGTAATTTAAGTGACGCAATTGGTCAGCTTAATGCTCCTAATACCTCACTACAAATATGAGATAATATACTTCAATTCAACGAAAATTTGTAATCATTTATTAGAAAAGTTGAACTGAGGCAGATTAAAATGGGAAATGCTTGTATCCTACTTTAAACCAGTTTACTGACAAGCGGTTAATGAATAAGTGAAATTTTGTATGTACAGTCGCCTTTCTCCTCTGAAGCCTCGCTTTCAGAACTATTCATCGGATGCGGAAATAGAAACATTTCACTGGAAATGGAGTCCATTCGATGATAAAAATAATGCTGGCACACTCACTGCTCTCGAGGTGGAGCACTTTGTGATGTCACTTCTGACATTTCTTTAAAAATAAAACGCCCAACAATGTCTCTGCCTGAATTCTGGATCAGATTGCATAATGCGCACAAAAACAAACTAACAAAGATGTCTGTGAGCAAAACTGAATCGGTTTGAAAATTCCTGTTTGTGGGAGGCGAGATTTTCTACAGAAGCTGCTACAAAGAGTAAATATCTATCAAAACTAGACGTCTAATGAGAAACGAGAGTGGATACCTCAACAGTGAAAGACAGATTTCAAACGTTATATAAAAATAAGCAACTATCCTTTCAGTTCTCTTCAAATGAGGAAGATATTTTCAAATGTAATTTTTTTTTCATTTCCGATGAACGGCTTTTATTTAAAAATGTAAGGCTGTATTTTTCAATACACAGTTAAAAATTTCCCTTCTAAAAGTAACTGGTACGTTTATTGCTTGCACAAATATAATCCCAATGATATTATTAGTTTCATTTTGGAGGGGGGGGGGGTTCATGCAGATTCATTTTCATTTTAGGGCGTTCCAGTATCGTATAAGTAAGAACAACTGAAGTTACAAATAATATGAAAGTGAGGTCTGGGCCAGAATAGCCTAAATCGAGTCAAATTTCGAAACTGATAACTTCCAGATAGAAAACAATAATGGTAACTACTACACCGTGACATTCTAATTACACTGAAATTTGTATTACGGAGGTTTATAACATGATTTCGAAACGTTCGACGCCTTCATGTGTGCACTGACTTTACAAATATGGTAGCAGTAAAAATATTGGAAGTTATATTCTATTTTCAACAACTGCAAGCCGTCAGTGCTCCAAACTATAGTACTAACGTCAAATATCTTGCCGAGGAGCACTCAACCGTACAACATGTCAAGAAATTTCCCGCATTTTATGGTACTCGACTTTACAGTGCCCTGCTCACAGAGATCGTCACTGGGCCTGCCATAAGCCAGATAAATCCAGTTCACATACTCACGTGCCAGTAAACTACATGATTTACAATTTTTGACAAAATTTTAAAACATTCCAACTTTTTTCATCGCCATGCGTCGGTGGAACGTAGCACTATACGAGTATGTCGTCCCTGAAAATATACATTCAAATTTGAGGCAATAAATAATGAACAATTAGGCCTGAGAATGTAAAATTTGGAATTGATAAATCCTGGACATGAGCGTGCATTTTACGTCGGTGCTTATCTTCCACGTAAAAATTTACAAATGTAGACAAGTATAAAAATTCGAGTTTACAACAAGCAAATTTAATGTAGTCGGGATCTTTGCTATTGCATATTACACACAAAGTAAGTAACTAAATCCTAAAATTATAAACTTACACTTTTGCTAAACTTAAACCAGCAGAACAAATAATTTCAAGGACAGCTGCCTTCATAATTTCTTACCTACAGATATGTATATTTTGGTGCCGCGTACATTTGGTAATTGCGTTGCATTAGCCTTGTTACCCGTAAGCCCCTCTACAACTGCATCTTGTGTGAGGGCGTTAGCGTGACAGATGCCAGTATCGGAAGTGCGGTTTCCGGAACATTCCTTATCAACTTAACTCAATCATCAAGCATGGAAAGATCTACATACTGTGCTTCTTTCATAGACAGTGCCATGCACTTGGGAAGGTATAAGGTCTCTTGAAACTCGGACAATTGAATAGAGGCAGATTTGATAGGTCTACAGTGTTTCGGTGCGGACCGGGATAGCTCATTCGGCATAGCGACTCGCTACGAGCTGGACGGTCCGAAGATCGAATCCCGGTAAGGGCGAGATTTTCCGCACCCCTCTAGAACGTCCCTGGGGCCCACCCAGTATCTAGTACAATGGGTACCGGGTCGTTGCCGGGGATAAAGGCGGCCCGACGCGTGACGTTAACCACCCACCCTCATCTAGCGCCGAGGTCAAAGGTAGGGTACAGTTATACTTATACTCCCTCTCTGTATGCTTTTTTGGCATGTCATAGAGTGAACTTACACTTTTTACATTTCGGTGTTCCTGTCCTTCGATAAACAGACCTAAGATTAGCGTATCAAAAGTAGCTTTCCATTTGACGTCATGTGGTCAAATTTTTTAGCATTCTTAGGCCGGAATTTCTCCAAATAATTATTTTTTTTTACAAGAACTAATTTTCTCCTAAGAACCACATATGCTATAAAAGCGTAATTTTATTGCCACATGCCTCATGTGAATATGAGATACAGTGTCGTAATTGTTTGCATTTTAATAGCTATCAGATTATTTCATTCCGTGATAAAGCTGTTTTTCCTTTGGTTTTTACCGCAGCACATTTTCACACATCCACTTTTAGATAAGCTCTTCTAACGTGTGTCAACACAAGTTTCTCAGTATCGCCGAAGATAAACAGGTTGTATCACAAGTCCTTACCTCATAAAAAAGCGACTCATTTAGAAATAATTTTCGAGATAAGATTATGTCACTTCTGTTGTTTCGTTTTCTTGAAGACTGCACTATCGGCCGTCGGTCAGGTCCTACATGCCTGAAGAACCTGACAATTGCTGGTGGTAGGTTGGTTGAGCCTCAAATTTGTTAAACATTTTTTTTTTCTGTATCCAAATATCTAAAGCTTGAATTCCCATAACGAACTACGTCCCGAGCAAAAGGCGATATTTGCACCTCTAACCTGACTCGGAAGTAACGACTTCGTGGAAGGGGAGTTTTCCCAGGCCCAGAAGAACCTAGCGTACCTCAGTAGAACTGCGACTACTGAAATTTTCCTTATAGTTGAACCCTGGCTCTTGTCCATTGTAACGAAGTTGGGAGACTCGTTTCGTGTAAGGTTCAATACAAAAATTGTTACATTGGCAGGCAACATATTTTCTCCCAGAAATCGGGATTTTTTAAACAGAGTAACTGCAAGTACAGAATTTCTCTGCATACTCCCTAATCGTTATTCATATTTGTGAGTCCAGTACATTTCCTGATTGGTGGTTTTAAATCCATATTTTATTAAATTAATATTACTATATTTTTCAAAATAATAATTGTAAGGTTACAAGGTTATCCCATTTTCGTTCCGACAAGAGAGAAAAATTTCGGTTCGGCAATTATTAAGATGGATATATGTTGATTTTTAATTCTCAGATAGCTACAACACTATAAATGATTTTATCTTCACTTATTCATACTGAATGTGAAAATTAAATGAAGATACAACCATTTATGGTGTTGTATTAAACGGAGAGTTAATACCACACATCGACTGAACAAATACAACAGGATGATGTTACCCGAAAAATTCAGGTGCTTATGATAGAGTAAGGTAATAGGCCTGGGAAATGTTTCTTTAGTTACTGTAAATTTATTGGTTCTAGGCGTACGTAACACATGTGAAAGCAATTAATTTTGACAGAACATGAGTTTTAAATATCACTAGCAGCAAACCACCCCACTGGACATAATTTCGAGCCTGTATCATCATAACATACATTAATATTTCCCACGCGTCTTTCCCTCCTATACTTTCTAAGTACTGAGACCCCTGTGTAAAAAAGAAATATTTGTTTTAAGCAAAATCCTAATTACTGATTAATTTACCAACAAATAAATTCAAGATAAATTACAGTAGGCAACACAAAGTATTTTTCGGCATTTCTCTGATAATTTCTCTGATACATGTTTCGACGGAATACATCCATTATCAGGAAGTGTCAGTTGTGGTAATGGACTGCATCTAGGTTACTGCATCACTATGCAACATAATTACGAAGTTTTTAAAGTTACATATGAACAGTCCCAAATTACGTTCTATTTACTATAATCTCAGCAGCATTTTATTAACCATTTTGAAAGTTTTCTTAAATTATACCCGTTCACAAATCGTGAAATTTGTACGGTTAAGAAGCAAATTACTATTACTGACTGTGAAGTTTGTAGTTGACCTTGGCAGTGGTTTTCACTGGGGAAACCCGACCTCCATTGTTCGTTACCAGTAACCTATAAATATTATCCCAGTTAAAAATACATTAGGCTGAAGTGCAATCGTGTTTTGTGCGTGTGAAATAATACAGTTATTTTGTGCTGTGTTCTTTGTCTTCACGCTGAACACAAATGTAACTTTAGGCTTGTTATAAAAGGAGCACTTAACAAATGACATGCCAGTGGAGAAAAGTTTCTGCAGTGGTACAGAACCGTGTTTTTGATAGGATCTATATGTTTCGCCTGACCATCTTCACAAATGACTATATCCACGCTGTGAAGGCCAACTGCATTTTCTTGAGTAAGAGACTGTGGTATATCTTTGTTTACCTTCCGTAATTATTGGAATCTTTTTATAGCTTAATAAGAATGTTTTCTTGCTTACTTGGTTTAAAAATGGAGGGTTTCCGAAAATCTCGTTAGTGTTAACTTTGTTTCTTTTTGTGTTCCCGTAATTTAAATGCGCTTTGTGGAAGTTCATGTTTTTTCCGGGGAACAACAGCAGCAAAGAAAATACTGTAAATTAACAAACATGACCTAAGACATTCACTAATTAACTTGATAATTAACAAATTAAAAATATGTGAAGAGCTATAATTTGAGAAAACTTCCAGGATAAACGTTTCTTTAGTCGGGAATTTTACGTAGAAGTCTTGTAACTTGGGTGTAAAATTCCCGACTAAAGAAACGTTTAT
>Ga0209628_10003465_pt1 | contig 11078 bp, 6 predicted proteins | sample TergutCu122P4_FD_187285 | JGI IMG/M metagenome (GOLD analysis project Ga0209628, IMG submission 187285) | Cubitermes ugandensis P4 segment gut microbial communities from Kakamega Forest, Kenya - Cu122 P4 (SPAdes) (version 2) | ecosystem: Host-associated > Arthropoda: Insects > Digestive system >...
AATCGCGCCAACAAATCCTGGACCAATTAAAGGTCGATTTTGCCGACCACCAACAGTATACCAAAATCGGCCCGCAAACCCACGACATTAAATTCAAAATCAATCACCACGACGCTAAATTAACTGCCTCGCGAGGTGAAAATCGCACAATCATTTTCGCGGCCCTGGCGGCGATGACCAAAATATTGAACCACTGCTCCGGCGAAAGGGTCTATTTACTGTTCGATGACATCGACAGCGAGCTCGACTCCAACCGTCGCGGCGAATTGTATAAATCCAACATTTTCACTGATAATTATTTGTTTGCGACGACCATCAAAACTAGCCATAAGATTACCAACCAGGTGGATTTATAGCCGGCCACAGCGGCTTAACTGTTAACCTGGAAAATCCGCTGGTTGTCCTGATCGTATAATTCATAAGTTGTAGCACCGCTATCACCGGAGAAAATAGCCCTGATGTGAACGGTATACTTTTGGTCCAAGCTAACATCAAACGACGCAGTGGTGATGCCGCTGATCCGGTTACCACTGGTGGCAATTTCTGGATGGTAGCTGTCAACCTTTAAATTATAAATAAAGACACCGAGCCGCTTCAAGCTGGCGTACGAAGTAACAAGCTGTTGAACAGTGCTAGTGCCAGCTACGCCGACAACACTATTTAAAAAACTAAAATTAGCAAAATGCGGACCATCACCCAATAAGAAGCGAATCATCGCATCAGGCACACCCGCTGCGACCAAACTTTCCACCGAAGGACTGCCGCTGCCCAACACTAAAACCACCTGCGGCTTACCATTAACCGTCCTTAAAATATTATACGAAGCGTTGTCAGCGCCGGTGAAAGTGATCTTGACCAACGACCAATCGCCGTCGGTCATCACCACATCATTGACATCAAAGTCGCTCCGCCGCGTTTGATCAGCGATAGCTTGTTTAATCTCAGATTTTGGCGCCGATGACGACGGTAGCACTGCTAGAACAATCGCCACCGCCATCACAATCAGAAAGCCGACCACGACGATCACCAGCCGCTTGTTTTGAAACCACCGCATTAACCACCTCCTTTCCATCTAAAGACATAATAATTTCCCCGGCGATCACTAAAGAAAACATTATTGGCATGATCGGCGGTGCGCTCGCCGCAAGAGGCCGAGGCGACTTTGTCGGCGCCATTCGGCAGTTTGACGTAAATTACGACATGGCCGCTCAGGATCAGAATATCACCAGATCGCAGGTCGCTTAGAGTGGCCGCCCGTTTCGAACCATCAACGACCATTTCGTATTTCGGATTGCTCTTGAGGTTGGCTAATATATTGTCCGTGCCACAACAAGGGAAATCAGGATCAACCGTGTTACGATAAACTGTGGCCACGAAGACATCACACGAGGCGCCGTTCCAATTGCTAGCGCAACCATTATTACTCAATTCTCCGGTGTACTTTTCTACCTGTTTCATGGCCGCCAGGTATTCTGGTTTAGGATTAAACGAACCAACATTGGGGTTGCCTTCGGGCCAAGAATACAAAATTGCGGTGTTGGTAATATCGCCACTACCACTGGTCGGCGGGCAACCGGCATTGTTGGACGGCGTGTTCGATCCCAGGGCGGCATACTCGTTAAAGATAGTTTCTGCAAAAGCTCGCCGTTGTTCAGCGCCCTGGCCAAAACTATAACCTGGAAAAATTCTTTTAGCGTAACTAACCACAACCTGATCAGTTAAAGTATTAGAGCCATCACCGTTAAAGGCGCCCTCTACCGCTACCAAAAACAGATCGGCATAACTGTGCGCTCCGGCCACACCGGTGGTATTGGTCACCTGATCCAAATTCTTTAAAAAGCCATAACTGGCGCTGCTATCGGCGATAAACCGGCTGTAAACCTGTGTCAGATACTGCAACTGCAGCTGCAAAGCCTGGTCGTTCCGGGGGTCGGACTCGCTAACACCGCTCCGGAAATCTGACCGGGTGATCGACATGCCATGGCTGTTCATAAACTGAATCATGGGATCGGGACTGGTCTGAAAAATGCCGTAATAAGTTCCATTGGTGCTAAAAGGCTGAAAGCCTGACTCCTGCTGCAGATTGCCCATAATACCCGCGATGACCGCGGCGTTATCAGAAACCCCCGGTATATTGGCCTGCGCCAAGAAGTTCCAGACCTTTTCCTGATTGTTTTTGCCAGGCAGGGTTCCGACGCTACCAGTGTTGAGGTCACAGAGAGTATCGACATTATAGTAAGGTATACCGCTGTCAAAGATTTGCCTTTGTCTTACACTCATGGCTAAAATGTTCGTCGGCATCGACAGTAGTGTGGAAACTAGAAATACACCACCAATCATTAATAAAAGCAATCGCTTTTTCATGCGCCTCGCTCCATTCTGATCCTATCTGTACAAGTAAATGTTCCGTAAATTAGTTCGCTGTCGGTTGGGCAAAGTACCAAGGTAGCATAGTCCATCAACCCAGTTAAACTGACTGGTAATGGCGAATAATAACTGTTGACTCTATAAGACTGCTTAATGTCGGATATATCAACCATAAAAGTAGTAAAAAATATTTTAGTATCCGGGTTTTGGAGCGTTTGTTCATAGGAGTTATTGCGAATAACCGCGCCGGTCGTGGGCGGAGTCTGACCACTCAGGTTCAATCCAATAGTCCAATACAGAGTAGCCTCAATGTTAGTCCGCGTAATATTTGGCAAATTTTTAACATAGGTGTTGTAATTAGTAATAGTAGTAGTCGGACGAATGTTTTCTCCAGTTGATGGTGATCCGCTTGGTGGTAAAGTGCCAGTATTACCTGTGTCTGGCTGACCCGCTTCTTCTGGTGGCAAGAAGGCTAAAACTATCAGTACCACTAGCACCACAAAAGCTACACTGGCAATCACTAACGTCTGATGACGTCGGAAGAATTGAGCGATTCTGGTTACTAAGTTCTTCATACTACCTTCCTTATGGGCTCTTTAAATGATCTCCAACATAAACGAAATCCCAGGAATATTTTGTCCAGTCTACCGTGGAAATTATCGACCAGCCCCTGCTGTCACCGGTGAAATTATATCCTGCGCCAGTTTCTAGAATAGTCATATTATTGCCGTCGACTGAAAGGACTAATCCAGTGTGACCACATAAACTACCGCCGCAGTAACTTGAAGCGTTATAGGTAGTAGTGCTAAAGACAGCCGGAGCTTTGGGGGTAGAAGATATTTCTAGTTTAGGGTTAGCATTAGGATTGGCAGCAACTAACTGGCTTGCTACTTGCCCACCATTAGCACGACCATACCTAAGATTCGTATAGGTTTCTATAAACCATAAAGGTATGGTGGTACAACCATTAGAGTCGACACGATACCCACCAAATGATCCACCCAGAGCGTCAAAGGCCGCTTTAATGGTCGCCGGTGTGCCAAAAGAAGAACCGCTGGCAGTGTCATCACCGCCGGTCGTTCCACCCACACCAACTACCGCGCAGGCCTGTGCATCACCATAGTAGCAGCCCTGACTATTAACAATCCCCCAATCAAGCCCGGCGTAGGTGGCAATGCGAACGAAGTTCTCGTCATACGCGCTACTATTTTTATTCATCAATCCGGAACAGTTTTTATTACTATCACTATAAGCACCTTTCGCCATATAATAAAAGGTTATGCCATAACCACCACCAGTTTCTCCTTCGGTTGGATCGACATCAGTAACCGACAGATCATCATGGTTGATGGCCTTGCCCAAACAAACTTTTGCTAAATCATCATATTTACCACCGTCGCTGCCGTTCAAAATATCTGACACCTTCCCGGCGTTATTGTAAACATCCACCGACGGATCATTCATATTGTTCATGTCATTCAAAACATCCAATGGTACTGCCACGGTTGGCACGTTATAGTTATAAGCCGGTACGCCTGCTGCAGCCATAACAGCATTGGCCGGCGAGTTAAAGAACGAGGCAAACGCCAAATTTGGCAGCGCCCCAAACATCTTCGCCGTATTGGCCAACTGTGTGAAAAATCCGCCATCAGGATCAACATTGGCGCTGTGCCCGAGAGTTGCCACCATGGAACGATAATCTGTTGGATCGAATAACTTGGCCAACAGTGGTTTTTGGTTAAATTGTTCAGCCAGGTAAGTATTAGTTTCAATATTCCAGGCGGTTTGTTGCGAAGGAGTCAAAATCACACCACCATCCTGTACGCCGGTCAACTGAGCATTGTAGTATGCACCATAGGCCGCGATGTTACCTTTTTCCTCGGGCGAGGAGGTGATCCAGTCAAGGTCGGAACTCTCCAAGCCGTTGCCAACCAGATCCATAGCAGGCCCAAGAGCTGTCTGAATTAAAGTAATAATACCATTCTGCAAAGATACCCCACCTGCCATACTGAGAACTGCGTTTGTCCCTGCTTTGGCAGCCTGGGGAATACCTGGTGCATAACTAACTACTGCACCGGCTAACGCTAGGCCAAACCCAGTCCAGTCTCCGGTAAAGAAAGCTACCACTCCGGTTACAGCTACCGACAATATTGTAACAATAGCTTGACCGGGTGCACTGCATAGAGCGCCTAGGCCTGTATCAATTATTGCAGTGCCTAATCCAGGTATCACTGAGTTCATGCCACCAATGACATTATTTTTTATGGTGGTAGCCTCGGTACCCTTGGCTACATCAGCTAGTTGTCCGTTGATGGATGATTTCTGCTTATCTGAGCATTGATAACCAGGATGTGATTCGCTTTGTATTGTACAGGCATTCCAGAATGATGAGGTTATAGTATCGCTAGAACTGACATTTGCTGGAGTGTTAGCGTCAACTTTGACATCAGCAATATCTTTGCCGTTTGATGCAACTGCGTTCTCCGTAGTTTTATGACCCTGGTTGGCTGTTGTCTGGGTAGTAACGTTAACTTTATTTCCACTTACATCATTACTATCTGTTGTTACTGGGTATTTGTCATCATAAACAAAGGCCTTAATTATAGCGCCGACGTCATCCATGCTGAGATCTCCAGTCATCATTTGTGAACCAACATTGGTCATCACACCAGCCAGTTTAACTGCCGGTAATACTGTATGTACAAAAGCATCGGCCATGCCAGAATTAGCCAAGTTATATAGCCCGCAAATTAGAGATATTACAAACGCTAGAATGCCTGTTGTTGCGCCAATAGCCCTCAGCCGGCCTTCCATCACAGTGGCTCTAGCATCATCCATTTGCCCCAGATACCCGCGTCGGGCGCTCTTGATGTTCGGCTCGAAACCCTGGCTTTTGAGTGTATCCAGCTCTGTGGTATTGGCCTTGATTTGGGTATCCAGCTCGGCATTGGCAGCTTGATTGACTCTGGCGGTAGCCTCATCGACACCAGTTTCCGGTTTACGTTGCGACTCGAGGTCAGTATTCATTCTGGCCAGAGCGTTAGCGCGAGCTTGCTCCGGAGCAGCACTTAACCGTGATAGCAGGCTAGTTACTTTATCATAAGCAAAATTATTGAGCTGGGTTTTGGCGGCTTGGACCGGGTGAAACACCGCATTAACAAAACCAGCCTTGGTGGAATAAGCACGCATGCCAATCTCGCCAGACAGTGTGCCCATGCCAACAGACCTGTTCAAGTTCCTAAAAAAGCTATTAGCAATCCACTTGGCTATGGCGCCCCCTTGTTTAGGTGCCTCTATGTCGACAACTACGTTACCACCTCTTATAGTAGGGTTGGTTTCACTAACAGGCTGAACAGTTACCCCAAACCCTTCCGCCGACTGCTGCAGGCCGGCATTGACCCGTCTGATAGCTTGTTGGCGTCGATATTTTTCTTGCGAGCTTATGCCCGCTTCATTCGGATCTTTCAAACTAAATTGTGAATTTCCAACGACTAGTCCTGGGTCTATCCGCATCACTGGCCGGCCAGCACCATCCAACTCTAGGTAGATGCCTTGCTGGGCCATTTTACTTTGATAGTTTTTGGCTATATTGCGTCCGATAACCCCCAAACGGCTACGGACAACACGGTCTTCATTGGCATGTCCTAAGCCTTTTACTAAAGATGCGCTGATTCGTCCCTCGCGATAAGCAATAGTCGTGTTGTGAACTGTGTTATAGGTGTCCTCAAAAAAACGGTAGATTTGTAGTAACTGCGTTGGCCCGGACAATATTCCAGCCATAAAGAACATACCGCCGCCCGCAACCAGGCCGATCAGTCCACCGACCATGCCTTTCTTGTGACGGGAAAAGAAACCGTTTTGTTTGTTCTTGGACGCCGCGATGGCGTTTTGGCGCTTGGCTTCTAGGTTGGTCATCCACTGTGGCAAGCGATCAGTTTCGTTTTCCTGCTGGCTGATGTCACGAGGATTTTTTTGAAATTGGCTGGCAGCTTTGCTCTCGGCACCAGCTAACATTTGATTGGTCGGGTTAGAATAATCTTTGGCAGCCGAAGCGTCCTTTAGGTCTGAATAATCGCGCTGTGATACGCCCGGGAATGGCACGATATTGCTCGGCAAACCACTTTTTTCTTTTCCCTTGCTACCCTCGAGGATACTAAAAGACGGCCTGTTCGAGTTCCCTCCCCCAGGATCCATTTTGCGTGCGAGATTATCGCCAGCCATCACCTGTCTATTTTAGCATAAATGTTATGATGCTGAAGCAAAAACAGAAAATAAGCCGACATATCTCTCTGGGTGATGAGATACCATGTTTATTGTACAGCTTAAAACAAACGGCCCATTGAACACGGGCTGTTTTGATGATTAAATACACTTCAGTATAATTATTCTATTGGGGTGGCGTTTCGGCCACTAGTGTTTTTAGAGCCGCATCGTTAATTGTGTCTAAACTACCTATAATTTCCTGGCTGTTAATTACTATTGATACCCGTCCATCCTTGTAGCCCTCAGGATTTAGATTTGTGTAGTGAACTGCTACTGTACATTCATCGATTGTTGCACTGTACGTCGTCATAACAGAAGCGTTGGCTTGGGATGATGTGCATGTCCATGTGTATGACGTTTTTTTCAAACGGTTTTGTAAATCAACCTGCTCTTGATACTGAGCAGCCTTCTCGCCATTGATAATACTGCCTGTCGGCTGATTGCTAGTGGTCTCACCCGTTCCAGGATCAACTGTGACTATGCCCGTGCTGGTATCGAGACTGACACGGCCACCATTGGTCTGGGTCGCCGCGCTGTTGTTACCGGTATTGGCTGGTTCCGCCGAGCCGGCTGTGTTGCCTCCCGGGTTGCTAGCAGTGGCGGTGGCCGTGCATCCGGCTAATGCACTACTAGTAGTAGCAAGAGCAATTGTCAGCAGAAATGCAAAGGATATTTTTTGGAACCTACGCCTATTTCCAGTTACATTTAAATTGTCAGGGATCTCCATAACATTTATACCATTTAGTTTACGTTTACATAGTATCACACTCGCCCGAAAAATGCAAGGTTAAATTTTCGATATCTGTAACATAACAAAATTTTCCCCCAGTCGGTCAGGATTCCGGTCCCATCATTCCCCCAGTAGCCAATCAATCACGTTGATTTGTTGGATGTGTGGTTTTTTAATTATTCGGTGAAAAACTGTGCAAAAATGCCGAGTTTTCCACCAAATGAATACATTCCTTGCATCAAGTTTCGCAAACCTGATTCTCAAAACCTACACGTCACTGCAAGCACAGCGAAACAGTCTAGGCAATAACATCCCGGCAAAAGTATCTCACAAAAAGTGTGCCCCAGACGGTTTTTTATCTCACAAAAAAATGGGATTTTAATCTGTTAATTAAGAAAAGTGGTTTTGGCATCTTGTGACGCCCCATCTTATTGACTGAGCGGTTTTGTGGCTGGTATTGAGTAATTGCTTCCTACAAGGCTACAACAACCGGATTGAGTGGGTTATTAATGCCAAAGAGACGAACGGTTAGGCTTAACATTGACAAAATACTTAAGCAAACGTAAAATTATGCCATGAACGAAAGCTGCGACGAAACCGGAAGCCGTTTAGCAATAGAGCTAACGGCTGAACCAGATCCTCGTTTCGCGGGGGTGGTGGGCGGTGCAGCCACGCGGGCAGAAATATTAACCATGGACCAGGTTATGGAAAAAGTAGTCGAAAAAAGAAAAAAGAACGCTCAGGATCAGCTCGATAGATTTGTTCAGGTCAGGGATTTTCGGTTGGAGCACCCTAACGAATTTGAAGGTTTAAAATTTTCAGAAGAAGATAAAGGCAGCGAATGGGAATTTTTTAATGAAGGCTCAAAGAACGAGATTGAAACAGAGGTAGATAATCTTGCCAGAAATGGCTCTATCGAAGAGAGGTTAGATAATCTTGAAACATTTAACACAAAAATTCTCGCCAAAATCCAAGAATATGCCCAAGACACCGAAAAAGATAAAGAAGCGTACGCAAAAATCAAGGAAGCATTAGATAAACTGAATAAAGGGAAAGAGGGCGACATTGATGCGCTCAATAACGCTGCTATAGCCGATTTTCTAAACGGCAAAGAAGTCTTATTGACAGAGCCGCTATTTAACTTACGAACACCGGACGCCAATGGTAAAACGACTACTAATATACTCAGTTGGGAAATGTTTATTAACGGTAAATACGCCAGCGACTTTCGCTACTACTTCCGGGCTATGATGGGTAAATTCCTGATGACTACCGGCAGTAAAAATGAAATCCTGAACGCCACGGGCGTTCTAGAGAGGCTAGGGTTAATCAATGATAAAGCCCCAGGCGGATTGTACGAAGGCGCAGACCGATCGACAATCCAGGCCGACGTGCAGTATTGTTTGCTCCAAAACAAGGAAGCTGCCTATCTGTATTCGTCTGGTATCTTTAAATCACAGGCACTGCGTGGCAATGGCTATGCTGAGCAGGGGCTGATGGACTATGCTGATAAGGTACCATCAGAGATCCAGGACATCATCTTTGATAAAGAGGTGGCTAAGAACAATGTCGGGAAAGACAGAGTCGATAGATACGAAGAAATCAACAACGCTGGCAAAGGCAGATTGACGGCCATGGTGAAATGGCTTTACGCTGTCCAAAAGGGTGAAGGCATGGGAGCTATCGAAAAACTAGATGGTGACTACCTGGACACCATGACTGATGCCGTACGTATCATTGTAGCCGTTCAAAAAGTAGAGCACAAATACGGTGCCGATTCATCCGAATATGACAACTGCCTAAAAATGCTAAAAATTGAAGATAAGAAAGCAATGACTGAAATAATTGAACAGATGGGAGCCATATTTGATCAGCACAACAACAGTCAGGACAGGGCTCGCCTTGTGAAGGGTAGCATTAACGGTCGGAAACTTAACTTCTGGTTAGCCAATGCTAGTGGTCGCTTACGCAAATTAAGGGATAATGACAGTTATGGGCCGCCTAGATACGAGCTGGGTAATAGTCAAAAACCGGATAGATCAAAACTTACTGATGAATATCGGCAATTGATTGAACACCAGGGCCTGAATGGGTATCTTAATGACACGCAGGAGTTTTATGGGGATATCAAAAGCGAGATAGGTCAGATAAAAGACTGTGGAACAAGAGAAAACGCGATGTATCTCCTAGAAAAAACGCACAAAATATACCTAGAGTCTGTTCCAAATCGCAGTAATACCGAGCTAATACAATTTGACCAAAAGCAATTATCCAATATTAGCAAGGCGGCCAAAGCGTTCCAAGAAATTTCCGAATTTGTCAATAAGGCTCGAAGAGCGGCATAAAATCCATGATAAAATGCAATCCAACAGGAACTAGCTGGATAAAGCAGTTTATTTTCGCCAATTACTCATCAAATTTTCGGCGCCACTGAACCCAGGACTGTCCGCGGCTGGGTTTTAGTTTACGGTGCTGGCGTTGTTCCCCTCATCTGATTGTAAAGAAGCTTTTTCTCTTCAATTTGAGACTCTTTATCTTTCGCTTCCGCAGCCACCGCACTCATCTTGCCAAGCGGGAAACTACCTGATGCCGATAGGTTATCGATCAAATTGTTAATTTTCTCAAATTCCTTATTTTCACCATTAGTGTCTATTGTAGCGCCGATTCTGCTAAGTTGTTCTCGGAGGTACGACAACGCAACGCCCCGCGAGGTATTGTCTGTTAATTTGCCCATGTTTTGGAATGTTAAATTCTCGCCAGCGTCAAGACCGCTTAGGTCCAAACCAAGCTCCCTTGCCGTTGCGTGATCGATTCCTTTACCATTCATCTCGCTAGTAAGGTCAATTCCTGCGCCGCCATCGCCTGCGGTCCTAGCGAGGTTGTTAAGAGCAGCCACTTTAGCGTCGGTAATTTTAGCCTGAAAATCATCGCGTGCTGCCGAGGCTGCGGCAACTGCATCAGCAGCCCCAGGTTTGCCAGCAGCCAAATCAGCTTGTGCCATCTCCAGTTGTTTGGTCAGAACCTGGAATTCGCGTGAGCTCTCAGTTGGGCCTTCAGTTTTGGCTTTCAATGCTCTCATTGAGGCCTCGTTCGCAACCATCTTTGGTTGCAACAAGAACTCCGTCTGCTTAAGTTGCGCCTGCACCTGTCGCGGATCGACCTCGAGTTTGGCTTTTAAATTAACGGCTCTTATACCGGCATCGCTAGTTGCATGAGCAGTTTCGTCTCGCGTCTCCAACATTTTTTGTATGTCACCGTGTCCAACAGTGCCCATCCAGTTGGTTGCCACTGCGCTACCACGCAAAGCGCCACCCAAGAGACCTGCTCCTCGACTGTAGCGCCTTGTGTTCTTAAGTTCGAACTCTGCCTGTGCAAGCTTACTCCGTGCTTGTTGCTTGTCAGCCACCGAGAACGAATCGTCGTTTTTCATTTTCTCGAAAGCATCTCGAGCGGCTTTTAAGTTTGACTGAGCATTCTTATACTTGGCGCTGTCAACGGTAACTTTACCGGCGAGGCTGCGAAGACCCTTGGAAGCCAATTCCCCACCCTTGCTTTTTGCGAGCTTCCCGGCGGCATCTCCAATATCCTTGACCGGCGTTTTGCCTAGGCTGCTTCGCGCTATGCCCTCCAGCTTGCCCAACGCCTGCCCACCCATCTTCATAATAGGGATGATAGCGGCGACTGGAATTAGTTGCATCAAACACACCATAATGAATTC
>Ga0209628_10003466_pt1 | contig 11077 bp, 10 predicted proteins | sample TergutCu122P4_FD_187285 | JGI IMG/M metagenome (GOLD analysis project Ga0209628, IMG submission 187285) | Cubitermes ugandensis P4 segment gut microbial communities from Kakamega Forest, Kenya - Cu122 P4 (SPAdes) (version 2) | ecosystem: Host-associated > Arthropoda: Insects > Digestive system...
CGGCGGCGGCGATGGCGACAACAATCAGAATTGTCCAAGCTGTCATAAGCAACTCATTTGTTGATCTGGCTGCAACCGGCGCGCTACCTCTTGGCGGAGGCAAAAACGGCCACCAAGAAAGTCAAGACTATAGCCGCTGCGCGGTTCAGGGCAAGCTTGTAGCTGTAATGGATGCCTCCCTCCCCACGGGGAGTCAATCAGGAGCATGGAGATGAACAACGTAGCTGTTCAAGGGTCATAGCCTTGCGCTGCGGCGCGGGGTGGATCCTCGGAATGGATACGGCATCAAAGTGCCCAAAACGTGGTAGACCACGGTCTTCACAAACACCATCCGAGGATCCATCATGAATCGTAATACAACCCAACCAAGCGCCGGTCAAATCATCGGCCTGATCGACGGCCAGCAGGTCGTGGGTCTGGACATCGCCAAGAACGTGTTCCAGCGAGGTAGGGCGGGGTTCACCCCGCCATTGCACAATCACGCCGCATGGTTTGGATGACTTGCAAACATTCCAGACGGTTTTGATGACATGATGTCGATGTCGGTGTAAACACCGACCTGCCGCGCCGTAATGGCCATACAGTAAGGTTGCGCTCCCTATTGACATGATGGTTATATTGCAATAAAGTGACCGCGTTGCTGAGCGCTGGGCAGCCATCAAGCAGCCTAAAACTCCGCAACGTTTTACTTTTTTTTGGAAAGGATTTATCATGATTGCAAGAACCCCATTACTCAATAGATGGATGCGCGCGCCGTTTGCGGCTGCGTTTGCGGTCTTTCTGACGGTAGCGATACTCGTCATGGGCGCATCCCAGGCCCAAGCCGCCGATGTGTCCAATTCGCTGGTCTTTATCAAGACTTACCACACCGGGACAGGCACCGTCGAGGTGCATGCCTTCTCCAGGGCCTCCGGCTACTCCGCCCGCCAGGTCGGAACGGGCAGCGGGTTCTCCACCAGGGACGACGGCAACGGTGTCTGGCAAATATCGGGCAATGACCTGTACTTCATCAAGTTGTGGAGCACCGGAAGCGGCCGAGTCGAGGTCCACGCCTACTCCGGCGCATCCAACTACCAAACCAAGATCGTCGCTGCCGCCTCCGGGTTTTCCGCCCAGGACGCTACCAACGGAACCTGGCAAATAGTTGGCCGGGACCTGTACTTCATCAAGTCGAGGAACACCGGCAGCGGCCGAGTCGAGGTCCATGCCTACTCCGGCGCGTCCAACTACCAAACCAAGATCATTGCCAGCGCCACTGCGTTCTCTACCCAGGACGACCGCTACGGTATTTGGCAGATGGACGCGGCGGGTAATCTGTACTTCATCAAGACCTGGAACACCGGAACCGGTACCGTCGAGGTGCACGCCCTCTCGAGATCGTCCAACTACCAATCCAGGATCGTCGGCTGCGGCAGCGGGTTCTCCACCCGCGACGCCGGCAACGGCACTTGGCAAATACTCGGCAACGACCTGTACTTCATCAAGTACTACAGCACAGGAAGCGGTCGAGTCGAGGTGCACGCCTATTCCGGCCAGTCCTGTTACAAAACCAAGATCATTGCCAGCCCAAGCGCTCTGAGTGCGTACGAGTCCGTCTACGGGCACTTCTCAGTACATTAGCCGGCCCTGCAAATTTCGGACCTAGGGGCGGGTTTGAAACCCGCCCCCGCGATGGCGGCACGAGCAAGGTAAACCAGGATTCCACGCGGCTTGTAGCCTGGAGCCACCCGATTTCTCTTGTTCATGCTACCTTTCTGCTGGAGTGCGGCTTGTCCTTACTCCAGTCAATAGATTTTTGTATCAACCCCCGGCTTGCGTAGCCACTTGTAATCGAGAGGAACAGATATCATGACCATCACCACATCTCCTATTTCCCCATACGTCCATCGGCCCCCGGTCTCCGAGACTACCCCAGCGAGCAGCGCCGCCATAGATACCCGCGCCACTGCGTATCCCGGCGCGCAGGCATCCGCCAATAGAACGCCCATCAACCACCGCCTGCCGCTGCCGGATCCCAGGGTTGTTGCTCAGGTCGCACAACCGTCCACGAGCGGCGCGCTGTCCAGCCGTGCATCCACGCCGGACAATGCGGCCGGCGCTGGCCAAGACGATGCCTCGGCACCCATGGGCCAGGCCCACGCCGCCGCTTCCGTTATCACACACGAAGAAGGGTTTGATCGCTTGGACATCACGGCCAAAGGCGGCAATCCTGACGGCGCCGTCAGCCGAAAGGAAGTGGACAGCTATTATGATTCCCTCGGGATTTCCATCCCGACCAACGGCTTGGATCCTTCCACGCCGTATAAGCCGTTCGGATTCGACGATACGTCAATCCAATTACTGTCCGAACTGGAGCAGAGGGTACGGCACCAAGCCCCCGACTTGTCCCCGGAAAAGTCCGCCTGGGTGGTGAACCGGATCATCGGAGGTTTTTCCTATGGCGGATTCTTATGGGATCGAACCGCTGGAAACCTCAACGATCTTGCCTCGTTGTTGCACCTGCCGAGGGGGGAATCCCTGAAAGAGATCATGATATCCTTGGGTTACTCTGCGCAGCAATTCGACGACCTCAAGCGTGCCATCACGGCGCAGCATGACGCTTCCGCGCACAATGGCAAGGCCGACCTGACGCACCAAGCGATCACGGTGGCAACCGCTCTCAATCCGTACGGCGGTAGTATTGCTTCGAACACCTATGCTTGGCTCATGGGTATATCTCTGGTCGATCTGGCCGGGTGGGCGGGCGACACGACCCACGCTGCCCCAGGGTGGACCCCGGACATAGACAACAGCGACTATAAGGCCGATTTGGACGCGGTCAACATCGCGGCGATCGTGCGTGCGAAAGGCCTCGATTACACCGATGCCGCAAGCCAGTATTACAGCGGCCTGGATGCTGGGAAATACACCCGGGCGGAAAAATTTCTGGCCCAAGTCGATTACAGCTACATAAGAAACATTATCCTTCGAGATTCCGGATACAAATACCAACCGGGGCTTGATGATGCAATGCTGGAGCGACTGGTGGAGGATCTGAATAATAGGAACCCGCAGGGGTATTGGTTCTTGAAGAGTCTGCATGCCAACTCCAACGATTTATTAATAAGCTGACCTTGCACCTGAAAACCGGTAGGGCTCTTCGTCGTTTTGCATGGAACTTGACTTCACACCAACCGCACCGTACGGCGGCAGGCGATTGACGGTAGGCTTGCAAGCCAAAGCAAGGTAGCCTGGATTAGCGAAGCGCAATCCAGGATGGCGTCATTCGGCGCGGAGCATCGAACATATAGATCAGCGACGCTTTGGGCCCAATGGTTACGATTGTTTTGGAGTCGAGCTTGCCCTGGATGGCGCTTCGCTTATCCAGGCTACCTTACTTTTTAGAGGGGGTGACGGTTGGTCCGGCGAATGAAACTGACAGAGGGCGGAGGTTTTCGGGCTAGGCGGCGGTTTTTTCGGGGCGGGGCCAAAAGTGGGTGCCGGCCGGCGTTGTCCCGGCGCATCGGGGTGAGATCCAGCGTTGTTTCCTTTTTGCTATTTATTTTGTAGCTAATTACTGTGTCTGCAAGCGGTTTTCCAGATGTTTTGCCCTGTAAACATGGGTCCGTACGGCCAGGCCGGTCCAACCGGGTAGCGCCGCAAGTGGGTGCTGGCAGGCGTTGCGCAAACACATCAGTTTGTAGCCTGAACAAGCGCAGCGTCGTCCGGGGGCGTGTCATTCGATGCGAGGACCCGGCGGCGGCATGGGTGGCATGGACATGTCATTCGGCCCCGTGGGGGGGGGGCGGGTTTGAAACCCGCCCCTATGCGCGTGCGGTATTCATCGATTTGGGCACCCCCCGGTTGGCCAGCGCGTCGGCGCGTTCGTTGCCCTCGTGCCCGGCATGGCCGCGCACCCAGTGCCAGTCGATGCGGTGGCCGCTGCCGGTTGCCAGTGCGTCCAGGCGCTGCCACAGGTCGATGTTCTTGACGGGCTGTTTGTTCGCGGTGCGCCAGCCCTTGACCTTCCAGCCGGCCAGCCACTGCGTGATGCCCTGGCGCACGTATTGGCTGTCCAGGTACAGCGCGACTTGGCACGGGCGCTTGAGCGCGGCCAAGCCCTCGATGACGGCGGTCAGTTCCATCCGGTTGTTGGTGGTCAGCAACTCGCCGCCCCACAGTTCTTTTTCATGCGCACCCGCGCGCAACAGCGCCCCCCAGCCGCCCGGGCCGGGGTTGCCTTTGCAGGCGCCGTCGGTAAATAGTTCGACCTGATTCATGAGACAGTTTAGTGTTTGGCGTGAAGTCCTCTTTCTGCGCAAAGCGCAACGCCGTTACCGGACTGACGCTCAACGCACAACGCCGGGCGCTCAACCATCATTGACTGGTTCCGTCCGCTGCGCCACGCCCGCCTTTGCGCCGGCCGGGGCGGGTTGGGTTTTCCAGGCGGGGCCGACCAGCAGCATGCCAGGGCTGCGTTTGACGGCGATGGCGCACCACAGCGCGCCCAGCGCCGGCCACAGGTGCGCGCCTGAACGGTGCAGCCAGCCGGGGCGCGATTGATCGGGCGGGACGCGCGGCGCCAAGCCGTGACCGCCGTAACGCACGGTTTGCAGCTCCAGTTGGGTATTGCGCAGCAGGGCGCGCAAGCGGCGCGGGCTGACGCTATTGCCGGCGGCCGGCAGCGCGCCCGATAGCCCCCACAGGCTGGCCCGGTTGAGGCCGGTTACGACCATGCGGCCTTCATGCACCAATACGCGCTCGATTTCGCGCAGCACGGCGTGCGGGTCGGGGTGGCAGTCGAGCGTGTGCGGCAGCACGATCAGGTCCAGACTGGCTTGCGCAAAGGGCAGCGCGGCGGGGCTGGTGATCAGGCCCACGCCGGCCGCGGCGGCATCGGCTTGATCGGACGCGGCCAGCGCCGCCCGCCAGCGGTGCGGCATGCGGTTGGCCGCCAGCGCGTCGATGGCCGCGGGCAGGCCCAGTTGCAGCGCGTGGTAGCCGAAAATGTCGGCTACCATGGCGTCCAATTGTGCTTGCTCCCATGCCAGGGCATGGCAGCCCGCGGGGGTTTGTAGCCAGTTGTCGAGACCGTTCATCGCTTCCGATATATTCCAGGCATGGAACTTACTGCAATTCCCGCCCTAGGCGATAACTATATCTGGCTGCTGGCCGAAGGTGGCCAAGCGTGGGTGGTCGATCCCGGCGTGGCCGCGCCGGTGCTCGATGCCTTGCGCGCGCGCGATTTGACGCTGGCCGGCATTTGGGTCACGCACCACCACGGCGACCATGTGGGCGGGGTGGCGCGGTTGCACGCGGACACCGGCGCGGCGGTTTACGGCCCGGCGCACGAGCGGATCGCGCCGCCGTATCCGCCGGCGCGGCAAGCGCTGGCCGGCGGCGAGACGCTGGAGGCGCTCGGCCTGACCTGGCGCGTACTGGCCGTGCCCGGCCATACCGCCGGGCATTTGGCGTATTACGGGCAGCCGCCGGGACAGGCGCCGCTTTTGTTTTGCGGCGACACACTGTTTTGCGCCGGTTGCGGGCGGCTGTTCGAGGGCACGCCGGCGCAAATGCTGGCCTCGCTCGACGCGCTGGCCGGGCTGCCCGACGCCACGCGGGTGTGCTGCGCGCATGAGTACACGCTGAGCAATTTGCGTTTCGCGGCGGCGGTGGAGCCGGACAATACCGCCATCGCGCAACACGCGGCGTGGTGTCAGGCGCAACGCGCGCAAGGCTTGCCGACGCTGCCCGCGACCTTGGCGCTGGAGCGCCAAATCAACCCCTTTTTGCGCACGCGCCAAGCGCCGGTTATCGCCGCTGCCCGCGCGCACGGAGCCGATTCGAGCGATGCGGTCGCGGTGCTGGCCGCGCTGCGCGAATGGAAGAACAATTTTTCATGACATTTTTTCGGGCCAAACTTTGGGCGACACCGAGCCGGTGTATCGCCCTTATCACATTGACACTGGCGATTTTGGGCCTAACCGGCTGTGCGACCAAACCGCGCCCTGCCGGCAGTCCGCCGGTGAAAACGCAATCCGCCGTCAAGCGTGCCGCGGCCGATTTGCCGCCCGTGACGGTGACCGATCTCAAGAGCGATCAGGTAACGCCGCTGACCGCGCCGGCCGATCTGTGGGAGCGCATCCGGCGCGGTTTTGCGATTCCCGATCTGACCAGCGATGTGGTGGACAAGTGGCAGAAATGGTATTTGGCGCATACCAACTACCTGGATCGCATGACCGACCGCTCGCAGCTGTACATCTTCCATGTGGTCGAGACGCTGGAGCTGCGCGGCATGCCTACCGAGCTGGCGCTGCTGCCCTACATCGAGTCGGCATTCAACCCGCACGCCCTGAGCAGCGCGCGCGCGGCGGGCATGTGGCAATTCATGCCCGCCACCGGCAGTACCTACGAGTTGCGGCAGAACATGCTGCGCGACGACCGGCGCGACGTGATTGCGTCCACCCGCGCGGCGCTGGACTACCTGGAAAAACTGCACGGCCAGTTCGGCGACTGGCAGTTGGCGCTGGCGGCCTATAACTGGGGAGAAGCCAACGTTCAGCGCGCCCTTGAGAAAAACCGCGCGGCCGGCCTGCCCGCCGATTACGAGCACATCAACATGCCGGCCGAGACGCGCAACTACGTGCCCAAGCTTCAGGCCATCAAGAACATCATTGGGCGCCCGGCAAGCTTCGGCATCACGCTGCCGCTGATTCAAAACCACCCTTTCTTCGACTCCGTGAAAATCACGCAGGACATAGACGTCAGCATGGCCGCGCATCTGGCGCAGGTGCGGCTGGGGGATTTCAAGGCGCTTAATCCCTCGCTGAAAAAACCGGTCATCTTCGCTTCCGGCACGCCGCAAATTTTGCTGCCGTGGGACAACGTGGCCATCTTCAAACAAAACCTGGACCAACAGCCGCCGGGGACGCTGGCCACCTGGACGGTCTGGGTCGCACCTTCCACTCTGGCGCCGGCCAAGGCCGCCGAAATGACCGGCATGGGCGAGGCCGAGCTGCGCGCCATCAACAACATTCCCAGCGGCATGCTGGTCAAGAAAGGCTCCACCCTGCTGGTGCGCCGCCAAAACAGCGCGCCCGCCGCCGCGCCGCGACGGGTGGTGGACAACGCGCAACTGGCGCTGGCCCCGGCCATCGTCTTGAATCGGATCGTCGTACATGCCCGCAGCGGCGACACCATCGCCCGCATCGCCGCGCGCTACGACTTGCCCGCCAGCACCGTCGCGGGCTGGAACGGCAAAAGCCCATCCACCCACCTGACGCGCTGGGATCCCGTCACCCTATACCTGCCGGTGCGCGCCGCCCACGAACGCACGCACACGGATACCGCCAAGCACCCGCGCGGCGGCAAGAGCGCGCACACCAGCCGAGCCGTGCCACGGCACGGCAAGGCGGGCAAGAAAAAACGGTAGGGCGCCGTTTCTTTGGGCCCGCCGGGTGTAGGGGCGACCGGCCGGTCGTCCCTACGGGCGCCGCCCCGCCGGCGGGTGTTTAACGCTGGCGCCGCGCACCTCGATGTGGACTTGGTCTAGCGTCTTGCCGCGCGCATCGACCAGTTGCAGCACATGATGGCCGGGCCACGGCGGCCACTGGGCGATCGGACCGCGGGCCAGAAAATGGCCGTCGATCGTCCAAGCCGCGGCGCGGCCTTGGGCTTGCAGCCGCAGCCGCTGGTTGGCCGGGGGAATGTCGGGATCGAGCGCGATGATGGTGCCGTCGGTGGGGGACACAATGCGCGGCGGGGCCGATTGCGGAGCCGGGTCGGAAACAAACTCCGGCTGCTCGGTGCCCGCGATGAACCACTCGTCGCGCTCGGCTTCAAGCTGGCTGCCCCAGCGCACATGCTGGCGTACCACGCCCGGCGGCGGCGTGGGCGCGCGGCTGCCGGCATGGCGGTGCAAAAAACCCATCACCTCGGCCCATACCGGTGCCGCGCCGCTGACACCGCTCACGTTCCACATCGGCGCGCCATCGGCATTGCCGACCCACACGCCGACGGTGTAGCGCTGCGACCAGCCGATCGCCCAGTTGTCGCGCATATCCTTGCTGGTGCCGGTCTTGACGGCGCTCCAGAACGGCGTGCGCAACACGCTGTCCAAGCCGAAGGTCAGCGCGCGGGCGTTCGGGTCGGACAGAATGTCGCCGACGATAAAGGCGGCGCGCGCATCCAGCGCTTGGCGCGCCGGCGGTGCCGTGCCGGGCAACAGCCGCACCGCGCCGGCGCGCCCGCCGTTGGCCAGCATCCGGCAGGCGTTGGTCAGTTGCAGCAGCGGCACGTCGGCGCTGCCCAGCGCCAGGCTGTAGCCGTAGTAGTCGCCGTCTTGCGCCAGCGCGATGCCGCTGGCGCGCAACTGCCCGGCAAAGGCTTCGGGCGTGACCATCAGCAGCGTGCGCACCGCCGGAACATTGAGCGACGAGGCCAGCGCGCTGCGCACCGACACGCGCCCCTTGAAATCGTGGTCGTAGTCCTGCGGGATGTACAGGCCCGATGCGGCGCTGATCTGCGCCGGCGTATCGTCCAACAGCGAAGCCGCTGTCAACCGGCGCTGCGCGATGGCCTGCGCATACAGCAGCGGCTTGAGCGTGGAGCCGGGCTGGCGCGGCGCCAGCACGCCATCGACCTCTCCGGCGCGGCTGAGCTGCCGCGATGAGCCGACCCACGCCAGCACCTGGCCGCTGGCGTTGTCCAGCACCACCAGCGCGCCGTCTTCCACATTGCGGCCCCGCAACTCGCGCAACTGGCGCGTCAGCGCCGCCGTGGCCTGGCGTTGCAGCGGCGCGCTCAAGGTGCTGCGCAGCACGCCGCCCGGCAGCGCGGCCAGGTTGATGCCGCCGGCTTGCGCCTCGCGCAGCGCCTGCCGCGCAAAGTGCGGCGCGATGCCCGCGCTGGCGTCAAAAGCGCGCCGTTGCAGCACGGCGGCGGTAAACAAATCGAGCGCGGCGCAATCGGTCTTGCCACCGCCATCGCCGTCAGCCTGCCGCATCAGGCCCAGCACCGCGCAAGCGCGCGCGGCCACTTGGGCCGGCGGGGCATTGGGCGCGCGCACCAGCGCGGCGGCCAGCGCCGACTCGCGCATATCCAAACCTTGCGGCGCCTTGTCAAACAAGGTGCGCGCCAACGCGTCGATGCCGACGATCTCGCCGCGCAGCGGCACCAGGTTCAGATAGGCTTCCAGAATCTGATCCTTGCGCCAGCCGCGCTCCAGCGCCTTGGCGGCCTGCGCCTGCCGGATTTTTTGCCCCCAATCACGCCCGCCGCCTGAGCCACGGCTGGGTGCGCGCAAACGCTCGTCGAGCAGGCCGGCCAGCTGCATCGTAATCGTCGAAGCGCCGCGCGTGCGCGTGTTCCACAAATTGCCCCAGGCGGCGGCGGAAACCGCGCGCCAATCGACCCCGCTGTGCTCGTAAAAACGTTTGTCCTCGCCCAGTACCATCGCCTGCCGCAACGCCGGGGAAATATCGGCCAGCGCCATCCACTGACCGCGCCGCACCTGTGGGTCGATGCGCAGGCGCTGCACCGGAGCGCCGTCACGATCCAGCAGCGTCAGGTCCGAAGGCCGAAAATCGCGCCGCACCTCGCTAAAGCCCGGCACCGCCGCGTGCGCGCTCGGCGTGTGCATGGCGGCCAAGGCCAGTGCGAGGCAAAGCAGGGCGCGCTTCATGTCAATATTACGATAGAAAATGGTGTCAATACAACCGCCCCATAAGCAAGGACGGGATTTATCACCGTATGTGCTAAGTTGAGGGTTATAGATTGGGGTGAGTTTAAAACCCCAACATTTACCTTACCCTGGATAGCGCTACGCTCACCCAAGCTACCTTGGTCACGGATTCAGGCGTATTGGCTTGCAGATTCTCGGATTCAAGCAAAAGACGCCATGGCTTGAAAAGGCTTGATCGAGGGCTGTTTGCGCTTGTGCGCAAGCGACAGCTCATAGTTGCTTTGCAGCGTCATCCAAAACCGGGCGGTGCTGACGTTGGCGCGCTCTAGGCGCACGGCCAGGTCAGGACTGATTCCCGAATGGCCGTTCAAGACGCGCGATAGCGTAGTGCGGTTGTAACCAAGGCGCGCCGCAGCCTCGGTCACGTCGAGCCCTAGGGGCTGTAATACATCCTCGCGGAGTATTTCTCCGGGGTGCGGATGGTTCTTCATCATGGCTCAATTTTCAATGATAGTCTTGGTAATCGACAAGTTCAACATCAGCGCCGATAAAGCGAAACGTGACGCGCCAGTTACCGTTTACCCATATCGACCCGTGCGTTTTCATGCCACCCTTCAATGGGCGAAGCTTGTAGCCCGGCTGGTTGAGTTCGGCGGGCGTGCTGGCCGCGTCAAGGGCAGCCAAGATACGGCGCAGTTTGGGCACATGGGCGGCCTGTACGCCTCGTGTGAAGTCCTCACGAAAAAGCGCCTCAAGCCCTTTGTGCCGGAAGCTAACAATCATGCCATGATTGTAGCGCGTTACGCAGCACGCATCAAAATTTACTCTGTCAAACTGCCTTGACGCTCAGAGCTTGCCCCGGCAACGTCTCACGAAGTAAAATCTTAACTCAGCTGGCTAAAAGTCAAGCCTCCATGAAACCACGCGCGCTCATATTTTTGGCGTTATGCTGCATGTGCTCGCCAGCCTGGGCAACTCAAGATCATGCCTTGGCCGTTGAGCAGTGCATCGCGGAAAATTCCGGTGCCGGCTCGGTGGCTTGCTTTGAAAAGATCTTTTTGGAAAATCAACGAAAAATCACAGGTCTGGAGCGGGCCCTTATTCGCGCGTTGAAGCAAAAACGGCAAACCGACGATTTTGGGGAAACGCACTACCAGCTGGCAGTTTCTTCCTTAAGAGACGCATCAAAAAAATTTGCCGCGTTCAGTCAGCGGCAATGCGATTTCGCCATCGGTGCCAGCGGCGCCACGGCATCGGGTAGCGACCAGGTTCGCTGGCCGTGTCTGATACGGCTGAGTTGTCCATGGCGCTGAGCGCCACCCGCGACGCATGAAACGGGTGTGTCATGGTGTCGCGGCGTCCGGCACAGATGGGTTATGTCGTAACTCATTGTTCTGCTTTACTGAAATAGTCTGT
>Ga0209628_10003467_pt1 | contig 11075 bp, 10 predicted proteins | sample TergutCu122P4_FD_187285 | JGI IMG/M metagenome (GOLD analysis project Ga0209628, IMG submission 187285) | Cubitermes ugandensis P4 segment gut microbial communities from Kakamega Forest, Kenya - Cu122 P4 (SPAdes) (version 2) | ecosystem: Host-associated > Arthropoda: Insects > Digestive system...
AACATAAAACTTGCGCCTTCCTGCTGACGGGGGAAGGCGCAAAGTTTTTGTGCGGTTGGCGTGGCGCGCCTTTTATTCCCCTCTCCCACTTGTGGGAGAGGGAGTAAAACTGGCCGGGTTGCAGGGGTGCAAGATTTTTCGCCCCTACGATGGCAAGCCGCGTCTTGCGCCTTGCCAAAATGGCAAATCTGCTGGCCCATGAGCGCCGCACGGAGTGCAACACTGCTCTAAAATCTTTCGCCACTCGTGGAAGATTCATGACCAAGCTTACCCGGCTGCTGAAACGGCTTCTTATCGCGGCCGTTTTTTTTGCTTTGTTTCAGTTTGCGCTGAACAATCAGCAGGACACTACTGTTGCATTGCTGTTTGGCCGTGAGTGGCGCGCGCCGATGATATTGATTGTGCTGGCGGCGTTTGCGCTGGGCATGGTGGTTGGCGTGCTGGGGATGCTGCCGGGCTGGTGGTCGCGCCGCCGCGGGCAGCGGGAGCCGGGCACCGATCTGGCGCCGCTGAACAATACGCCGCCGGACGCGCCGCCTCATGGAGTTTGACCTCAGTTGGCTGCTGATCGGGCTGCCGGCCGTTTTTGCGCTGGGCTGGCTGGCATCGCGCTTTGATTTGCGCCAGTTGCGCATCGATAACCGGCAGGCGCCCAAGGCGTATTTCAGGGGGCTGAATTTTTTGCTCAACGAGCAGCAGGATCAGGCCATTGACGCTTTCATAGAAGCGGCGCAAAAAGACCCGGACACGTCAGAGCTGCACTTTGCCCTTGGCAATTTGTTTCGCCGCCGGGGCGAATACGAGCGCGCCGTGCGTGTGCATGAACATTTGCTGGCGCGCGCTGACCTGGGCAAGAGCGACCGCGAGCGGGCGCAGTACGCGCTGGCGCAGGATTTTTTGAAAGCCGGGCTGATCGACCGCGCCGAGGATGCGCTGCGCAAGCTCGATGGCACGCGCTATCAGTCGCAAGCCTGGCTGGCGCTGCTGGCGCTGCATGAGCGCGCGCGCGACTGGACGCAGGCCGCCGCCACCGCGCGCAGCCTGGCAAGCGCTGGCGAGGGCGACTTCAGCGCGCGGCTGGCGCATTACCAGTGCGAGCAGGCCGCCCACGCGCTGAACAAAAAAAACGACCCCGCCGCCGCGCGCGGCCTGCTGGGCGATGCCATCAGCGCCGCACCGCAAGCCGCGCGCCCGCGCATCCAGTTGGCCGGGCTGCTGGCGGCGCAGGGCGATCTGCAGGGCGCTTTCGAGCAACTGGTGCAATTGCAGCAGCACGCCCCGGCGGCGCTGGCGCTGGTGGCAAGCGAGCTGGTGCGCATTGGCAAGGCCACCGGGCGGCTTGAGCAGGCCATTGATTTGCTTGAGCGCAGTTACGCCGTTACGCCAACCGTCGATGTGGCCGACGCCATCGTGCAGGCGCGGGTGGCCGCTGGCGAGCCGCCCGCGCAGGCGCGCACGGGCTATGTGCGGCACATGGAGCAAGAGCCATCGCTGCTGGCTGCCACGCGCTGGCTGAGTCACGAGCCGTTCACGCAAGAGGATGCGCGCGCGGCGGTGCAGCGCTCGCTTGAGCACGCCGCCCGCCCGCTGGCGCGCTACCGGTGCGCCGCCTGCGGGTTTGAGACGCAAGGCTACTTCTGGCAATGCCCCGGCTGCCTGGAGTGGGAGAGCTTTCCGCCCAAGCGGATTGAAGAGCTGTGAGCTTGCTTTTAAACAAAATCGGCCTCCAGCGCCTGCCCGGCTTGCGCTGGCAGCTATCAAATCAGTAGTTTTTTTGGCATTGTCGCCGGCCCGCCTTTACATGCCGTAGCGCAAGGGGAGATCACGGCGACACATGGGCGGCGCAAACTGCCAGTGCCTCAATTCATGGGGCTGCAAAGGAGATCGACATGAAACGCACCTCTTCACGTTTGTTGCTTGCCGTCATGATCGCCGCCGCCAGTTCGCTGGCGCTGGCCCAGCCCATGCCTGGCCCGCAAGGCGGCAGCGGCATGGATCGTGACGCCATCCAGCGCTACAGGATCGAGTTTCACGATTTGCGCATGGCTGAATTCAAGGCGCTGCTCAAGCTGGCGCCGCAGCAGGAAGCGGCCTGGAGCAGCTTTGCCGCCGTCATGCGCCCGCTGCCACAGCCGCTGCGCCTGACTGCGGCCGAATTCAGCCAGCTCACCCCGCAGCAGCGCCTGGAGCGCCAGCAGCAGCGCAGCGCGCTGTGGCAAGAGCGCACGGCGCAACGCGGCCAGGCCATCGCTGCCTTTCGCGCCCAGCTCACGCCCGAACAACTGCAAGTCTTTGACCAGAATGCCGCGCAATACCGGCTGCAAAGCGCCCCGATGGGCGGCGCGCGCGGCGGTATGCGTGGCGGCGGCATGAGAGGCGGCATGCGCGGTGGTGGCATGGGCGGCGGTATGCAAGGCAACTGCGGCGGCGTGCCAGGATCTTGCGCCCGCTGACTGCAAAAGCCCAACCACAGCGCCCGGCGCGTTTTGCGCGCCGGGCGTTTTTTTTCCGCCGGGCCGCCCCAAGGCAAAAAGCGCCCCCGCTGGGGGCAGCGCACCACGCGCAGCGGGGGAGCGTGGGGGGTGTTTTTTTGCCGCCGGGCCGCGTGGGTGTTTTTTCAACGCGCCAGCAACCATGCGCCGGCCGCGGCCCAGATGAGCAGCACGGCCGCCGCCAGCCAGCGGGGTTTGGCAATTGCCTCGTCAGGCTGTCCCAGCTTGCGCCCGCTGAACATGGCGCGCACCAGATTTTCGCGGTGGGCCAGGCTGCTGGCGATCACGCCCAGCACATGCGCCGCGGCCACGGCCAGCATTGCGCCGGTGCATATCTCGTGGGCTTTTGCCAGCCAGTCAGCGCCGATGTCCTGATAAGCCATCCAGCCGCTGGCCCCGCTGAGCAGCGCCAGCGCAAGCAGCGCCACCACGGCCCAGGCGCCTGCCGGGTTGTGGCCGGTGTAGTGCGGCGGCGCGCGGCGCGGCAGGCTTTTGAGATAGCCAAACACTTGTCCGGGGCCGCGCACAAAGCTGGCAAAGCGCGCGTGCCGCGAACCGATGATGCCCCAGAGCAGCCGGAACAGCGCCGCCGCCGTCACGGCGCCGCCGGCAAACACGTGCACCAGCCGCCACGCTTCGCTCTCGCCCGTCAGCCAGGCCAGCGCAAAGCCGCCCGCCATCAGCCAGTGGCCCAGGCGTACTGGCGCATCCCATACCAGCACTTTTTTCATTTCAGCCCAGGCTCAGTGATGGTGATGTTTGCGCCGCTGCAATTCGGGCAGCGTCAGCTCGCGCTTGCCAAAGCTTCCTTGCGCGGCCCGCTCGTGGCAGGCGGGGCAGTTGGACGCGCTGACGACGCGCGTATCGCGCCACAGGTTGTCCGGCACCTTGCGGTGCTCGCGCTGGAACCAGGGCGTGGCGGTAAGGCGCGGCGGGTCGCCTTGCCCGGCCATCCGGTCGCGGGCAGCGGCGTTGCGCAGCAAAAATGCCTCGATCTCGGCGTGCGTTTTGGCGTCCAGCGTGGCGTTGTCGCCGTAGTGTTTGTCCAGGCTGGCCATGACGCGCCGCCAGTCCGCGGCGGTCAGCAGCGCGGGCGGAAATGCCAGGTGGCAGCCGCCGCATTCGGCCTGAAACGACGGCGGCGCGCCCGCCGGCATGGGCAGGTGATCGGCCCGGGCCGCCGCCAGCGGCGCGGCGATGGTGGCAGCCAGCAGAGCGCATTGCACGAGGTTTTTCATGGGTCACACTCCTTGCGTCAAAAATTTGATGAAGTCCGCTTTTTCCGCCGCGCTGCATTCGCGCCCGGTCACTTCGCCGCAGTTGCGGCCAAACCATTTTTCGGCCTTTGCCTGATCGGTGAAGCGTGCCGGTTCGGCGCGCGGCGCCAGCGGCTTGATGGCCTTGCCGGTCACGGCATGGCGGCCGGGCTGGGCCGGGTCGCCGGTATGGCAGGTGGTGCAGGCAGGCATCTTTTCCGATACGGCAAAGCGCTTGGCGTAAAACTGCGCGCCGCGCTGGGCCGAAGGCGCGAAGCCCGGCGTCTGTTTGGCCGCCTCGGCGGTATAGGTCTGCAGCAGCTGCTCGGGCGTGGCCGCCGGCGCGGCGGTGGCCGCTGCCGTTGCCAACAACACGGATAAAACTGTTTTCAACATGATCTTTCCTTTCAAAAGCCGTATAGGGCCGGATTTACCTGAACGCGAAATGCTCGCGGTGAAAATGCCGCGCGTTCAGCCCTGCTTGCCGCCAGGCGCGTTGCAGCGCGTCGCCAAAAGCCTGCGGACCGCAGAACCACAGGTGGTGGCCGTGCGCGGCGCGTTGCAGGTTGGCCAGGATGCGTTCCAGCGTCAGCAGGCCGTCGCGCTCGGCGTCGATCCAGTGCAGTCGCACGCCGGCGCGCTCGCATAGCGTGCGCAGGCGTTCGGCAAAGGGGCTGTCGGCTGGGGCGCAGTAGTAAAAATCCACCGGCGTGTCCGCGGTTTGCGCGGGTTGCGCGGCCAGCGTTTCCAGCCGGGCCAGAAAGGGCGTGACGCCAATGCCCGCGCCAACCCATACTTGCCCCTGGCCTGCGGCGCCAAAGTCAAAGCCGCCATACGGCCCTTCCAGCGTTAGCGCCATGCCGGGGCGCAGCGCGTTTGGCAGCGCGCGCGTGTCATCGCCCAGCGCCTTGATGCAAAAGCGCAGCCGGCGCGCGTCGCCGCTGCCGCTGGCGATGGTGAAGGGGTGCGCGTCGCGGCTGGCCGCCCAGCGCACAAAGGCAAATTGGCCGGGGCGGTGCGGCATGCCGCTGCCCGCCACTTCGCATTCGACTTCAACCGTGTGATTGGCCAGCGCGGTCAACTGCGTCACGGTGGCTGCGTGCTGCCGCCCGCGCCCGACAAAGCCGCGCAGCGTGTACACGGCGGCGGCGCAACCCGCGCCCGCGCACAGCGCAAACAGCAGTCCGGCGCTGGTGGGCCAGGCCGCTTTGGGCAGCATCGCCGCGCCATGAAAGGTGACGGCCAGAAAGGCAAACGGAAATATCTTGTGCATCCGGCGAAACCAGTGGTAGGGCACCAGCCGGATCAGCGCGATGAGCGCCAGCGCGATCATCAGATACGCCATCCATTCGCCGACGTGTTTGGCCGGGCCGTGCATGAAGGCCAGCCATTCTTCGCCGCCGCCGTGGCCGCCGCGCGCCGGGCGCGCCAGCCAGCCCCATTTGATGAGCGCCTTGGGCAGGATCTCCAGCATCCAGTGCGTGAACACCGCGATGGTGCCGCTGATGCCCAGCCACTTGTGCAGCCGGTAGCTTTTGTCCAGCCCGCCCAGTTGCTGCTCCAGCCAGCGCGCGCGGGTGGACAGCAACATGCAGACGGTGAAGGCGGCGTAGGCCATCAGGCCGCTGGCCAGGATGCTTTCATTGCGCCACACCAGAAAGCCGGCGTTGCCCAGATCAGCGGGCGTGCCGGCAAACCACGCCGCCAGCGGCAGCAGGGCGCACAGGGCGATCAGGATACGGTTTCGGTTCATTTGTGTTTCCCTTGACAGACATGAATTGCGAGGCGCCCAGTGTCGGAGGTGAAAATTAACCTGCCCTTAAGCGCGGCGCGCAAGAATGGGTTTGTTCCCTCTCACGCTTGCGGGAGAGGCAGAGAAACGCCAAACGCTCAACTTCTGCCATGCGCATTCTTTTGATCGAAGACGACCCCATGATTGGCGATGGCCTGCGCGCCGGGCTGACGCAACTGGGTTTTACGGTGGACTGGTTCCAGGACGGCGCCACGGGCCTGGCTGCCATCGCCAGCGCGCCTTATGACGCGGTGGTGCTTGACCTGGGCCTGCCCAAACGCGATGGCCTCGATGTGCTGGCGCAATGGCGCGCGCAGGGGCGCGACGAGCCGGTGCTGATCCTGACCGCGCGCGACACGCTCGATGACCGGTTGCAAGGTCTGCACGGCGGCGCGGACGACTATTTGTGCAAACCCTTCGCGCTGGCCGAGGTCGCCGCGCGCCTGCACGCGCTGATCCGCCGCCGGCATGGGCGCGTCACGCCGGTGCTGCGGCACGGCGCGATCGAGCTGGACCCGGCCACGCGCGGCGTCACGCTGGCTGGTCAGCCGGTGGATTTGACCGCGCGCGAGACCGCGCTGCTGGAGCTGTTCATGAACGCCCATGGCCGCGTGCTGCCGCGCGCGCTGATCGAAGACAAGCTGTACGGCTGGGGCGATGAGGTGGGCAGCAACACCATCGAGGTCTATGTCCACTACCTGCGGCGCAAGCTGGGCAGCGGCGTGATTCGCACCATGCGCGGCGTGGGCTATGCGCTGGGCGATGGCGAAAGCGCCGATGATGGCGCGGGAGCAACGGCATGAAAATCCGCATTCAAAGCCTGCGCTGGCGCCTGACGCTGTGGCTGCTGGCGGTGCTGCTGCTGGCGTGGGTGGCGGCGTCGCTGTTTGCCTACAGCCATACCAAGCGCACCGCCAACGAGCTGTTTGACACGCAGCAAAGCCTGCTGGCGCGCCAGTTGCTGGCCAGCGACTTGCACGCGCTGCTGCGCGATCCGCGGCAACTGCCGCCAGCCAAACAACTTTTGCCGCCAGCGCAGCGCAAGCACATCGATTCGGACGCACTGGCCTTTGCCATCTTCGACCACGACGGCAACCTGCGCTGGAGCGATGGCGCCGATGGCCGCAAGCTGCGCTACGCGCCCGGCGTCACCGGCTTCGTCGATCAAAACGGCAGCGGCCGCCACGGGCGCGGCTGGCGCGTGCTGCTGCTGCCCGACAGCGCGGGCGAATTTACCGTCGCCGTCGGGCAAGAAATCAAGCACCGGCGCGCCGCCGTGCGCTCCATCGCGCTGGCGCGCTTGTGGCCATGGGTGTTCGCGGCGGCGCTGCTGATCCCGTCGATTGGCCTGCTGATCAGCGTGCACACGCGGCCGCTGCGCGATCTGGCGCGCGAGTTGCAAGCGCGCCGCCCGGGCGACGACACGCCAATTGCGCCCGCGCGCGTGGTCAGCGAAGTGCGCCCGCTGATCGCCGCGCTCAACACCCTGTTTGAGCGCACACGCACGCTCATCGCGCACACGCGCCGCTTTACCGCCGACGCCGCGCACGAGCTGCGCAGCCCGCTGGCCGCGCTGCGCGTGCAAGCCGAAGTGGCGCAACTGGCCGAGCACGACCCGGCCGCGCGCCAGCACGCGCTGGCACAGCTGATCGGCGGCATCGACCGCGCCACGCGGCTGGTTGAGCAGTTGCTGGCCCTGTCAAGACTGGACCCCATGAACGCCGTGCCAGATACCCAGCCGCTGGACTGGCCGCGTCTGCTGCAAACCGCGCTGCACGACGCCCAGCCCGCCGCCAGCGCGCGCCGCATCACGCTCACGCTGGACGGCGCGGGCGGGCAGGGCGCATTGCCCGCGCAAGGCAACCCCACCTTGCTGGCGCTGCTGCTGCGCAACCTGATCGACAACGCCGTGCGCTACACCCCGGAAGGCGGCCACGTCACCCTGCACCTGGGCGCGGATGGGCTGGCGGTGCAAGATGACGGCCCCGGCGTCGCACCGGAATATCTGGCGCGCATACAAGAGCGCTTTTTCCGCCCGCCCGGCCAGGCCCAATCCGGCAGCGGCCTTGGCCTGTCAATCGCCCAGCGCGTGGCCGAACTGCACGGCCTGCAACTGGTGCTGCAAAACCGCCCAGAAGGCGGCTTTAGCGCTGCCGTGCGTGCGCGGCAGCAGCAATCATGAATTTGATAGCTGCCCGCGCTTGCTGAGTCTGTGTTTGCGATATGAAACATCGTCAAACATGGGCATGACAAGCGCTGGCAGCTATGAAATAAATACCAAAACCATGGCCACATGAACCAAACGGATAGTTTGTGGCACGTGACCCAAGGCAGGGACAAAAATCTTTCGCCCCGCATGTGCAAGGCGCCGCAGTGGGGATCAACCGTGGCGCTGTGCAATCAGCGCCACGGCTTTTCCCTTTCTCCCTGAGCGATGCGTTCTACATCCTGCGCCTGAAGGCGCTGCCAGCCATCAACCCCAGCGCCAGCAGTGCCAGCGCCGCCGCGCCCAGCGTGGGGATGGGATTGGCCGGTGAACCTGCAATGACGGGCGTTACCGCCTGCCACTGGGCATAGACCGTGATGTCGCCGGTAACCACGGTCGCGCCGGTAAACGCCGTGCCGGTGCCGTCCGGCTTGGTATTCCAGCCGGCAAAAGTGTATTGATCGCGCAGCGGATTGGCTGGCAGCGTCCCCAGCGCCTGCCCCTGCTTGAGCTGGCGCTGCGCGTCCCCGGCCTGCACCGCGCCGCCATTGCCGTTGAAAGTGACGGTTTGCATGGGAATCAGCATTTGCGTATTCGTCACGTTGCCGTAAATATTGTAGTTATCATTATTTGGGCCGCCCGTGAGCGTCATATTACCGGAAAGCTGCAAAACCCCGCCATCAGTGAAATTGGCGGCCGCCAGCGTGCACGAAAAAGCAAAATCCGATCCCAGATTTGCCGCCGTATCCCAGCCGTTTTTCAACACCAGCGGAACGCGCCATGCCAGCAAACCGGCATCCCAAACCGGCGCGCCCGCCTGGGCAAAGACAGCGCTGGCAAGCGTCATATTCGCCATATCGCAAACCGTGCCCGCATCCGGGCGGATGACAAGCATGACCTGAGTATTGACGCTGGTATGCCCATCCGTCACCAGCAAATCGCGCCAGCCCGGCGGCATGGGATAATTGGCTGTGTAAGGGATCGTATAACTGGCCGCGCCATGAACATAAGGCAAGGTGACCGGCGCCGCAAACACAATACTGCCATAATTGGCCGTGGGCTGAACCAATGCGATCACGGCGCCGGCGGCGTTGACCGGAATATTGACAAGGATTTGCCCATTATCAAAAGCCGCCGGTAAAAAATATACCTGCGCACCAGCCACCGGCACGCCATTGGCATCGGTTGGCACCACCGCCAGCGCATAAACATCAAAGTTGCTGTCATAACCGGTTGGCAGCGTGCTGCCGGTTGGCTTGGGCACTGAAATTACCGCCGGGCCGCCTTTTTGCTCCCAAAAACCGATGACATTGGTGTCGGTGCTGGGCAGGCTCCAGCCTTGCGGCAAATTATTGCGGATAATCTGGTAAGCGGCCGTATTCGGGTTGCCAATCTTGAACCCGGCCTGCACTGGCGTCACATTCCAGCCGTTGACGCTGGCATAACCAGTGCCAATCGTCACGCCAGTTTCAGCAATAAACAGGTGGCCGCGCGTGGGATGGCCGTACACCACCGCCCGGTCCACGGTCACGCCAGATACCGTGCCGGCATTTAGCGTAAGTATGCCAGCCGTGCCATCAGAGCCGCTTTCATAAAGCCGCAGCCCGGCCGCGCCATTATCTATGACGCCGCCGTTCATCTCAAAACTGGCATTGCCTTTGCTGACCACGATGCCCGCCAGCAGCGAAGTGCTGGAAGTGCCAACGCGGTTGCCAGAAACCGTGCCGCCGTTCATGATCAGGCGCGAGCCGTTTTGCTGCACGCTGGCCGCGCCGCCATACGCGCTGCCGGAGACGCTGTTGCCGATTACCTGGCTGCCGTCTTCCAGATAAACCGTGCCGCCCGCCACAATATAGATACCGCCGCCGTTGGTGCCGGCCAGATTGAGTGTGGAGCCGGTTCCGCCGGTATTATTGTTGATCTTGCCATATATTTTTACCCAGATATTGACGTTGCGCGAAACGCTTACCGTTCCGCTCTTGGTGGCATTATTGTGAATATCCGCATTCGGGCCAATGACGGCATAGCCCTGAATCTTTGCCTGCGGATCGGTGTAGTCAACCGTTGGACTCATGGCAAAATACATGGCGCTCTTGACGCCGCGGCCGCCGTTGCCGGGGTCGGTATCCATGCCCTTGTTGCCAATCATGTTGGCGATTTCGCCGTCCATGAAACAGGCCACGGTACCGGTGAATTTGATACTGTGCGCATTGGCGATGTTGGTGATTTTTGATCCGGCGTACATGTACAAATATGATCCGCTGATGCTGACCGCCGCTTCGCCATTGGCGTTCCAGTCGGTCGTGCTGGTGCTCACTTGCCGGTTATTGGTGTTGGCGTTGGGGCGGATGTCGGTAATCAAACTGCCGCTGTTCATTTTTACGGTAACGCCATAAACCGCGCGCAGCGCCGTCATGCCGCCAAAGTTGCGCAGCTCGGCGCCGTCGTTTAATTGGATGGTGGCATTATTGGCATACGATGCCACAATGGCGTCCTGCACAAAAGTCGTGCCGGTGCCGGAGCTTGGCGCCGGCGCATAGCCGAAGATTGTGCCTTCGTGCAGATAAGCGTCGTCAAAAACAATATTTTCCAGCGTCATGGTAATGAGGGGCGTGGTTGGGCTTAAAGTCAGGTCGGTGCTTTCAATTTCCAGCATGGCCGGGTTGTACAAGCCGCGCGCGGTATCTGACGAAATGGCAAAACCGGCGCCCCGGGTTACTGTAAACCGGCCATTCAGACTTTTTATGGTGACGCTGTTGTTATAATACCGGGCGCTGGCGCTGGCGGTCAAATCGCTCATGACATAGACCAGATAATTCTTGCCGCTGTCGCCAAAGGCATTGATTACCTGCGCGGTTTTGGCCAGCGTGCTGAAGGGGGCCGCGGCGGACAAGCCATCGTTGGCGTCGCTGCCGGTTGCCGAGACGTAGTAGGTGACATCCTGCGCTGCCGCTGGCCCCGCTGCAAAAATACCCAAGGCCAGGAAAAACGTTAAAAATATCACGGAAATCCGTGCGCGCATGATCTACTCCCTGTTCACAAAACCCAGCATCCTTGCCGTGTGCAAAGACGGTCAAAGAAATAATGATACAGGGTGTAATTTATGTATCATTGACCAAATACAAGTTTTTGGCGTTTGAGCATTTTCAGCGCCAGCCTGGCGGCCAGCAACGCCGTTAACTTTTCTTTCCTCTCTCACGCTTGCTGGAGAGGGCCGGCCGAAGGCCGGTGAGCGCTACGCTTATTGAAGCGGCATCCGGCCTGCTGGCCGGCCCTCTCCCCTGCCCCTCTCCCACAAGTGGGAGAGGGAGAAAAACCGAACGAACATG
>Ga0209628_10003468_pt1 | contig 11075 bp, 2 predicted proteins | sample TergutCu122P4_FD_187285 | JGI IMG/M metagenome (GOLD analysis project Ga0209628, IMG submission 187285) | Cubitermes ugandensis P4 segment gut microbial communities from Kakamega Forest, Kenya - Cu122 P4 (SPAdes) (version 2) | ecosystem: Host-associated > Arthropoda: Insects > Digestive system >...
TTTCGGTTACATTGGTGAAGGTGTAACTGTTGCCGGTTAAGGATACTTGTACATTGTCCACCAAAACTTTGACTAATTCATAGCAGTTGGCAACGTCGGGAGTGATGGTATAGGTTTGGTTTTCACCACATAATATCGTTGTTGTTCCTAACGGAGAAATGTTTCCGCCGGTTCCGGCTGTTGCTGTGATAGTGTATTGTGATTGTTTGAAAGTAACGGAAATGGTATGGTTATCGGTTACATTTTCAAAGGTATAGGTATTTCCTGTAATGGTTGCCGGCGTGCCGTCCACTAAAAGAACATCAATTTCGTAGCAAGTAGCGGGAGTGATTGTAAATGTCTGGTTAGCGCCACGGTTTACGATAACATCTCCTGTCGGAGTGATGTTGCCGTTTGCGCCTGCTGTGGCGTTGATGGTAAATTCGGAATAGAACGTCGTGTGTATTCCTATCATTTCGGCTTCGCCGCCAATCATTCCTCTTTTATATATGACTCCGGTAGCAGGATCAATTTCTACTAATCCGTTACTTCCGTCTGCTGCATACATTGCCCAGAACAAACGTCCCGTGTTGTGGTCAAATGCCATAGATTGAACATATTGCGGTGTTATTCCCGTATGAGCAATAACGGTAGTGGCTCCTGTCGTTTTATTTACAGAGCAGAAATAACCGGCATTATCCATCAGATATAATTGTCCTGTATAACTGCAAGCGATGGCAATACCTGTTCTTCCCATTGCTCCGACGGTAGTCAGTGCTCCTGTTGTCAGGTTCACTCTGACAAGATTGGCGCCATTATATCCATACATCGTTTTTGTTGAATGGTCGTAGGCTATGTCGCCAGGTCCTGCTGAAACTGTTGCTTGAATATCGGTTGTCCATGTAGTCATATTTATTTTGAAGAAACGGTTGAAAGCATTAGAAGCATTTACGCCAAAAACATAGAAGTTTCCGTTAACAAATTCTCCCGAACGTAAAGAGGTTGAGGGCGATACCGGTTGATAGTTGTTCACAAGTGATACAACGGCGGGATTGTTTGAACTGAACGAAATAAATGAATAGGGCGGAGTGATTACGTTATCGTAAATTCTATATCCTATCCAATTTACAGGCGTTGATGGGAAATGTCCTACTTTTTTAGTCAGTGAATTATTAGCCGGCACTTCGTCGCCTGTTACATTGATAGTAACTTTCACGTCATATACTCCAAGCGCAGAAAGGTTAACAGTGGCTGTAAAGGTGTATTCTACCTGGCTTAATGCAGGTATAGAAGCAGTATAAGTTTCGGTGGCTATTGGGGCGCCGTTTAGTTCTAAATTTAAAGTAAATCCGCTTATTGCTGATGTACTGTTGTTTTTGATTAATACTTTTACCGGTTCTGCGGCGGTAAGATTGTCGCCGGAAACAGGGGTGATGATGGATGCTATTTCGCCGTCAAGTAATGAAAAAGCAGTAACCGACAAATCGTCAAGATAAACGTTATTACCAAAACCGCTTACGCCTTCCAAAGTAACATAGAGTTGTTGCATCCATGGAATAATTACGCTGTAGCGATACCATCCGTTTGTTGCCACTGCCGGAGCGACTGTATTTAAACGATAAACCGTTAATTTGGGGGCGCCGGTTACAGTTTCGGTTGGTGTGATAAAGAGGTTTACTCTGTCGGTTGGATATGTTGTCATTCCGTTATCGCGGTACATCCAAAATGCTACTTCCAAATATTCCGCACTTGTTGGCGGGATAATAGCGGGCGACCTTAATCTTCCTGCCCATCCGTTGGTATAACTGTAATTGTTGTACTGCAACATTCCGGGAGCAGAACGCGGAGAAACGGTAGGATTTGTTCCTGAGGTTACATATTTCCAAAAGGCGTTAGTTCCGATAATTGATGTGTTTGACCAGCAATCTTTTGCGAATGCAGCGCCACTGGCTACTGTGCTGGTAAAGTTTTCATTGTATGGAAAATTCGTTACCAAGCAGGCAGAGCATGCTTCTTTCGTTACGGTAACAGGAGTTGTTTCAACACCATCTGCGCAAGCTACGGCAACTTTCCAGGTATGAGGTAAAGTGGAATCAAAACCTGCGTCGGTATGTGCAGGTATTGTTAGCATCGCTGCAATAGGAGCATTGTCTCTGTAAACATTATAGTAATATTTGTTTGAATTTACATTCGGAGCGCCTTCTATTTTGAAATACATGGAATAATTGCCTGTACTCAAAGTGCTGGCATCTATCCATGTTTCTGCTCCGACACCAAACAGATTCATCTTATCATAGAAATGCCAATTGGATCCGACCGGAGTTGTTCCGTAAGTTATATTCCAACGGAAATTGGCTACCTGAGCATTGGCGTTCACGGTTGCATCGTAAGCGCCTGCAATGGAAATCCAATATTTTCCTGCTCCGGGTAATACAAAGGGTGTCGGCAAAAACATGACCGGATCGAGTCCGTTGATTATAGGAATAGCATTGTTTCTGTAAATTTCATTACCGGGTTTATTTCCTGCAGCATTGTCGTAAATGACAACGGACATTTTTATCGGTAATATAGATGGAGAACTAAAAGTTCCTCTTGCGGTGATTTTTTCTATAACCCAAGCATCGGTGGCATCGAAGTCGTCGGCACAGTGCGACCAATTGTCATTTCCCGACCAGTAGGTAGAAACTAATCCTCCGGTACCGGCATTAATGTTGGTGTTGTTCCACAACAACTGAACAGGTTTGTTCCATGTTAATTCCGCTTCAGTACATGCTCCCTTATAATTAACTTGTAAATTAGTCGGAGGTTCGCAGGTAGAGGATGCATTTTCTACTACTAAACGAATACCCAGCGAACCGTAAGTTGTTTGTAATCCAATGGTAGTTGTTAAGGAATAACTGTAACATACTCTCCCGGGTATTCCGTCGTATCCAACTGCAATGTTATTAGCAGTCGTTTGTTGAATACAAATATAATAATCTCCCGGTTCAACTGTTGTTGGGGTAACATCAATGGTGTACCAGCCTTCAGTTGCAGCTCTATAAGGAGAAGCAAGTGTAATGGGGTCTCCAACAAGTGTAGTACCCGTTCTTTTGAATAGCAAAATATTATAGGTTTGTGGAGCGGTTGTACTTGTACTAAACGCTACTTGTACTTTCTTGATGGTTGTCTCTTTTGTAAAGGTAAAAGCGTTTCCTATTCCGTAGTTTGCAAAGGAAGATCCTACCCCTGTGATATTTGTGGCAGGCACATTATCTATGGCATAAATATCTTTTGTAATATCAAACTTGTAAGTTTGGGTGTTATTGTGAGGATATACGTCAGGTTCGGTTTGCTTTAATGTATATTTTAATGTGTTCGTTCCTAATGTAGTTGGGAACACGGTTCCTACAGGAGGTGTTAAGTTCATTTTTGCAGATGTAGTATTAGCAGGAACACTAGTAATGGTGTTTGAGTTTCCAAGATTAGTAGTATTATAATCAACTGTAAAATGTACGTTTGTTTGGGGTTGAATCCCTAAGTTGGTAGCAGTTGCAGCCAATGTCGGGAAAGTTAACCCTGTTTGCAAAATTGGAATTTGTGTATATGGGAATCCATCGGCAGTAATTGACAAATCATTGTCAGGATAGTCCACCGCTATACGGAAATATAATGCACCGGAAAGTGCAAGCAGATTTGCAGTAGAACCGCTTCTTTGATAACCCACTCTGCCTTCGCCGTTAGCATCACCAAGTAAACCGATATTACGGTTATTGGTTGTTTCAATAACCGCAAAATAATAGCTGCCTGCCGGTAAAGTTTGAGCAGTAGTTAGGTTATAATTAACCCAAGTTGCCGTGCCTGCATTTGCAGGTCTGCTTAATCCCGTTTGCGTATATAAAGCAGTTGTATTGATTGTAGTTGCTCCAGTCATAGAAAATATAGAGAAATTGAAATTATGAGCAGTAACTCCCGTATATCCATATAAATACAGTTGAATTTGTCTGACATTGGTTGGTTTAGTAAATGTATACACTGTTCCTACCGTTATATTTGATGTTGCACTCCCATAGTAAGTAGTATATGGATCTTGGTCGGTAGCAAAAACAGTAGTAGTTCCTTTGAAAGCACGATTTAAAACGTTGTCAACTGGATTTTGGTCGTTTAGGTCTGCACTTACAGTAAATTTTAGCATATTATCGCCCGGGTTAAAAGTGGGGGCAGTAGCAGGAGTAATCGTAAAGTTTGCTACTGCACCGGGGGCTAATGTTGCTAAAGGAGCAGATTCACCGATTTGGGTTCCATTAAGTTCAACTTTAACTTTAATGTTGGTTTGTGCCGCATATCCATTATTTTTTACCACAGCAGTAAAGGGTTGCGGTATGGGATGGGTTAGAGGTATTTGAGTATATGGGTGAGTTACCTGTGTTAAAGATAAGTCGTTTGCAGGTACTTCTGCAACAGTAACATCATCAATGCTCCAGTAGTGTGCATAATCGCCTTGATATTGAAATGCAATATAGATAGTTTGTCCGGCGTATGCAGTTAATGAATAATTCAATTTTTGCCAAGCTGCGGTCATATCAGCAGAGGTAAACGTATAAAATACGGAAAAATCAGAAATTGCAGTTCCTGTTGTAGAAACCATTATCCGACTACCGCCGGCTGGGGCAAAAGAAGCATCCCCTGTATGCGACATGAAACTCAACTGATATTGCCCTGTGGCAGGTATAGCAATAGGGGGTGTAACTAATAAATGGTTTTGATTTCCGGCTGAGGAGCTGCCATAGTTATGTTTTGCAAAACCTCCTGTGCCATTATAAGGATTGGGAGTAGCGGTTGCACGCATCCAATTTTCTGTTCCTTGAACAGTAATTCTATCCCAGCATTCCGGCGGAAACAAAGTGCCATCGAAAGTTTCTATCCATGGGAACGTAGAAACCGTACAGCTTTTTGGTACAAATTGTGCAACTAAGGTAAGGTTTGCTGTTGCTGTAAAGATATATGGATTTGCAGTAGAAACCGTTGCTCCGCTTGGAGTTGTCCATTTGTCGAATTGCCACGTCGGATTTGCGTTAGCAGTTAAAGTAACTGTTTGATTCATCGTAAATCCGCCATCACCGGTAACGGTACCTGATCCGGTAGGATTTACGCTGGTTGTGATGATTATATCGGGATTAACACCACTGCTTGTTATTTCAATGTCGTCAAGCATCATGGTAAACATATCACTATATCCATAGTTGCGGAAAGCAATGTAAATATTCTGTCCATTATAAGCAGGAGGAATTACAACGGTTCTTAATTGATATACGTTTGAACCCCAAGTGCTGGAACATGTTTCGCTGAATAATACAGTAAAATTTGAAGGGTTGGTACCAGTGTTTGATATTAACACTTGATACTTTTCAGCAGCATAATTAGCATTTGCAACGGCAACCCAATATTTAACTTCGCCGCCTGTAACAGTTATTTGAGGGGTAATCAACCAGTTGTCGGGGTTTACGTTTCCAGGACCAGGAGGGTCAATATAGGAACCCGAACCGGCAGCATATTGTCCTGTATGAGGTGTCCATGTAATGCCTGAACCCGTACAGGTAGTTGCCCATTTGTAAGTGTCTCCGTCAACATCCAAATTGAGCCACGTGGATGGGATACCACCTTCAAAGCCCTCTGTTAGCACAACTGCTCTGTTCGAAGGTTCTGCACTGAATGGAAGCACAGGGGAGGTTTGTTTTCGTACCACCGTTCCATCATATCGGTGAAGATTAACTCCGGTTAAATTTGTCGAACGCAAATCAGATGAAAAATCCGACATTGTTTGCACATCAAATTCGGCAGGAGTTAAGCGTTGTAATTCTTGAGCCTGCAGGCTCCAGCACAGCGTCATTATCAGCGCCATGCACATCATTTTTGTGATAAATTTTAACATAAAAATAAGTTTTTGTGGTTATTAAATAAATAAATTTTCCTTTATAATATATAGGGGTGCAAATGTACGAATAATACTTTATTTAAAAAAAAAAATCTCCTCCTTTAAAAACAACTCTTTAAATTTTTGTATTAGCAAAAAAATGTTGAAATAAATGTTGAAAAAAAGTGGAAATACAAGTTATCAACACTGGGGAAACCAAAACAAAAAAAGCGTACTTTCGTGCCGTTAAAAAATAGAATGGTGACAGACGAAAATGACATGTTAGATGAATTGCAAGACGATGATGTCGTTGCAGAAACAGACACACAGCAGGATGAATCGGAAGATATTGAAGAAAATGTTGTAACCCAAGTATTTGATTTGGATTTTTTATCACGAACATCCCGTCTTTCGGGCATGTATCAAGACTGGTTTTTGGACTACGCTTCCTATTCCATCTTAGAGCGCGCCGTTCCACATATTTTTGACGGACTAAAACCCGTTCAACGGCGTATTCTACACGCAATGAAAGCATTAGACGATGGTCGCTACAACAAAGTTGCCAACATCATCGGACACACCATGCAATACCATCCGCACGGCGACTCTTCCATTGGCGACGCCTTAGTAGTGATGGGACAAAAAGAGTTATTGATTGACTGTCAAGGAAACTGGGGTAATATTTTAACCGGAGACAACGCAGCCGCACCCCGTTACATCGAAGCACGACTGTCGAAATTCGCCTTAGAAGTGGCTTTCAACGCCAAGACAACCAAATGGAAATACTCGTATGACGGTCGAAACAAAGAACCCATCACTTTACCGGTAAAATTTCCGTTGCTTTTAGCACAGGGAACCGAAGGCATCGCAGTAGGATTGAGTTGCAAAATACTGCCACATAATTTTATCGAACTGATTGACGCTTCTATCAACATTTTAAAAGACAAACCTTTTGAGATATTTCCCGACTTTCTAACCGGCGGACTTGTTGACTGTTCGCAATATAAAAACGGCGCACGCGGAGGACGCATCAGAGTAAGAGCGCGCATCAAACAGACAGACAAAAACATCCTCACAATCACTGAAATACCATTCGGAACAACAACAAGTTCTCTCATCGAATCCATCCTCAAAGCCAACGACAAAGGGAAAATAAAAATCCGTAAAATTGACGACAACACCACTTCCGAAGCAGAAATCCTTATCCATTTAGCGCCAAACATCTCACCCGACCAAACCATTGACGCCCTTTACGCTTTTACCGAGTGTGAAACGAAAATTGCACCCAATGCCTGCGTTATCCTCGACAACACACCTATTTTTATGTCGGTGGATGATATTTTAAAACACAACACCCAACAAACAAAAAATCTCCTCCAAAAAGAACTTGAAATAAGACTCGAAGAGTTGGAAAACGACTGGCATTATTCGTCGTTAGAAAAATTATTCTTTGAAAAAGGAATCTGGAAAGAGTTAGAAAACAAAGAAGCAGGAAGCTGGGATGCGATTATTGATAATATTGAAACTGCATTTAATCCTTACCGTCAATTACTAAGAAAAGAAATCACAAGAGATGATGTTTTGAAATTATGTGAAAAGCCGGTACGCAGGGTATCCGTTTTTGACATTAAAAAAGCCGACGAACAGATTAAAAACATTGAAGAAGAGATAGAAACAGTGAAAAATCACTTAGCCAACATCATCACATACACTATTGATTATTTCCTTCATATCAAGAAAAAATATGGAACAGGAAAAGAACGCCGCACCGAAATACGCAGTTTCGACAACATAGAAGCAACACGTGTCGTTGCTACCAACGAAAAACTATATCTCGACCGTGAAGAAGGATTTGCCGGAATGGGACTGAAAAAAGCAGAATATATTTGCGATTGCTCCGATATTGACGACGTTATCGTGTTTCGTGCCAACGGCACTTTCAAAGTATCAAAAGTATCCAATAAGTTTTTTGTCGGTACCGATGTCATTCACATCGGCGTTTTCCTAAAAAACGACGACAGAACCATTTACAACGCCATTTATCAAGATGGCAAAAAAGGCTATCACTATGTAAAACGCTTTGCCGTTACAGGCATCATTCGCGACAAAGAATACTGCATCACAAAAGGAACCAAAGATTCGACAGTGGACTATTTCACCGCCAATCCAAACGGAGAAGCCGAAGTAGTAAAAGTCATCCTGCGCCCAAAACCAAAACTGAAACGTACTGCTTTCGATTTCGATTTCAGTACTTTAGCGATAAAAAACCGCACCTCGATGGGTAATATCATCAGCAAAAATCCCATCCGAAAAGTACAACTCAAAGAAGACGGTGTTTCAACGCTGGGAGCCGTTAATATTTACTACGACGATACCGTTCGCCGATTGAACACCGACGAACGCGGACAGTTGCTCGGCGCCTTTAAAGGGGATGATAAAATATTGACCATCATGCAATCCGGAGAACTGAAATTTTACGGATTCGACCTTTCAAGCCATTTTGAAGAAGATATGATTCTCCTTGAAAAATTCTATCCCGAAGCCATCATCACAGCAATATACTTAGACGGAGAAACTAAAAAAATATTCATCAAACGATTCTCTATCGAACAACCACAGATGTTTAAAAAAATATCTTTCATCACCGAACATCCGAACAGCAAATTATTATCAGTTACATTAGCACAACGCCCTCAAATAGAAATCGTTTTCAATGCCAAAAAGAATAAAAAAGAAATCCCTGACCAACTGATAAACATTGAAAATTTCGTCGAAGTAAAAACCGTTAAAGCCAAAGGAAAACAACTGTCAAAATTTGAAATACAGGAAATAAAAGAACTGGAACCTCTCCCTATAATTATAGAAGAGGAAAATTCCGATGTTCAGGAAGAAACAGATTTTCAGGAAATTAACGATGTTCATGGAGAAACAGATTTTCAAGGAATCAACGACATTCCGGAAGAAATAAAACAAGAAGAACAACAAGCCGAAGAAATGGCATCTGAAGTGCAACAAGAGACACCTCCAATTGTTATTGAACCCAAATCCATAGAACCCGTAATAGAAAAACCCATTATTTCTCAACCTGTTACCATTCCACAGGCTGTTGAATTAAAACCCACTAAAACCCGAAAAAAAACAAAAGATACAACCAACATAACAGAATCCGAACATATTTTTGAAAAACAGGAAGAAGAACCTGCTGTAAAACAAAATATTGACGATATTCCATTTGAAATTGTTACGCCTTCAAAAAAGAAAAAAGAAAACAGCGAAACCGATGGTCAAATGTTGTTGTTTGGGGAATAAAGATACTCGTCGAAGTATCTCTCAATAAAACGGTTATTGCTTTTTTTATTTCGCTTTTATCACTTTAATGAAAAGAGGAGTCTCATTAAGGTTGACGGTATTGCCGCTCATTAAATATTGTTTTTCAGTCCAGTCGAAAATTGTCATTTCTTTAACATCCATTGAAACGGGGAAAAAATATGATGCCGACGCTTTTTCGTTCAAATCGCTTGTTGTTTTTGCCCAAAGCACATACATATAGTCTTGTGCTGTTTCAGAATAAAATGCCGCTCCGTTCATATCTGAAGTCAAATTCAAACGTTGTGTTTCATTGGCGTCGTATCTTCGTTCTTTCAACAATCGGCTGGTAGTACGCCATCCCACACCTGATTCGTGTAATCTGAGTTGTGCATCACTGGGCGAGTTGGGAAGAGGGCGATAAAACCCCATAAAATCATATTCACCGCCATATTCGTTTTCTTCTTTGTTATCCCAAACGCCAAATGGATATATACCTCTGATATTAAGTTTTTGTCCGATGATAGCCACTTTCATCAGATAATTACGCTGGGCTTCCTCCGAGCCAATAGAATTACCGATTTGTTTGCTGGGGATATTTGTTTCCGTAATAATTATTTCTTTAGCAGGAAATTCACCTCCGTAGCCATATTTTTTCAGAAGTTCGATGTGTGCGGCAGTTTGATTTTCAACCGAAGCAACCACTGCATCGGAATGGCGAAAACCGCTGCTTACATAATACATCGGGTAGATATGAAAACTGAGGCAATCGAACCATGCCCCTCCTGTAAAAGGATAACGCTCGGTAATCTTGCCATTATCAGGATTATCGGTATTGCGTAAAATCGCATCTAAAAAACTAGCATATCCGATACCACCTACACATATATATGCTTCCGGATCAACCGATTTAATAACCTCGTATGAAACCCTCAACATTCGTATATAACTTTGAACAGGTGCATGAAAATTGTAAAGTTCATCAGGCGAAGGGTCTCTGTCCCACCAATTACATGCGGTTCCGGGCGCAGTCCATCCACATTGTGATGCAGTGAAATCGGGCTCGTTTTTAATTTCCCAAAACTTAACCCAATTTTTATACCGCTGAACAAGTTGATAAACATACATCGCATAGTAATTATTTTCATTCACTTTTTTCCCGTTTTCGGTTTCAATCCAGACAGGCTCATACAGGTTTTCGTATGATTCCGACCTAACTCCCGATACATATTGCTTTTTTTCCCGATGCAAATCACATGGCCAGTCGCCGATAAAAACCACATTATATTTTGAACCTTGATTGAAATAATACTTAAAAGTATGAACTCGGACATCATAACCCCATGTTTCAACAAAATTTTCATACAAAGCAGGACGTAAACTGTTCACTCCCACACCTTCCCAATCTTTACTTTTATTGCCGATTAAAAGATCCGCAACATCTTCATCCTGCCAGTTGTGATTGAGCCACCCCATGTTTGACCCGTATAAAAAATATCCGTTAAATGAAGGTACGCGGGTATTGGCTGTATATTCCGATATAATCTCTTCGACATTATTTTGATGCTTCTTGCAGGATGTTGTGCAGATGAACAAAATGAATGAAAATAGAAGTAAGTGTTTCATGATGTTTTTAAATTTAAAATTTATGTGGCAAATGTACATATTTTCGGTTAAGAAAAAGTTTGAGGTGCTATTATTTTATAATATCTTTACTTTTGCTTCAAAATTAATCGCTATGGATAGTGATTGATAGTATTAAGTGAAAGATTCCTCACTTCGCAGGCTCAGTTCGGAACCGACGCCAAACTGAGCGCAATCGAGCTTGCTCGAATTGCCGAAGTGCGAAGGAGGAGGACATAGTCAATGACGTTTAATAGTTTAGTAAGAAAGGGGG
>Ga0209628_10003469_pt1 | contig 11075 bp, 19 predicted proteins | sample TergutCu122P4_FD_187285 | JGI IMG/M metagenome (GOLD analysis project Ga0209628, IMG submission 187285) | Cubitermes ugandensis P4 segment gut microbial communities from Kakamega Forest, Kenya - Cu122 P4 (SPAdes) (version 2) | ecosystem: Host-associated > Arthropoda: Insects > Digestive system...
CCCGCGTTGCGTCAGTCAAGCGGCAATGCGTTCAATCCGTATTGCCATGGCTTCGCGCGTGATCGCGCCGCCGCAGTCACATGAAAACGTGTGAAGCTGATTCATGGTGACTTCAAAGAATGCCATTAGGTCCGCAATGCTCGGGCGTTCGCTAAGCCCTTCTTTGCGGAAAACGGGGTCACGGACCGCAACACCGAATGCGGTTTCCTCGTCTTTGTTGATCCACATGATGGCGAGTTGATCGGGCGTCCGAAGTTCAAGCATGTGATACATACAAAGCGGAGTCGGATGTTCCCGGACAAGCTTCGCCAGACGTGTCAGCTTTTCGCGGCGGGTCATTCGGACGGGACGGTCGACCACGAATTCAGCAACGCCAAAATGCCTCATTTGGTCTCTCCTGTTGGCGGCGATGTTTGCTTTCGATCTCCCCGCCGCCGTTTGGAGATCGAAGGGTCTTCCTCGGGCAGATATTGCAAAGCGCGGGCGTGAAATTTTTCCAGCAACGTAATTGCGTCTTTGCCTTCGCGTTCGGCAACCTTACGCAAGTTCGGCAAGCCCGAGTCGATCGACTCCACGACTTCCGCACGGGTTGCTAATCGGCCTTCGCAATAGAAGAAGACTTCGGACGGCTCCCCGAGCGCGAACATCACCCCGCCATCGTGATCGCGGAAGGGTCGATACGCTCGGGTGATCCAGATTGCGGCAACGCCCGGGTTGCGCTCAATCATGAGACCCGCCGGAGGCGCAATCTTGTCTTCAAGCGTTGGGTTGCGCTTCATGCGCGGACGAGTGAGAAACGGACAAGCGCGAACCGCATATTCAGCGCATTCGCGATGATTGGGTGGTTCACTGGTAGCACGATTGACGCAACACATGGGGCCAATCACAAAGGCTTTGTGCACGCCAAGCGGAATGCCGCAACACCAGCACAGATTGAGCCGATAAGCCCGAAGACGTTTCACGGGGTCGGCGGCTTGTGGGACCGGGACGCCTTTTTCGTCAATGGCTGTAAACCATGGGAGGGGGAAACCTTGATCGGAGATCGGCAAACCCCGCATACGAATCGGAATCGGGATGTTGCGGATCGCTTCATTCAGTTGGGCCATTGTATCGCCTCGCGATGATATGGCTTAGTTCGTCCGCCATTTGCCAAGCGAGCTTGCGGGTGTGTTCGTTTAGCCCGCCGCTCGCCCCGTAGTCGGGAAGCAGAATGACTTTCAACGCGGCGGCAATGCGAACTTCTGAGTCCAAGTCCGCTTCGCTCATTTGCTTTAGATACTCATCCTTCCATCGGGTCATTTCGGTTGCACCGCGATTTTGGCTTTGACCATGCGCGCGACATCGTGACGGGCTAACCTAATGAGGTCGTCTAAATCAAATGTCGAACCGTCTTCCGACAAAAGTGAGTGAACAACCATCATTGCCGCGATCATGATTGATCCGGTTCGCGGCGGTTTGGGTTCTTCCTGCATTCCAGCCGCTTGCTCTAACAGTTGCGCCAAGCCCGACACGCAGGTGCACCCCGCTTGAAGCCCGAGCGCGACTCGCGATTCAGTGTCGTCACCTAAGCAGATTGTGCGCAGCGCTGCTTTGGTCACGTCACGGGCAAGCTTGTCTTGAAGATCACGCAATATTTGTTGCTCGTTCTTCATGATCATTCCCCTTCATGCAAGCGACCTGTTGTTCAAGCAACTTCCCGGCGCAGCCCAGATCAAGATTCGATGTGTAGCTGCAACGGCCTTCGCCGCCCGGAAAGATCAACAGAATGAAACGAACTTCCCGCTCGCCAATCTTACGGAGTTTGTTGAAGTAATTGTCGACCGACTCCCTTAGCGTTTCCATTTGCCGCAGATACCTTGGCTCGATCGACTCGTCGTGCGGTTGAATATCAATCATGCGGGTCGCCTCCCTTGTAGGGAGTCGGCTCGGGCCACCGCCAGACAAGTCCGCCGTTCACGCGGATCTCGGGACACTCAACCTTGTCCTGTTCAATCGCTTCTTCAACTTCTCTGCGGCCATGATAAAACGTCGGCCTGAAGCCATTCGCATTTTCAACGTCGATCGTTTGCCCGACCGTATCGGTTCCGTATAGTAATGCAGGGCCGCCATACAATCTGTGATTAAGTTCAAAATAGCTTTGTTGTTCTGGTGGCTTGAATAAGCTGTCATCGGCAACAACGATTCCAGTGTGGTAGTCGATCATGCCGTGATCGACACTCATTGACTGCAATCCAGCTTCCGCAAGTGCTTGTTTATAGTCTTCGCACTCAACCATACGGATGAGGTGCGCGGCGGGATCGATGACAACGAACTGAGTCATTTTGCGTCCTCCATGTTGTTGTTGAACAGTGAACCCGGCTCCCGCGACCATGAAGGGGGGAATGCTCGCGGGAGCACGGGCTATCTTCCGGCTGTGAGTGATCCATCAGCCCGCGAAGACTTGTCCTCGCCCCGCACGCATACGGCGGTGGATTCCGCCGCCGGGGTTGGGGGCGGCGCGCGGGGTGCATGGCGGCAAAGGGTCCGCCTCTAACCGCCTGTCTGCGTTTCCATCATTTCTAGGATTTCGCGAGCGTCTTCGGGTTGAAGCGCGGGGAGAATTTTTTCTTTTATGATTTGCTCACTGTCTTGCCAAAAGGCTTCAAATTCAGGTTCGCGCATATCGCGTGAACCCGTGCCCCATGGAACAAGTGCGGGCTTGCCGTCGATAACTACCAAGTCGGCGCGGCCCGTCATCGCGGCGACCCAGCCGCGAACATTTCGGACTCTCATGCGCTTTGCATGAGCGATGCGGTCGAAGATGAGGTGAACCTTGCTTGCGAATTTGTTGTGGCGTTCGTGATAAATTTCAACAGCCACGATCTCGCTCACGTGAAGCTTAGCCATGACGGCAAAGGCTTCGTCGGAAGCCGGGAAGAGAAAGGATTCGCCAACGCGAAAATTCACCCGCTCCATTCTCTATCTCCGTTCGCTGTCAAGCGATCGAAGCCACGTCTTGATCTCTTGAAGGGCACCCCGTCCAATGCCGTCAATCGCCAAAAGCTTTTCGGGTCCAGCGGCGCGGACTTGTTCGACTGTCTTGATGCCCGCTAGGATTAGCTTCTGTATGATATGATCAGAGAGAGCGTTTAGTTCTTCCGGTTGTTCCTTCCACCATTGGGCCGGCCGCAATTCCGTGAGTGGCGTTTCGCGGCGCGTTACTGTCTCGTTCATGTGTTAGTCTCCCTTCATTGCGTTTGCCCCTCTGCTTTGAGTTTGTTTCCGTGTTTGTTTGATGCCGCTTCGATCTTGGCGAAAGCTATCGGCGCTTCGCGCTTGCAGTCTTCCGCCTTCTGCTTATTAGAGAGTGCCCATTGGTCTTTTTCCTTTAGCGTCTTTGAAGATAGCAGAGCGGCAATCATCCGCGCGCCCCACTCGGGCCAAGGTTCGCGGTTGCCGTTTTCGTCATACAAAAATTGTATTTCGTGCGGAGACACTTCGCCCGTTTGCGGATCGACTGGCGATTCCTGCGTCGGCGGCGGTCCGCGTGATGGCGGGGCACGAGCGCTTGCGCCGCTTGCCCGGTTGCCGTCGTCATCGCGCAAGACGGCAATGTTGAAGATCATGGCGAGCAGTGCCCTTTCGCCGTATGAAATCGAACTTGTATATGCGTGCGTGGGCGTCATCATTTCGCCGCCTCTGAATCCAGTTGTCGTGTACGGGATGTCAACCTGATGTTTCCGCGTATATGCGCCGTTAGCTACCAAGCCAACGACTCGAGTCCTGTTTGGCTCCCCGCTCGGCTCCGTGTTGAAGGAAATAGAAAAACGATGGCGCGTATATATCGGGCGGATCGCGTGGTCGAGCTTGGCATATGATGCATACCTCGACCTTGTTACCGGGTTGCTTGCGTCCGCTGAAACTGCCTGCATTTCGGCCTGGGCGGCTGACATCTCTTCGTTGAACTTGCGTTCCGCTTCCCGCTTATCAAGCTCTTCTTGTATGCGAACAAGTCTCTCCAATTTTTCGATATTGAAATTCGGGTCTGCCGCCGCTCTGACAATGACATCACGATAACCTGATGTGGCGGGGACGCCACCGCTGGCGGCTTGCGCTGCTATCCGTTCGACCCGTGCATCATCCGGCATGGCCCAACCTCTCTTTATTTGAACTGATAGTGCTTGTCCACGAAGCCTCGGTCTCGATTGCCGACAACTTGCCACCTGATCCAAATTTTATAGTTCGGTAGGTGCCGCCAATGTCCACGCCGATAATGTTGGCGCGGCGACCGATGATGCTGCCCGCTCGGCTCTTCCGATGGTGAAGGTTGCGGCGATATTCTATTGATCTTGATGACGTGATAGTCGTACAACGGAACGCGACCGACCTTTTCGCGCTTTCGGTTCAGCTTTTCGGGAGCGCGGATAATTTCGGTGGTGGCGACCCCTGCATCGAGCATAATCAAGAATGCGTGAACTTGCTTGCTCATAAAGTTTTCAAACTTGGCAGAATGCGGGTATCGTTCATTGATCAACACCCATTGAGAATCCAACTCTGCAAACAAACCCCAACGCAGATAGTCAGAATTCTCATTGAGGTAATACCAGCAAAATCGCACGTTATTAATTCGCGCCTCAAATATGCAGTCGTCGTAAGGCAATACAATTTCCCCTTTAAGGTCATCTTCGTTAGCAAACGTTGCAGCTAAATCTTGCTGAATCAAAAAGACCTGTGCCTTAGCCAAACGATTGATATCATAGTCTGTCGAAAGCGGAGGACCAATAAATTCACTTTTTGCCTTCGTGAAGTACGCTAGCATACGATGAAATACACTGGTGTCGACGCGTTGCATGGAGATTTTGAGCGTATTTATTAGATGCCCCGTTTGATCCGGTCCAATCGGTCCGCGCTGCGCTTTTGACGCTAACTTAATGCGCTCAAACGGACTAATCGGGTACCTCACATATGTCTCCTCTTGATCGAGACCGAATTATTCATGGCACGTTTTACGATGTAGGGGCCGCACGTGAGTCGCCCGCAATCGTCGGGAAAGAGACTCTTGATGTCCGCCTTGTATTGCTCGAATGTCTTGGCAGACTCTTCCGTGGCTGCCCAACCATCAAGCAGTTGACGCATATCGCCAGCCCAATTCGGTTGATCGGTGTCGGCATCAAGATCGATGCGCCTCCATCTACTCGGCGGCACGATACGCGGGAACCTTAAGGGAACAGGCGGAACGAGATTTTCAACACACCACCAAAATTGATCAATCGCAGCCCAGACGGCCGCTCGGTAGCCTTCATCAATGTCGATCGGAAACTCGAACGGTTGCGCGCCGCCCCTGACAATCAGTAAGGATGTTTCGTCGGTTTGCGCGCACTCCTTCTGCACAAGCAGTTGCGCAGCATAATCGTTCCCGGCTTCCTCGGTGTCACGGAAGGCGTTGATCGCCTTGACGTCGAGTGCGCAATTGCAGGGGACGCCATGACGGCGGATGACACGGCAATCGATTGTTGCGGAGCACCATGCGCGTTCGGGGTGAAAATATTGTTTGCCCATGTCTCTCAACTCGTAACCGTGTTCTTGTATCCACCGCTTTGCTAATTTTTCTATCGTGAGGCCGTACCGTGCTGCCCATGTTTCCCCGAATCTGTCATCGACATATCTGGGGTCTCCTGTCATCCGCAAATACAAGCGCTGGAGGTCGGCGGACTTTCCGCTCACAATCGTGGGTGCATTTGACGCGGTGACCCGATAAATACGGGTTGGGTCGAGTTTTGGCATTTGCGCGGCGACCGTAGCGCAACGTTGGCAAGTGTGGGCGACGGTTGGAAACCGTTAGCATCCGCTGACTAGGCGGAATCGCAGTAGGATGAACACACAAGACGGATGCTTGGCGGGAACCGACCTTCGAGTCGCATGGCCTATTCTCCCTTTGCGCGTCCGCCCCTTACCCGGAAGGCGAATACAATCTTTCGGCAATGTCAAATCGTGCGGAAGCGTCACCAATTTGATTTGCCGGTTCCCGCGCACGGTCCGGGTTGTTGTCCAAAATAAGCGCATGATCTTGCTAAGCTTCCCGTGCGCAGGCGCTCAAAAAATAGCAATCATTGCAGCGCTGACTCTGCCGCCAAATGGAAACGAATGGAAATTAGCGGGCTAAAATTCGGAATAACAACACGAAATATTTTTTGTTTGAGTTCCCCGGCAAGATCGCGGAGTCCTTCGGGCGGGTGATCCACAACACAAACCTTTAGGGTTCTCAAATGACCCCACGGGAAGGACTCGCCCGCGCCATCCGGCACTTTGGCAATTCCACAAAACTAGCCCGAGCCATCGGGTTTACGCAACCCGCCGTCAAGCGCGCTCATAGGCTCGGCAGACCCACTGCCGAAATGTGCGTGAACATTGAATTTGCCACACGCGGCAAGATCAAGCGGGAGTGGTTGCGCCCGGATGTCTTCGCACGGGACGTAAAGCTAATTGAGAATTCTTGGTCGCGCTCCAAAGCTTCGTGACGGCGCGCCATGACCGAAAGCCAATTGAACCTCTTCACTAAGAGACGTGCCAAGCGTGCAAAGCCGGCGAAGGAAATCGCGCTTCATGCAATGATTGCCGACGATCTCCGAAGATGGCTCAACCCCGCATGGCGCGGCACACATTTTCCCGCAGGTGAATTCCGCGCCCATGCCGTGAACAAGAAGACCGGACGCCACTATTCCGTCACGGGCGGACGCTTGCGACGAATGTTTCTGCGTCCGGGCTGGCCCGATCTCCAATTTTGTGGACCGGACCAAAAGACGTTTTGGCTTGAACTCAAACGCGAAGGCGGTCGCCTGAGTGATGAACAGAAAGACATTCGCGACCACCTTATCCGCAACGGTTTCGATTACCTCGCAACGTCAAGCTATGTCGAGGCGCGCGATGCCCTGATTGATCGCGGCATTCTGCGCGGCGTGGTGAAATCATGAGAGACAAACAACTATCAAGCATCAAAGACATTGCAGAATCGTGCGGCGGCGCAAAGCGCTATCGCAATGGCTTTATGTGCCTTTGCCCATGCCATGACGACAAGGAGCCGTCATGTAGTGTGCGGTTAGGTGCAAGCGCTGTTCTTATTCGATGCTTCAAGGGATGCGCCACCCCTGACATTCTCGACCACTTGCGCGCCAAAGACTTTGTGTTGTCGTTGTCCGAAGGTGAAGCGCGCAGCAAGCGGGACTTGTCCAAGGTCACGGAGGCCAAGCGCGTCAACGATCGCGATACATTCCAAAGGACGAAGTTCGCTCGGGCCTTATGGGCAGAAGCCAAACCGATCAAAGGCACTTTGGCAGAGCGCTATTTGATCGGGCGCGGCCTATTGCCTTCCATGATCCACAATCCCAACTCGTCCTTACGCTTTCATCCGAACTGCCCTTACGGCAAGGAATGCGCGCCTAGCATGATCGCAGCATATCGCGATTTGCTAGATGATACGGTCGTCGCGATACATCGAACGATCTTGACGCCAGACGGCAAGAAGATCACGCGCATGATGTTAGGCCCTACGTCCGAGGCTGCAATCAAGCTTTGGCCGCATCAGGAAACCTTCAACGAACGCAATTACTGCCAACAACTTTTTGTTGGCGAAGGAATCGAAACTTGCCTCGCGGCCATGGCGCTTGGCTATCGCCCGGTTTGGGCCATGGGGACTGCGGGCCTTATCGCTGCTTTGCCGCCTATGCTTTCGGTACGTGAGCTTATCGTCTTGGCGGACCATGACCCGCCCGGAATCAAAGCCGCAGAGCAGGCGGTTCAAGCGTGGCGGGAAGCGGGATGGATCGCGCGCTATATCCTGCCCGAGCAACCGGGCTTTGATTTTGCGGATGTTGTTCAACACGAAGGGGTCGCCGCATGATCTCGCATCCGTGTTGGATGGCTATCATGGCCGCCGAACATCGCAACCATCGGCAAGCGGTGCTTGAAGCCGAATGGCTCAATTGGGAAGATTGGGAATCCGACACGATCATAACGCAGGACGGCCAGAACGTCCGGCTTGTCATCATGACCGCGAGAAACCCCGGTCACGGGGCACTGACTCGCCTGGTTGACGGCATCGAGCGCGCGGGTCTTGTCCCGGTCTTGGTCGAACCCACGGACCGCTTAAAGGAATGGTGCCGCAAGCGCGGCTGGCGGGCGCGCATGATCGGGCGCGGCAAAGATCGGCATTCGGTCTTCTATCCGAGGCCGCGCCATGACTGACCGTTACATCATGACCGGCGCGGAAATCATGGAGATTTGGCCGCTGTTGCGCGACTACCATTATAGGCATTCCCTGCCTGCGGCAGTTCAAGCTAGCTATGCCGCGCGGAAAGTCGGCGGCTTGTTCGGAGATACGGGCGAAGTGATGGCGGGCATCATGTTTTCCGTGCCGCCCGCGCGGTGGTCGGAGGGCGTGATAGAACTCTCTCGTCTTGTGCGGCATCCTGACTATGACGAACCACTAACAAAGTTGATTGCGTTCGCGTTGTCCTACATGCGCAAGCGCTGTGATCTCATCGTATCCTTTGCCGACTGGATGCAGAGTCATCACGGCGGCATCTATCAAGCGGCAGGCTTCAACTATCATGGAATGCGCCCGCCCCGTGTCGACGGGCTTTTCGTCAATGGAAGGTTTAGACCGCGCCGCACCCTGAATGTCATCTACGGCACATCAAGCGCCGAACTGCTCGCGGATTGGCGGCCCGAACTTGAGATTCAAAAACATTGGGACATCGGCAAGCATCTTTATTGGAAGGCGTTGACCGTAGCGGGCAAGACACGCGCGAAGCGCATGGGATTTTGTTGTCTGCCATATCCGAAACCGAATGCGGCGAGTCCATCGGACGAGCGGCCCCCAAGCCGTGAGAGCTTCGAGCATCCCGAAGTCGCCGCTCCGGATTTGCTTTGGTGGCGGGAAGACGAATGGCACGAACCAACGTTCGCGTTCTAACAGAAAGGGAGAAAGCGCCATGGAAGACAATATTGTGGAAGTGATCGATTACAAAGTTTTCATGTCACCTCCGGGTTTTCTGCTTCACTGGATCGACAACAATTCCCGGTTCTACGGAGCGGAGCCAGTGATCGGCTGGATACTTGAGCGGCGACGTTCCTATGACGGCTCAAAATTCTTTTGGACTCATCAGCCGATCGTGGCGACGAAAGGCGCGGCCTCGTCAGATTGGCGCGGGTACTGCATACAGCTTCCCGACGGCCGCATTCACGATCCATGCCTCGGCACCTACGAAGATATTAACGCTTACTATCAAGCCAAAGACCAAGGTGGCGGAAGAAGCAGAAGATGAGGTGTTCTGATGTTTCGTGTCATCAATGTCGCAACCACTGAGACAGCCGCCGAACTATCCGACCGGGAAATCGCGATCGGAGTCGCGAAGCAGCTCGCGATTGAAAGTGAACATCGTGAGCGTTGGATAGTGGAAGAAATCGAAGTGATTTTCGACTCGCACCCCAATGACAAACCGAACGGAATTTCTTGACGGCAAGGTGACCCTGTATCACGGAGACGCCCGCGACGTGCTCCGCACCTTGCCGCCTGATCATTTTCATGCGTGCGTAACCGACCCGCCCTATTCCCTTGTTTCGATCGCCAAGCGCTTCGGCAATACTTCGCTTGATGACGACACGCAAACGTCGGAACGAGCAAGGCGCGGGGCAGACAGCATGGCCCGGTTTTCGCGCGGGTTCATGGGCTTGGCCTGGGACAATGGCGAGGTTGCCCATGACGTTGATTTCTGGCGGGCAGTCTGGCGCGTCTTGCGTCCGGGGGCGCACCTTTGCGCCTTTGGGGGCACCCGGACCTATCACAGATTGGCTTGCGCGATCGAAGACGCTGGATTCGAGATCCGAGACTGTATCCAATGGCTGTATGGCTCGGGCTTTCCGAAATCGCACGACGTGGGCAAGGCGATTGACCGTTTAGCGGGCGCGGGACGGGAAGTCATAGGGGTTGACGGGGATAAGGCGAAACGCCAGACGCCCAAACGTGAAACGGCCTCCTATGGCGATTATCCGGGCAATCCGGGCTTGGTCACAACTCCCGCCACTGACGCCGCACGCGAATGGGCGGGCTTTGGAACGAGCTTAAAGCCATGTTGTGAAATGGTCGTTTTGTGCCGCAAGCCATTATCCGAAGGCTCTGTCGCAGAGAACGTTTTGAAGTGGGGATGTGGAGCGCTCAACATCGATGCTTGCCGGGTTGGCGGGGAACCGTCCCCTTCGGTTGCACGGCGCACGGGAAAGCCCGCAGGACGCCCGGGCGAATATGGGGACGGCCATTCGCTCGTGAACCGGATCACCCCGGAACGTTATGCAGAACGCCGCTCGGGCGAAGACCTTGGACGATGGCCGCCGAATGTTGCGCACGATGGAAGCCCGGAAGTGCTGTCACTGTTCCCGGACACGCACGGCGGCGCTTACGTCGGGCATAACCAGGACGGCAAGGCGGAAAGCGGAAGCTATCGCGACGGGTATCGGAAAGACACGTGCGACGTCGATTATGGGGATTCCGGTTCTGCTTCCCGCTTCTTCAAAGAGGTCAAGACCGATCGCGGGCGTGGCGAAGGTGTGACCAATTTCCAGATGCTTCAAGGTGTGCAGCACGAGCCAGTCGCGGCGGCGCGATATTTTTATTGTGCGAAGGCGGATGCAGATTCGCGCATAGGGTCCAGGCATCCAACGGTTAAACCAGTTGATTTGATGCAGTGGCTTTGCCGTTTGGTGTGCGTGCGTGGCGGATGCGTGATTGATCCACTGAGTGGAACGGGAAGCACGGGCGAAGCGGCATGGCGCGAGGGAATGCAAGTGGTCTTGATCGAACGCGAGGAAGCGTATTGCGCGGATATCGCGCGAAGGATGGCGCTTGCGGTAGCTGGACCGATGGAACGGTCGACCACGATCGCGAAAGAGAAAACAAAAAGTGGAGACGTTGACCTCGGGCCATTGTTCGGCGGTCGACTCGATGAAGATAAGTGAGTGTGGAGTCGGCCTATGGCTGGCAACATTATCAACTTTCCGGATGAACCTTGGCGGAGGCCCGGATTCGTATGCAGCGACCGCAA
>Ga0209628_10003470_pt1 | contig 11074 bp, 2 predicted proteins | sample TergutCu122P4_FD_187285 | JGI IMG/M metagenome (GOLD analysis project Ga0209628, IMG submission 187285) | Cubitermes ugandensis P4 segment gut microbial communities from Kakamega Forest, Kenya - Cu122 P4 (SPAdes) (version 2) | ecosystem: Host-associated > Arthropoda: Insects > Digestive system >...
TAATTTTTTCCATTCCCTGTTACCTCATCCCTCTTAGGCCCAAATATTCTCCTCAACACACTATTCTCAAACAACCTCAGCCTACTATTCTCCCTCAACATCAGCGACCAAGTTTCACACCCATACAAAACAACAGGCAAAAATATAGTTCTGTATGTCTTAATCCTTAAATCTTTGGATAGCGAAATAGAAGACAAAAGATTCTGCACCGAATGATAGCAAGCATTCGGTAAACTCAAAATGGTCTTAATTTCTTCCTGATTAGAATTTTTATTTGTTAAATTTGTTCCCAAATATTTGAATTCCTCCTCCCTTTCAAAGGAACTATTATCAGTCTCCATATTGTGACTTGGTTCCGCCTTAATTTCCTGGAGTGGATGCTGATATACCTGACGTGGAGTTCGTGATCTTTATTGCATAGTGATCTCAGTGCTGGTTAACCGTGTAAAAAATGAAAAGCTTCTTCACTGAGAAATAAAAGTTGCTCTTTAAGAAATTGATTATTACACACGCACATCAAACGTCGCAAGTTTTTCAACACCCTACATTTTTTGTTTCCTCCTTTACTATTGTTGTTAGTAAAGTTTTATATTTGTTCAGAAATCGTAACAAGCCATCCAAATTTTGGCAGATTCACATCCTACATGTTATATCTTCCTGTAATCTCAAATTGTTAGTTTTAACGTACGGTGACCTACATGTTCCACTTTCTCACATATATGTAAGATTACACATAACGCAAATACATTTCAGGGGATTCCGACTTAGAGAAAAACGTGTTGGTTATCCTAACATTTACACGTGTGCGCAATATTCTTTTCGTATTTTAGGTCAAAGATCGTCACTGACACGTGGTAGTGAATATGTTGCATTTGTGCCAATGCGTAATCTTTAATTACAAAATTAATTATAGTATTCAGGTCAAGGCCAGGAAACTTCGCACTTGACCTTCACTAAAATTCTGGGGATTATCATAATAAAACAAACCGCAATATTGATTTGTTCTGCCATAAATTTGTTTAGTTTTACGAAACTAAATTCTGATAAGTTATATAAATTACCTACACTACCATGTGTTATCTTAAACTCTACAAGTTATATTATTGGTATTATGTTCTTTAGGAGACGATATCAGCGGCGGAATAGTAAAAGGAAGTACAGGGTTTGTGTTAGTTCTTTGATCAGCCGATCATATTTAATGTTAGTGTGCAGATTACTGTGGGGAAACTCGCTTTGGCATAGCCAACACAATGAATACTGTTTCATTTTAATATTTCGTAATTTTGGCTTAACTGATTGTAAAATGTTGTGGAGAAAATTTAATGTTTTATTTTCCCTCTGCTGCACTACCACTACAAATAATTATCCGGCCTCAAATGGGCTGATGAAAAATATACCGACCACTCAAGAGACTCTGTGTTGACTGATATGCAAGGTTATCATTTCAAATCCTGATAATTTGGTAAAAAGATAGACAATGTATGCACGACATAACATTCTGGCATGCAAAGTAATATTTATACAACGTCGGGTAACATAACAAAATTAAAACACTTTCCTTGCAAACGGAGAATTTTTGGTGTTTAACGTCGTCGGTAAAATGAAGAGTACTTTGATATCATGTAAAGTAACCCATATTTTTAACCGAATTCATAAAAGATATAGATATTTTCGAAACATTTTCATCAGTATCCTGTATAAAATTTCAGGAAAATCTATCCGTTCAGTGGGACACGTGCTAATACATGCGAACAGACGGAAGGACTTGAAGGAAATTGGAGTTTTTTTTTCAGAAAATTAGACGCGCATAAAATTCTCTTGTAGCAGGAGAGATAAATTTACAAGGGATGATTTTGGTATTTTGGTGGGGTGTGAAAAGTCTGAGTGCTAAATTAGCCGGTATATTTTGTCACTTTCCACTAGGAGTCTGAAAATATTTGTATCTGCCAATGGCATGTAATTTTGTCCCTAGTGACGAAGTCGCCTACATTTCGTAAAACAGTATAATGACTTGCCAGAAGACATTTACCAGCAACAAGTAAAACGTATTTCCAACTTTGCTCTTACCACTATAGCTACAGGAAACAATGTAGTCCGTGGTACACTATGAAATGTGAATTGATTCTTGTTGTACGCAAGGGCAATACACATAGCTATATGTTCCCCAGAAACACAATGACTTATTTGGAGAGGAGTTGTCAAAAGCAAACTTCAAATTATGAAATTGAAATACAAACAAAATTCTTTATTATCAAAAGAACATCCCAACATATAGAACACACTATATCCTTTGTACAAAAATATGAGTTCTCGTTTTTACAATAATATCGTTAAATTAAAGACAACCTTAATCACACGAGATAATAATACTCACATCAACAAACACATTTTTCTGAGCTGAATTTGACCATAGTTCAAAAATATATCCTACGTGTACGAGTATATCTGTTTTCAATACAGATATGTACGCTTATTGACGTCAGCTTAATATATTCAATCATCCTTAAAATTTCGAAAGAATTTTAAAATGTTTAAAAAAAGATAATTTGAAAGCAAATTACTGAAAAAACATATTTTGAAGGAACACACAAATCAAACACTCTATATTCTGGCCAGTCCTCTTCCTCCACACTAATTGCGCCGTGTTAATGCTGCACTAAATTAAACATCGCTGCCTTGTGACTTTGAACGGCGCATTGTCTAGGAGAGGGTTAATTAAAGTTACACAAACAACAATACTGCTTTCATACTTTTCCGAGTGAGGAAATCCACACAGACGCCACAAAGTTATAGAACCAAACAACTTTCATCCGTCATATAATACAGTGAATATTAAACACTTCTGCAAAGCTAAATATTTTCTATATCATTTTCAATTAAATGTATTTGTGAATGATACAAATAATGATGAAATATTCAGATTTCCAACCACCAAACTGGGCTTACATTTTTACAGCACGATAAACACGTAGAAATATCTTACTGCGGGTCAAGATGTCGGATTATCGTAAAGCAGTGCAAAAGGTACGCTTTGCAGCCCAAAGCGCTGATAAGAAGATTGGTGAAATCTACCATCAACTTTCAGCACTCAATCACAGAGGAACCATTATCGTTTATGCATAGTGTGCAGCTGTTTGGAAAGCCAACGTCCATTTATCGCTTTGTTATTCAGACAAATCCACAAAGCAATTATATAGCCAAACACATCGTTACGTTTGCAGTAACGTAAAGGTTATGGCGCTTACGGTAACACATTTTTTTCATATTTTACTGAATTACGCTAAAGTAACAAAATTTACCTTATATTTCAATTCCCACTTCTTTACTGAAAGTGAAGTAGCGTAGCAACTGCTGGAAAAGTCACGGCCCTCAGTAGGACTATGGAAGGACACATCAGGGTAGCAAGCAGCATCCAAGAACATAAGACTGGTCCATTCAACACAGCAGCAGATGTTACAATTAAATTTTTGTTGGGTCGATGTCAATAAGGGCCTTCGACTTATATATACCATTGCAGTGAACCTGCTTGAGTCCTTTGGAAAAAGTGTGAAATTGTAAATTGAATTTTGAAAAAAATTATTAAAGTACATACTCACGTAACTTACTTTGTATCATTTAAAATTTGTCCACTCCTTCGCCACAGTATGTTTCCTTCCTTATATAAATTTCTGTGTCCTATTTCCGGCCTCACTGTGGCCCTGGGGTTGACTCAGGCTCCAAGAGAAATGAGTTCCAGGAATATTTCCTGGGGGTAAAGAGCCGGTGCGTAGAGCTGACAAACTTACCACTTTCGTGTGCCGATTGTCTCGAAATCTGAGATCCTAAACCTCTAGGAAACCTCAGCGCTTCCCTAGGCCTGAACTGGGATTGTTAACTCTTACTTTAAATGTGAGAGAAAAATACTGTTTCATTGGTTTCCCACAAACAGTACAAAATGCTTATTGATTTTAGATTCTTTAGGATGATTCCGGTGAAGTTTCGAGATTGACGTTTGGTCGCTTGAGTAAGAGGCGATAGGCGATGTACTGTAACGTAACACTTTATAGCGTTCGCGTTATGTTTTTACTCCTTCTGCTGTCTTAAGAATGTTATAAAGCGCGATTTCAGGGTTCCGTATTAGTATAAATTCATCTTTCTTCTAGGATGTTACATAGTGCGAATTGGTCCGAAGTTTCTGGACATCCTATTGAATCCATAATCTTGCTCACATCCCCCACCCTTGAAAATGGAACCTACGGCCTGTCCCGAAATTTTAGATAGAAACTACCAAACAATGCAGCAGAATATGCCAGAACGGCGAAGAAATAAACCTGAAGAATTTTCTCTCGAAGAACTCTTTAATATCAACAGGGTTCATCTAATGTTTTTCGGTGGGGTTTTCTCCGTCATCAAACAAACCGACACATACATTACTAGTAAGGCAGTGGAGGGTATCTACAATATATTTTGAGGGTAAAAAGTGTAATCAAATTCGTTGTTATTGTATCGTGCAGAAGCTCTAATACAATTGTCATTAAATTTCGCACTAACCAATATACAGTAACTCATTTTTTGCAGTTTCAGATTACGTTCCACCCGTCTTACCTATCAGATGTCAGCTAATGCCAATCACAAATGGACACATCTCAAAATAGTAACCTACCACAAATCACACAGAACGTTACAGTAATATCAGTGTCCGGCCCTGATAAACGTTCTTGTTTGTACCATGTCTTGTGTCTGCCGTACAAACAAGAACATCAACGCCTCCCAAGTCTGAATAACCTAATACTCACTAACCAATCATTTTGTTATAGACTGGATAGCCCGCAATAACTCGACTCAACGGTACCCACCGTGCTACCAGACACTCACCACCACGCTAACACGATAACCCAACTGTATTTTGAAAAATTCTGCTCAACACGTCTACCACCACGGCAACATCGAGCCAGATAAGGAATACTGCTTCTAGAACACAGAACAACGACTACGTCATCCCGAAGTCCGACGGTTTGGCCTTAGTGCCTGTAACATACGTATTTGTCGTATTATAATGGCTATATAAATCGCTTCGTTCAGTGTTTTTGCACACCCGATAACGAATCCTAATTTTAACTTGTGTTTTAATATACCATCGCAACTGAAAATCCAATCGGTTATTTTATCAAGTTTTACTTCAAATACATTGTAAGCAACTGGGATCCCAACTTGCATTTTATGAGTCAATTTATGTAGGATCTGTACTCTTAAATTAGGACCTGATGATGATCTAGATAAAGTCGAAACATTTCGCCCATGTAAACTTAACAACTATAAAAGTAAGATGTGTTTGACTGATGTAATCCTTGTATCTGGTCTTTAAACACAACGGGATGGATACCATTACATTTATAATGTCATATTGACTGATGAGAGCATCAATTTCCATCACCATTTAGGTTGCTTGTTTTTGAAGTCTGGTAATGCTATACGCATAAACGGACACACCGTAATTTTCGCTCCGCTTTGTATTTGGGAAGAAACAGAAAATACTTGGCGTGTATTATTACGAAGAATACACGCAGTTAAATGTCGTGAACTGCGTTCTTCTGGGTTATTACGCAGCGAGTAGTGTTAATTTCTTACCGACATTTCCGGACAATCTATCGATCTCATCACCAAGAATAAGGAATACAAAAATAAGTTCGGGTCAAGCCAAGCAAAGCCAAGTCAAAGAGCTAAGTTGGGGCGTTGACTTGCGCGAAGCACTAATCGGCTTCCCTCGGTATGTTTAGACACTCCTCCTTCGATCGAACGTCTGGGCACTGTAAGAGACACCTTATATTCTAACTGCGAATTATGCTTAAGCTACGATTTTGAGTAGAGATTGAAGACCTAGACTAGGGCGATTCAAAGACTGGTGCTCAACTAGCACGTGAATTTATTTATTTTTAGGGGGTAATTTAATTGGATGACTCCCTGAATTTTGAGCCCAGAAATGCGGAGTCGCTAGCCAAACACAAGCTACAGTCTACAGACACATTGGTGAAGTCACGTGCCTTCCCGGGATGGGGTGGGGAGTATTTGGAACGTGCCCAGTCTTTCCATTATATACCATGACATTACCCTTACAACTAAGGAAAAATCACGGAAAAACATAACAGTGTATGCGAAACTTACTTAGCTGAATAATGTTGGGCACGATTTATTGAGTCGACTTGACCACAGTTTTTCGTTGGTCTCGACTGGTCTGTTTACCCGGATCGCCCTTAGCTCCCCCTTCAATCAAGAGGTGTCAACCGTCGATCAGAGCAGCTGTCTGCCAAGTTTCCAAACTAAGGGGTGAACTACAACAGCTGTCCTTGATTTCAAACTCGCGATTTGAACTCTGGTGTGGATGACGAAGAATGGAACTCCCCAATCCTCGTGAATTTGCCTTCTACAATGGTACCAGTGTGCAACGTTAGCAAGGCGAAGCCACTTGGAAAGTAACACCAGCAGCCTCTCAACGTGGGTGCAGGCAGCGAACCTCCGTATGAGGCAAGTGTAGTCCATCATGGGACGGATGAGCTAACTGAACAACAGGAACCCCCTGCTGATGTCGAGACCCCTTCTCCTGTTCAGGAGAGTTCCGAACACTGCCAAACTTTGGGCAGTTTTATTTCTGCCTTGATCGATACGAGTGGATGAAATCAGGGGTTTATCTAGGGTCACACCCGATAACGCGATGCGTCGACACATTGGACAGACTCACCGAAAATCTAACTGGTAGGGTTTTTAGGAATCACCTTTCTGCGTTTTCGAATATCATCGCGGTGCTCTTCGAGACGTTGATGGGGAACCTCCATTCCCTCAGTCACCGCTCTAGTTCGCTGTAACTGATAAGCAGCGTCGGATTGCGGGACGTGGCTGTGATGGTTGTGTATGCGCGTAGAGGCAAACTCGACGTGCTACGAAGGTAAAAGAATGCCACTAACACAAAAAGATAAAGGAAATTAGAGGGCCCACTGTCACCCCAGGGATCTGTTCCGTAAGAAGTTAACACAAACATCCAAAGCAAATCTCCCTCCCCTTTCTCTCACCCGTATTAGAAACAAAAAAAAAAAACAATAATAATTTCATGAGAAGAATATTGATTCAATAGATGTCGAGTTCGTTCACCCCACAATTTATTGCTTTGCACGCTGATTTACTCGTCTACATTGTACCAAACATCGTCACCAAAAAATAATTCCACACGCTGATTTTGCCATCGAATTGCAGGAATTAATCCTAATGATACTACCACTATCTTTTATTTGTACTCGACAGTTCAGTCAACGCATGCGGAATATTGCGTCGATTATCACAAAAATTCTGTAGGTTTCGCAACATTCTTTCTTGTTTTATAAACAATATTATTTACTGACTAAACCTTCAAAGCACCAGTCAGATTTACCACTAATATAACATCTCTCCTACTATCGCATTCACATTATAACTACATAGTCAATATTTCTACGTGCTCACATCACACTTCCTAAGCCTTTATACATTCTACAGTCTCTATTTAGCTGTTTTGCTGTTATTAATAAAATTACAAATCGCTCAGAACTCAAACAACAGACCCAAAATTCGACAGTGTCATATTCTACATGTTACGGTTTACTAGCTCTAATCATCTCAAATTATTTGTTTAACAAAGAAGAATGCTATACATGTTCTAAATTCATTCACATATCTTACACTGAAGGTATCACAAATCATTTTCTGGGAATTCTGAATTTCTGAGATAGATTGTGGGTTCTTCCAATATGGCACAAACGTGGGAAAAACTTTGTCCGGTATTTGGTTTTAAGCTGTCCATTATTTTTAGTAATGCATAAGCTTGCAGATATGCCAATGTATACTCCTTTGTTTAAAGATTAATTGCAGTCCTCATGTCACAGCCAAGGAGCCCTCGTCCATCCCTTCGACTTTGCTTAAAATGTTGGGGATTATCATAATAAAACAAGCCGAATTTTTAAATGTGTGCCATCACAACTTTGTTCAGTCCTTCTTCACATAAAATTTCGATGGTTATAAAAATGACCCAGTTTCTTATTTCTTAACTTTAAACATTAAAAGTTTTCTTATTGATGTTATGTTATTTAGGACGCAATATCCATGGCGGAACAGGAAATCAAATGGACGAATCGATTTCAGTGCTCTGAGCAGCTGTAAACGGTGATGAACATTGATTGGCATAAACATCATAATGAATACTGCTTCACAGCGGCATTTCGAAACTTTACTAACATTGATTGGTCGATGTTGTGCGGAAAATTAAATTGTTCGGTTTTTCCTGTGTAGACCTTCCTCTAAATTCTTCTTGCATCAGGTCGTCTGGTGAAAAAGTAGAGAATATTTTGGAGACCTTCTATGTTAACAAATACACAAAAGTTATGACTTCAACGTCGTGCAATTTGAAAACGACAAGATAGAAAATGTACACGTGACATAATATTCTGGCGTGTACGAGAAATATTTACACATATTCGGCTTACACAACAAAACTGATACCACTTCCCTTTAAAAAGAGGGACCTAATGGCGATAAGTGTCGAAGCTAACAATATAAGCTACTCAATTCTATATATAAAGTGTCCAATATTTGTTTCTGATTATCAGTAAATTTGGATTTAACCGGAATATATTCATGTTGCTATCCACCACAAAATTTCATGAAAATCTATCCATTGAGAGACGTGCACATGTGCCTTCACACAGACGACGCACCTGAAGCAAATTAGCTTTAATTCGTACCATGCTGACGGGCAGGATAGACACGTGGCAGCTGTAGTAATTTCAAGGATAGGATTTTTCTAGCTTGTGAAACCTTTGGGTATTGAAACAGCGGTATAATTTATCGCTTTCCAGTATGAGTTTTACAGACGTTTCCAAATTCTAACGGCACGTCATTTGTCAATAGTGACGCCATTGTTTAAATCTCGTGTAGGTAGTTCAGTATCCGGGACAAGTTTCTAAGTTGCACTTAAAAGTAAATGTGGGACCCTCAGTTTTCCTAAATTTGCTCTTAACTTTTACTCCTATAACTAAAGGAAACAATACAGTCCGTAGCAAAAATTAAATGTGATTGGAAGTTTCTTAAACATGGCTATTATACACCGATAATATAAAATTCCTCGAGTTATTTGGAGTCCAGGTGTCAAACATGAATATCGTATTTTAAAATTAATATACAAAATACTTCCCTATTAAAAACAGGGCGTTTGCAAAATTTTATTCACTCCTGTGTTACAGAAATTTGGCCTATTATATAAATTTTTGTGGTCTACATTCAGTGTAATATCCCATATTCTGTTTCACTTCTTACCTTGAATTATGACAAGTTATTTTATCGATCTTCATATTGTAGAATATCGCATCAACGGCGAAAAAACAAAGATAGACAGATCTGTAAATTATAGGTAGGTGTGTTACGATTGAACACAGGACCAAATTTAAAGAAGGGAGTAATGTTAGCCGTCAACAGCTTCAGTAGTTTGTAGAAATTAATTTCGATCCTGCTGCTCTGTAAAAGCGAGTACAGAAGAATTCGGTTAAAATTTTCTTTATGTTGTGTTTAAGGTCTTCCTAGAAAAGGGAATTTTTAAAAATCTGTCTAGGTTTATGTCAGCGATCACAAAAAACAAATACAAGCATCCCAACAAATGTAACACTCTGTGTACATTACGCAAAAATATGATTTCTTTTTTTATTTTAACACTTCTTTATATTATTCCCATAAACAAACGTACATTTTCTGCGCTCGTTTGTCCGAAATTAAAAAAGGTAAAAAAAATCAACCTATATATCTCCATTAAGTACAGATAGGTACACGTAATGACGTCAGCTTCATATATTCACTAGTCATTAAAATTTTAACCCAGTATTAAAAAAAAATTAACGTAGAGTTTTGAAGAACCGTACATGACAGGGAACACAAAAGTTAGAAAATTCTTATTCAGGCCCATCAACTAAATCCTCAGTAACTGTCGCGTACATTTAAAGTAACATAAACGTTATAAAGCCTACATTAACACTTGCTCTAATGTAAACCTAACTGCGCTGAGGAAACAAAATCTACTTCATATATCAAGTCTTCAGAAGCTGTTACACAGTATGAAGTAACACAACGAGTGCATGTGGCGCTACAGCTGTCAGCAGGAACACAGAAGGCCACATCAGGGTAGCAAGCAGCACCCAGCGACACATGACTGCCCTCATTCAACACAACGGCTGACGTCATAATTATCTTCATGTATGGTCGATGTGAATAAGGTCCTTCAACAGGTACACAATTAAAATTGAAAGTTCTAGGGTCATTTGGATCCAAAGAGTGAAATTGGCAATTAACCCTTTGAAGCCTAACGACATACATATAAGTCGTACCGCAGCGCTAACCTCCAGATGCTACATTTTAAATATTTATTCAACAAATATACATATTGAATATTTTAAATATGCTGCATAATCTCCGTTTTTTTCTCTTCAAAATGCCGTTTATTTCATAATGCTACCTTGTTTGATTCCTGTATTATTGGCATTTTACCTACAGAATGTGCTAAAATTTAAATGTAAAATTCCGGCTCCAAAAGGTTAAAAATGCGAAACAAATGTTATAAAGTAACCTTATATTCCAAAAGTTGTGCTGTCACAACTTTGTCCACTCCCTCGCCACAGAAATATTTCCTTCTTTATATAAAGTTCTGTGTCCTACTTTCAATGTAAGAAACGGCCTGCTGTTTCGTTTGTTATTTCTAAACATGACAAGTTGCTTATTACTTCTATGTTCTTTAGCAGGTAATATCCGTTGTGGAATAGGAAAAAAACGGATGAATCCGTTCCAATCTTTTGGTCTGCTGCGTTTTCACAAATATTATGCTCACATAATTTTCTGTTTTTTTTTTTTCAGCATCTTATTCCATTCTTGCAAAATCTGATGACGAAAAGAGTTCTCCTCTTCTCACGAATGTAATGTTGTAGGCAGTCATTACCAACTTGCAGTTTCTGAACTGAATGTCGCTTCGGTATAACTACTATGACGGTTAATATTGGATTGTAGCATTTCTAAAGACTGGCAACATTAACAG
>Ga0209628_10003471_pt1 | contig 11072 bp, 6 predicted proteins | sample TergutCu122P4_FD_187285 | JGI IMG/M metagenome (GOLD analysis project Ga0209628, IMG submission 187285) | Cubitermes ugandensis P4 segment gut microbial communities from Kakamega Forest, Kenya - Cu122 P4 (SPAdes) (version 2) | ecosystem: Host-associated > Arthropoda: Insects > Digestive system >...
GTTTCTGCTTTATTGTTGATTTTCTTGTCTTTAAAGATTTGTTTTACACTCTCACCATCAGCGCCGATGGCATCAGCCGTTAACTCAATATCAAACGGCAATCGGTTATTTACCGATAAATTGATATTCAAAAACTGAACATTGTTGACATAGTTTTCATCGTTGCCTACAATCTTGTTGTAGTCAAATTCGATAATGTTCTCTCTGTTTAATTCGTCTATTCTGACGTTATTCAGCGGTACTGTAAACTTAAAATCTACCTCAGCTAAATTTTCCCCGTTCTGCACGATGAAATTCTCGTTTTCCAAGCCATTTGGATTGATGGCACTTACGATATCATATTTTACCTCAGTTGGGTAATTTCCCTTATTAAAATTGATATCAGATAACATTACAGGTTCTGTTGACGCAGTAGCGGGAAAAACCTGATGGTTGGCGCCTTCAGTTGCTGCAGGAATATATAATTCGAATGAATTCAGCAAATTATCTTCGATGCCGAACTTGATGCTGTTTGTCTTAATATTAACAGGTATCCCTGTCCCGTTTTTCACCTTCGTTTCAACTTTAACTCCTTTTATGCTTCCTTCAAAATTCAGTTCGTCGAAAATGTCGAACATCTTTACGCTTTTGACAGGTTTTACGATCTCACCAAAATAACCTGACAGGTAAGTTATCTTTGTATTTTCAAGAGTGTAACCAATCGTAACATAACCCGTTGGTAAAGTTGAACCCTCGAAAGCAATAACGCATTTCACTATCAGAAAGTGATTATCGTCGGTTTGCATTTTGTATCCGTTGAGAAAATCCATTTTACTAATGGTAAATTTTCCCGGTGGATTTTGAATTTTGAAGGATTCCGAAAATGGTTCATTATCTTTAGTCAATCCGGGAATGGTCAGTTTGATATCACAGGAAGCCGGCACTGAAAGTGAAATAATAAGATCTCCGCCGGATAATTCCGCTTTGTTCACATAACTGTCAGGAGTACCTGTTGTCAATTTTACAGGATAGTCTATCGTAAATGTATTATTGATAATATCCATCCCACTTAAATCTAATTCAAATGTTTTATAATATGTATTATCGATGCTGATTTCATTATTCCATTCAATGCTTTCGGAATGTGAATATTTAAAGTAAATCACTCCCTTATCGTCGAATCCAAAAGACCCCGATTCTCCTAAATCAATATATTTATCCATTGCTTCAAAGAGTGGGATATGTACTTTAGCAAGCGGTCCTGCAAATTCCACAGTGCGATATACATATTCATCGGTATTGATCACAATTTCGTTCTTGATGCAGGATACAAGCGCCAACCCAAGAACCACAATTAATATACTTATTTTTGTTTTCATCTTTTTGATTTTTATTTGTTTAGTCTAAAATTTCAATTTCAACACGACGATTGGCAGCGCGTCCATCTGCGGTAGTATTGGGAGCGATGGGACGGTCGAATCCGTAGCCTTCATAATTCACCCGTTCGGCTGAAATACCCTTTGAAGTCAGATAATCCTTCACCGAACGCGCTCTGTTTTTCGACAAGAGCTTATTGGTTGCCGCTGAACCCGTATTGTCGGTATGCCCTGAAACCTCAATTTTCACGTTGGGGTTTTCCTTCAACAGGGTGACTAACTTGTTCAGCGAAGCAAACGATTCGGAACGTAAGGTGGCATTACCCGTATTGAACAGGATATTTTCTATTACTATTTTAACGCCACTTTCCATCTTTTTCAGGTTAAAATTACGGATAACCAGCGTACTGTCCCTATGGAACTGCAATACCCTGTTGGCATAGAAATGTCCTTCCGAATTGGCTTCTATCAGGTATGGACCTATATCCGAAAGGATCAGATCGTATCTCCCGTTTTCATCTGTAACGGCCGTCTGCACGATCTGTCCGCCGCCTATCTTGTTGGCGCTGATGGTAGCCTTGAGCGGCATACCATTACCTTCGGAGATGACTACGCCCGATGCAATGAAAGTGTTCACACTTTTTTGCATAGTGATGTTCTTGTTACCAACATCATCTGCAATATTTTTCAGCAGCAGAGATTCGTTGTGGTCAAAGTATGTATTTGCTCTTGCTGTCAGGTCAAAATTATCCTTGTCTTCTATCCTCAGGGAATAGTAACCATTACTTTCGTTGGACACTGTACGGTACAGCACATTACTCCTGCCTGAAGGTTTGACAAGTATTTCTGCCATCACCGGCCGTCCGGTTCTCAAATCGGTGATATATCCATTGAGCATATAGGGATGAAGCAGTTTTTCCAACGCAAAGTCATGATACAATTTTGAGTTTCGTACAACAGGGTTGACAAAACTGTCAGTAGCCGGATGATAGCCAGGCGCTTCTGCACTCAGATAATAATTACCCGTGTCCTCCATTTTCAGCAAATAACGCTGTAATATGGTATCGTTGACGGTTGTGGCAACGGGATGGATGGTTGTCCGGTTGAACATTTTAACAGTGGCCGCCAACGTTTTGCCTGATTTTGCATCGGTTACGTTACCCGAAAGTTCAAACGGGATACGTAAATCCTTTTTGACGAAATAGATGTCAAATCCGCCGATTCCACCGCTTCTCCTGGAGGATAACAATGCGAGGGTGGTATCGGAGGTTAAGCGGTAATACAGGTCGTCATCGGGGCTGTTGATGGGATAACCCATGTTGACGGGATCACCCCATGTTCCGTCCTGCTGTCTCACTGATTTATATATATCACAGCCTCCGAAGCCGGGAAGACCGTCAGTAGAAAAATACAGTGTATTACCGTCGGGGGCAACAAATACACATTCCTCGTTGAACGGCGTGTTGAGATTTCGCAGATTTTGCGGAGTATCAAAACCGTTTTTACCTTTCTTCTTCGCATACCATATATCTTTACCACCCATCCCGCCGGGCCTGTCGGATATGAAATAGGCGTCGCCATTGTCAGCAAAACTGACTGCACCCTCCTTGGAAGTTTTCTTACTGATAACAGATGTCAATCGTTTGTTATTGACGGTTTTCCAGTCTCTCCCATAAAATTGGACACTATACACATCGCCGAAGCGTTTTTTACTTTTATAGTACAACAGCGCTCCTGTATTGTTGTCAACTCCTGCCACGCTGAGATGCTTGCCCGATTTTATCCTTACCTCTTTGGCTTCGCTTGCTTCACCATTTAAAAATATGTCCGAGTAAAGGATGCGTTCGGGAAATACGGAGAATGAAGTGACGCTCGAATTGTTTTTCGGCCGGCGTGAAGTAAAATACAAAGACGGCGAAGGTATCAATAATTCCGTTGCGCTGTAATCATCATAAAAACTGTTCACTTCGGGGCCTGCATTGATGATAAAAACAGGAAGCGAATCCTGAATGGCGGTTGCCGAAAAATTACATATCGCAACAAACCGGTTGATTTTATCCATCATTTTATCTGCTTTTTTTGTCGGTAATGATTCTAAATACTGACGGAAAGCCATTTTTGCATCATCGTACAGTTGATGATAGATGTAAGCAATACCTTGCAGACAATAAAAATCGGAAGCGACGTCGGAATTGGCCATATTGAAAAACTCAAGCGCATTCTTTGGATTGACGCCGAACAGATGGCTTACAGCAATTTTATAATTGAGCGGCGAATGATCGTCCCTGATGCCGTACAATTTCATGTATTGCTGCAGTGCTGCATCATACATGCCATCTTTGTAATAACTGTCGCCTTTCCTGATGGCATAATTGATTTTGCCACGTTCCTCCGACAATGAATAAAATTCTTTTTGGTCTATCTTCGGATTTTCTTGGGCATACAATGATAATGTGGCTATCAGAAACAACGAGAAAATGATATTTTTCACCATAATTATTTGATATAAAGTTATTTTAACATTTACGTATCTATTCTAACAAGTTACAAAAATATATTTTTTTTAGTTATGATCATTTTTTTTGTATTTTTGAGGCATAAAATCTTGTGGAAAAGATTCAAAGATTCAAAAATTCAAAAATTCAAAAATTCAAAGATTCAAAAATTTAAAAATTCATAGTCATGACAACAAGAAGAGATTTTCTAAAAAGAGCCGGCACAGGTTCAGCATTATTTGCAACCAGCGCTACCGGGTCATTATTAACCTCTTGTTCATCTTCTGGCAAAAGAAAATATATCCCTTTGCATCCGGAAAATGAGATTTATATTCCTGATTTGCCCGATAAGGCTGATGATGGGAAACCCCTCAAAGCGGCGCTTATTGGCTGTGGAGACAGAGGAACAGGTGCGGCAGTTCAATTTGTGAGCGCCGGTAACGATTTATCCATTGTGGCTTTGGCCGATATGTTTCCTGACAGAATAAAAAGATGCCGGGATATATTGAAAAAGGAAAAAGGTATAGATATTCCCGATGAGGCTTGTTTCGTTGGATTTGACGCTTACAAAAAAGCGTGCGAGTTGCCGGTTGATGTGGTGCTCATCGCCAGCCCCAACTGTTTCCACCCCGAACATACGAAATATGCAGTTGATCAGGGAAAACATGTGTTTGTTGAAAAACCTGCCGCCATTGATGCTGTTGGCTATCGTACTTTTTTGTTGGCTTTGAGACAGGCAAAGACGAAAGGGCTGAACGTAATGAATGGCGCTCAATATCATTGGGACCGTCCGTTTGTGGAATCATACAAAATGATTCAGGCCGGGTACATTGGGAAGATATTGTCCGGCAATATTGTTTACAATACTGGAAACGAACAACACATGAGACGACAGCCGGGATGGAGTGATACAGAATGGATGCTTCGCAGTTTCTTCAATTGGAACTGGATCAACGGCGACCAAATCAGCAATATGCTGATCCACTGGATCGATATTTTCTGTTGGTTCACGCATCTCAAACCGGTTAAAGTGAGCGCTTTCGGTTCCCGTATCCGGCGTACGGTAGGGAATGTTTACGACAATTTCAGCATGGATTTTGAATTTGAAAACGGAGTGAGTTTGTGGGGCATGGTGCGCCGGATGGATGGGTGCAGCAATAACAGATTTGCCATTATTCAGGGAGATAAGGGTATTTATCGTGGTACTCCGAATGAATGGACTATTCACGATTTGGAAGGAAATTTAGTTTGGCAATTCGACGAAAAAGCTTCCAAAGAAAAATTCAAAACCCACGACATGTATACTTTGGAACATATTGATTTAGTGAACCACATCCGTAAAGGGAAACAATTAAATGTTGCCGAAACCAACGCCACTTCGGCAATGACCTGTATCATGGCGCGTGAATCGGCTTATAGCGGAAAGGTAGTTACCTGGGATGATATGGTAGCTTCTGACCTGAATTTGGTTCCTGCAGAATTTGCCTCCGGAGAATTTGGAAAAATGGATATGAAAAAATACGAAACCATTCCATTACCCGGCATTGCCTGGAAGGAAAACTGACCTCGACACTTTAAACCGTCATGATTTCTGTTTCTTTTTTGACCAATATTTCATCGACCTTTTTATAGTATTTGTCGGTCAGTTTTTGCATATCGTCTGATGCATCCTTTTCCATATCTTCAGGCAGACCGCGTTTTACCATCTTTTTAAATTCTTCGATGGCGTCGCGGCGAGCATTGCGGATAGCTATTTTGGCATTTTCGCCCTCTACTTTTACCTGCTTCACCAGATTTTTACGGCGGTCTTCAGTAATTTGGGGTACGGTTAGGCGCACAACTTCGCCATTGTTGGTGGGAGTCATACCAATGTTGGCAGCAAAAATCGCCTTTTCAATCGCATCGATCATCTTTTTTTCCCATGGCTGGATGACGAAACTGCGCGCATCGGGCGTGTTGATGCTGGCTACCTGTTGTATAGGCGTCGGCGTACCGTAATAATTGACCATAATACCATCAAGCATAGATGGATAAGCCTTACCGGCACGAAGTTTTACCAATTCGGATGACAAATATTTCAATGCGTTTTCCATCTTCTCAACGGCATCATCAAAATACAATTGAACTTCTTCATTCATAAAGGACATATTTACAAGTTTTCAAAAAAGTAAGCAAAGATAACATATAACATTGGAATTTCACAAATTTTTTCCTCAAAACTAAAAATAAAATCTATCATACACCGTTAAGATATGATAAATTGGTTATCTTTGCATCGTAAAAAACTGAAAATATGGTTCTTTTTTTCACAGTTTGGCTTAATTTTTGCAGCATCCTTATGCACCCTATGTATGTTTCGATGACCAATATGGACATTGATGCGCAAAGAGGAGATATCGTGTTGTCGATCAGAATATTCACAGATGATCTGGAAACGGTATTGCACAACAAGTACAATGTAGATGGCTGGATAGGTACGTCAAACGAACATCGCGAATGTAGACGATTGCTTAAGGAATATGTGAACGAGCGGTTTTCAGTTACGGTGAACAACGGCGAAAAACTCGGATTGGTTACCGATAGTTTAGCCATCATTGAGGATATGGTGTGGTTTTACTTTAAGGGGACTGCCCAAAAGACCATCCACCAAGTGGAAATAGACAACCGCTTGTTGACTGATTTCTTTTCAAATCAATCCAATTTGGTGATTATCAGCGCAGATCGTAAAGAAAAGAAATGGGATAAATTGAACAGGAAAAAATATAAAATTGAACTATCTTTATAGGACATGAAACGGATTTTTTACATACTTGTTTTTTTGATGGTTTGCACGACAGGGCATGCAACCCACAACCGCGCAGGGCAACTTTTGTACAGGCATATATCAGGCTATACCTACGAATTTACGGAAGTTCATTTCTTTCAAACATACATTCCTGGCACTAATACACCCAATTCTGCCACGGAGCAAAGAAAACGGGATGGTTTGTATGTATCGTGGGGTGATAATCGTGAATCACAAATGCCCTTTGTTAGTGCAGAAGAACTCCCTGACAATTACACCAAATGTCTTTTCCGTATGCGGCATACTTATGATGGCCCCGGCACTTATACCATTATTTTAGAAGACAAGAACCGTAATGAAGGTGTCTTGAATATTCCCAATTCGGTCGGTGTTTATTTCTGTGTCAAAACTATTTTTAGGATCAACCCGAACACCGGAATCAACAATACCCCCGAACTGCTTACCTATCCCATAGACAAGGCAGCAGTCGGCCGGCGGTTTGTCCATAATCCTTCGGCTCACGATGCTGACGGGGACAGTTTGTCGTATGAAATAGCCATTTGTCTGCGTGACAGAGGTATAGAAATCGAAACATACAGTTTTCCGGAATCGTCGAATATACCCATTTATGTAGACGAACGAACAGGCGATTTTGTATGGGATGCACCCGTAAAAAAAGGTTTATATAATGTTGCGATGAGGATCATTGAATGGCGTCATGATGGCGTCAAACCCGTCAAAATCAGTAGTATTTTGCGCGACATGCAGATAGAAGTAGTAGATACGGACAACATGCCGCCTGTATTTGATCCATTGGAAGATATATGCGTGTTAGCCGGCGATATTGTCAACGTTTCTTTCAAAGTTACCGACCCTGATAACGACCGCATCAAAGTGACAGCTACAGGAGGTCCTTATGAGGTACTGACGCATAAAGCCGCTCCCATAGACACGGTTGGAGGTAAAGGTTATACCAACATCAGTTTTACGTGGGAAACCGACAACAGCCATGTCCGCAAGCAACCATATACCGTAGTCTTCAAAGCCGAAGACCAGAACAGGGATGTTAAATTAGTTTCGTTTGCTCACCTCAACATCACCGTAATTGCTCCCAAAGTGGAGATTCATCCGGCTGTTGCCGAAAGAAAGGAAATATTGCTGGAATGGAATCCTTCAGAATGTAATCATGCTTCCGGTTATGAAATATACCGCAGCATCGGCAAACAGGAATTGAACCTCAAACCATGTGATACCGGAATTCCTGCCGGAGCAGGTTACGAAAAAGTTGCCACCCTTAACGGAATTAACAATACTATTTACCGCGACAACAACAACGGGCGTGGACTTAGTCCGGGTATTGAATATTGTTACCGCATAGTGGCCATTTTTTCAGACGGCGCTAAAAGCCTGCCTTCCGATGAAACATGCGCTTCGCTGCTGGCAGGAACACCACCCATGATCCGCGCTCATGTGGAAATCGTGGATGTAGCAGGTGAAATAGAAGTAAAATGGCTCGAAAAACCGGTTAAAGACGTGATTGATAAGTATATTAGTAATAATCCCGGCAAAACGGGACCTTTTGAATACCGTTTGTTTCACACATTGAAAATAGATGCCGGTAACTGGACTCAGTTGGGGCCTCCCAAAAGCTTGGGCGACACCGTATTTGTGCATGAACGTGTTGACACCAAAAACACGTATCCACATTTTTACAAGGTGGAACTGTGGGATCAGAACGCGAATGTTATTGTTGATGAAGATTTTGAGATAGCCTCTACACTTTATCCCATACTGCAACCATCCGACAAAGCGGCCATCATCACTTTTGGCCGTCTTACCCCGTGGGTCAATACAGAATACGATATTTACCGCTGCATCAAAACAGGGCAGGATATTTGTATCGCAACTGAATTAGTAGGACGTACCGATCGCGAAACCTATACGGATGTTGGTCTTAAAAACGGGCTGGAGTATTGTTATCGCATTGAAAGCAAAGGTTTTCGTTACATCGACGGCATAGAATACAAAACTACCAATTGGTCGCATGTAGCATGCGTCACCCCTGAGGACAACGTCCCGCCTTGTGCTCCTGAACTTACCGGAGAAAGTATCTGCCACGAAAATCGCCGGAATCAGCTCGACTGGACATATATTCACGAATGTATGTATGATGTAAAAAAATTCCTGATTTATTTCTCGTTCGATGGTGTAAAATACGAATTAATTGGTTCGATAGATCGCGACAAAGTTGACCCATACAAAACCGATTACAGTTTTTCGGATCTAAATCCACGTGTGGGAACTTATTATGTAGCAGCAGTTGACAGCGCAGGGAACGAATCACAAAGATATAACACTTTCAGATCGACTCCTTGTAGCGATTACGAATTACCAAACGTGTTCACTCCCAACAACGACGGATTTAACGATGTCTTCAAATCGTACTATCCCCAAGACGGGCTGAAAAGAAGCGTTGACATGAAAATATATAACCGTTCGGGAAAATTAGTTTTCAAAACCAACGAACCTGATATCAACTGGGATGGTCGTGATATTGACAGCAAGCGTTTTGTGCCATCGAGTGTTTATTTATATACATGCGAACTGTATGAGGAATGGTCTACAGGTGAGAGAACCATCTCCCTTTCGGGTTTTATACATGTGTATCACGGTGATGGCCCACAGCAATATATTCCACCAGAGGAATGAATAATTGAATAACTGAATAATCGAATAACTGAATAAAAAATTGAAAAATCCGTGAAAACCTCGAAGAACTCGACGAAGTCAACCTTTAGCTCGGCGAAGCCAATCCGTATCATCAGTGTCATCTGCGTTCTAATGATGATCATCTTTCCGGCAAACGGACAGAGGTTGAATGAGGCATATTTGCAGGCAAAAGCCGACATGTTCAGGGAACAATACGCGGAAGCAGGGCAGAAAATTCTGTCTATACCTGCCGGCGAACGCACATCGTCCATGTATCTGACTTTGGGCGAAAGTTTTTATAAGTTAGGCAAATATAGCGAAGCTGCACGTTTTTTCGCAATAGCCGACAGTGTGAGAAGCAATCCCGAAGCGGTACTTTATGCTGCCCGCGCATTCGCCATGACGACGCAACCGGCCAAAGCTACAGAATGCCTGCAAAAATATCTGTCGCAACGCGACAAACTTTCAGAAGCTGAAATCACCCTTGATCCCGCTTTTGAAAAAATCGAACACAGTCGTGAATGGAAAGCATTGTGGAGTAAGGAATGGTACAACGCCGCTGAACGAAAAGCCGCCGAAGCCGCTTTGTTGTTCAAACGCAAAAAATATATGGAAGCACTGGGTATCATTGATGTAGAAATTGCCAACCGCGCTTCGTTAGCCAATTTTTACGCTCTGCGCGCCAAAGTGTACGAAGCCATGGAACAATTCGAACCTGCACACGAGAGCGCACAAACAGCCATCCGTATGCGCAACAATAATCCGGAATACTTAGCCGATGCTGCAAACATGGCAGTACGCGTCAAAAAATACGATGTAGCGCTCGACAACATCAACCGCACCATCCGGCTCGATCCCTATCAATTGGATTTGTACCTGCAACGGGCGGCCATCCTGCGTTTGAACCAACGCTATGACGATGCTCGCAAGGACATCAATTTCTATTTCGCCTGTCTCCCTGCCGATAAAAAAGCGCTGTACCAGATGGGATTGGCCGAAACTGATGCCGGAAATCCCTTAGCCGGTATAGAATACTTCACCATGCTGATTGACAAAGACATATCATCTCCCGAATATTTTATGGCGCGCGCCAATGCCTGTTTTAAAATGAACAATTATGCCCAGGCCTATTACGACCTGGCGCAGGCTTTAGACCTCAACCCTACCCTACCCGATGCCTGGTGTAAAATGGGCATCGTACTGCAAAAGGAAGACAAACTCGATGACGCCTGTTATCACTGGAAGAAAGCGCTTCAATTGGGTAACAGGGAAGCGGCGGAATATATATATAAATATTGTGTTAAGTAATAAAATCAACTATTCTGATACAAATACCGTTTGATACTCTTTTTGGGCGTTTTTTCAAACTCTTCCGGGAATATCTTAATTTTGGACACTTTTGAGTAATTGGGTTGCTCCTCGTTAAGTATACGTAAATTTTCGTTCATTATTTCTTCTAATTGCTGATCGGATAACTGCGCTTCTGCCACCGCTTCAACATTCGGATAAACCAATGCTATTAATTTCCCATCCTTTTCAATCACTAAAGATTCGGTAACATACTGCATGTTATTTAACACACCTTCAATCTCTTCCGGGTAAATATTTTGCCCCGAAGGTCCCAAAAGCATCGTCTTGTTGCGCCCTTTGATAAACAAGAAACCCTCTTTGTCCATAGTGCCCATGTCGCCGGTTTTCAGCCAGCCATCTTCTGTAAAAGTCGCGGCT
>Ga0209628_10003472_pt1 | contig 11072 bp, 8 predicted proteins | sample TergutCu122P4_FD_187285 | JGI IMG/M metagenome (GOLD analysis project Ga0209628, IMG submission 187285) | Cubitermes ugandensis P4 segment gut microbial communities from Kakamega Forest, Kenya - Cu122 P4 (SPAdes) (version 2) | ecosystem: Host-associated > Arthropoda: Insects > Digestive system >...
TATGTACATATAGTGCCACGCTGCCGCTCATCGTCTCCCTGCCCACCACAACAACAGGATACCATATGCTGTAAATATCTCAGTCTCACGCTCCTGATGATGGGCTAAATATTGTCCGAAACATGTTGAGCTGATCTTATAGATCAATAAATCATTGTTGCATCTAGTTGGTTCATCTGTATTACTTTACCTATTTTAGGGTAGGTTTCTGAACCACGCCAATTAGCATTTTTAAACCTACAACAACATATATTTCGTTCCTTGTCACTGGCTACCATCTCCTCATGCATGATATATGTTTCAACATAGAAATTTCAATGCAACAACCTGTATACCCGTTGGTTTCAGCAACAGCACGAATAAATGCTGGTTAGAAAACAATAGAGATGCCTCTAAAACACACTCAACATTTTTCTGAAGCCCACACAGTTCATTTAGTGGATGTTTTTGACTCCTGTGTGACATTTTTGTGGCATGCCATACCCAGTGTACATCATTCTCACTTGCTGTGTTGTCATTCTTGCCTTCTTCCACCACTTCATTACTTTCATGCCAGTTTTCTTCCAGTGCACAATCTGTCCCATTATCACTACTGCTGTTATCACCTTCCAGTGCACAATCTGTACCACTATCACTACTGCTGTCATCACTTTCCATTGAAAGTCTGCTTATATCTGCACTTGTAACTTGCAAACCCAAAGCACCAGCCACCATCCTGAGCTAAATTTTGTTTGTTATGAAACCAGCTTTACATGCACCAAAATGTATACATGTCAGATGATAGTAAATCGCCTGCATGTTTTGGCATGTCATGGGTGCCATCATCAGGGAGTCTACTCAGTCTCTAATGTAACGCCTTCAAAAAGGGCTGTTGCATGGTACATGGGTAAAAACAGTCACACACTTGTACACACATTAAGATTTCAGTTAAAACAGTAGAATGTCCACAACACATATACTAAAACACAAAAAGAGATTTTAAATATTTCATGACCATGCACTTATGCTTTACAGGTGCATATGAAAATACATGAATGTATTACATTATAATCGTCGTAAGCTCCTACATATTTCGGTCACCTTTTGTGCCCATCTTCAGGAAGGCATTTTTTTGAAGTATATATGACAAAGACAGCCAAGCCTGTGTACATTTATAAAATACTAAGTTTTAAATATGTGAGTCACAATATATGTTAAAATATAAAATACAGATAAAATTATTAGTGCTAAATTTATGTGGGTTAGAAGTGTTTGCGTGCTGTGTGTGTTTCATCACCATCCAAGTAAGGTGGTGGTGTGTCTGTAGGCTGCCCTTTACTTACTATGTGAGATGTTCCTTCAGGCACCATGTAGACTGTGATTGGGGGGTTCTACAGTCTTCACTAGATGTAAGTGAACATCCAGCAACCACTTCAAAACCCAAAGTATGAGTCAGGTCTTCATAGTGTTGTACATGTGCACTCTGTGTTGAGTAAAAGCTGTCTGAATTTTATTTGTTGATTCATGTCATTTACAGTTAATAATGAAGTGGTTTCCACAGAGAATTACAGGTGTCAGTGAGACTGAACCGTACACACATTGAGTGCTATGCCTAGAAACCACTGAAACTCAACAGTGTGCGTATAATTGCACTTTTTCAACATTGCTGCAGGGAATGTAACAAGTATGTTGAACTGCCAATAGGGTAAGCTGTTCACAAATGCACACATGTATGTCAGACAAGCATGAAGGGTTAATCACTTATATAATCAATACTGGCTCCTTACTCACATGGTTGTACAGGTGAGGACAATATATTTTGTGACATATTATCCAGGTGTTTAAATCGTACAGACTGTTGAAGTGCTGATCCTGTTCCACATTAGCAATGGTTCTTTGTGTTTGTGTCAACTACAAGGATGTGCTACAAGTTGCAGCAGATGAGCATGCAAAAAATACATATTTACAGTAGTCATCTTCATAATGGTTAGTCCCTACTGCAGGGGTTAAAATTACTTTTGGGAGAAGCTACTCAGAACAGAACTCAGATCTGCCCCTGTTTTCTGACTGTACAGGCCACTGTTTGCCATCACATTCAGAAATACTGCATGGTCCACCCAGCATCCAATTAATGTGTGATGGGAAATACAATGCCAGGAGCATTAACCTCCCTGCAAACCTCTGTCAAGCACCATGCTTTATCTCCATGCAGCATACCTGTCAATGGTACAATGTCAGCTTGTCCATGTGGTTAATTAAGCATGCTGTGAAGATAAAAGGCAGTGAGGCCAGCCCCCATTTTGTCTGAACCTGTGGCACTGATTGAGGTCAGTGGTCAGTTATATGCCTCAATTGCTGTATCTGTTGGCATACAGCCCCCTGGTACCCACTGCACAGGAAGCTGAATGGGCACCAGAATGGGCTGGGGTGGGTAACAAAAAGCCCACCATGCTGTGAATAGAACTAATTATTCAGCCATCTGTTCCATACATAACCTTTTGATAACACTTAATGAGCTACAGTGAAAAAATAAAATACATAAAAATTGAAATTAAAAAATAATACATTAACAGTGACATATTTACTTGTGTTGCAGGTTTTGTGCAGTTGCTGGGCCAGCTCACCAAGGTCGGCAATGTCTCCAGGGATCAGTTCCTGAGTACGTAGTAATGGAATGAGGAAGTTGCTTTTCTCAAGGTTGTAACTGTACTTGGTTCTGCCAGGCTATAAAAAGTTGGGGTTTTGCTCTTATTTCAAGACTGATTCCTGTTAGTGGTGAAAAATATAATCAACAGCAATAATTACTGCAGAGAACAGTTTATTTCAGTGTATTTCCAGTGAGTTTGAGCTTCTGATTCATTAGTTATTAGCTGAACAGAGTTTCATCACTGGTTAAAGCATTTTATCACAATTTTGTTACCATTCAATCATCTGAGTGGTGTGCCAGTTCACTTTTTGATGTCCGCTGATTATCTGGTTGTACTCGAATGTGAGCACATTAAAAAGGTCAAATAGAAACTAAAAGAATTAATGTAATTAATAACTAGGCATGCATTTCCGGCAGAGACAGTTCTTTATGCTGCACTAAACACTGTAATGTTTATGTAAGCTGTAGTGGTGTGGGATAATGCTTGTCACTGACCGCAGTAACTTGCCCCAGAATGATCATGCTAGACAGACACTACAGTTAATGTGGTGTGCTTCCAGGACGGTACACAATGATGAAGGCGTGTCCAAACACATACTACGTAACGGTAATAGAAGATACATTGACCGGTCAGATTGTGGGCTCTGGTACACTGGTTGTTGAACAGAAGTTCATCCATGAGTGTGCACTGGTAAGCTGTGTACTTACATCCCTGCTCTTCCAACAGGAGGTTTCTGATATTACCTTACCATGACTCGTCCCTTTATGCTAATTATATAAGAACTGTGTGTATCTTTCAAACACGACATGTACCGTATCTGTTACAGAGAATCAGCAGCCATATATTTCAGCTTTTAACAAAACAATCATCAGGCTGTACAAGATTTACAAGCAGGTGTAATGTACAATGCAAGTCATATTATTCAAGTCAGATCTCAAAAGTTTCATATTGAGTATTCATTAATATTATAAAATTATTATTATTATAAAAACACTTCATAAAACAATCACAGGAACATGATGTTTTGTCATTGTCTGGGAAAGTAGCTGCATGCCTATACAAATATAAGACTAAAATCATTCAGCTTTTAGGCAGGGGTCAGCTATACCATAACCTGTGGATGTAAAGTCCAAGGGGATTATGCTGTGATGTACATTGTGTGGTGTCCAGGAATCTATGTGTTATGTAAGAGGTTCATACAGTACTATTATAATATGGAACATCTGCAACAGGAATAAATATGGTAATGAAAAATATGTTTTGGGCATGTATACTTTGTACTGCCAAGTTGTTGCACAATATACCATCTAAATTTTGTACAGCCTGATCAGGGCTTATTTAAAAGCTGAAACTTGTAGCTGTTGGTTCTTCATTACAAATATATGTTGTGTTCAACAGATACCTATTGGTTTTTATAATGTTTCATAATCTTAAATTTTTTCAGTACAAAGAAGAATCATGCACCAATTAATATACAGTCTATCAAAGAAAATGGTCATTAACTTAAGAGTGTTAGGACATTATCATAATAATGAGTGCCATCTATCATGCAACATTGGAACTATTCATTATCAACCTCTGACTACTACATGGCCAAGTTTCATCGGTCTTTGTTTAGCCATTATTGAGCTGTAATCCTTGTAAATTAATTTTTTGTGCATTGTAACTAATTATGGGCAAATGATTTTTGCATGAAAGCCAGTGAAAGTGCTCCAGAAACACTGCAAATGATTCAGAATGCACATGACACTTGTCTACTCAGTTGTGAGAGGGTGAAAAAAAAAACCACTAATTTTTTCAACAAAGATTGTTATTGTCCACTGAGAATTCCTTCCAGGGAGCCAAACCGTGAATCTGGCATATTAAAGAGGCATTACAGAATGACTCTTAAAAGAAATGAGTCGAGTGAGGCCCACCCTGTACCAGATGAAAGACTGGCTCTTGTTGCATGACATTGCAGTATCACATAACACTGTGAGCGTGAAGCAGTTTTTGGCTTAGAGGGAAATTCCTGTGCTACATCGCCCACCCTACTCACCTGACCTCACCGCTGCAGACCATTTTCTCTTCCCCAAACTCACATTTGCCCTGAACGGTCGGCATTTCCAGTCCATAATGGATTTCAGATGCAGTTACAAAGGAACTGAACAGCATTCCAAAAAGAAGCCTTCCTAGAAGGGACAAAAAAAAATTGTATGAACATGCAAGGAACTGTATTAATCCAGTGGGAGTGTGATTGAAGAACAGCAGTATTTTTTTAAGACCTGCATGTTTTGATTTCTTACAGTTCTTGTCCTAAACTTTTCAGACACACCTTGTATGAGCATAACAGAGAATTAGAACTTCCAATAGAGTCAAAATGTAAATGTACACTGAGTATTAAGAACATTTTGATACTGTTTATTCCAAAATGTGTTATGTACTGTCCTATTTATTATGCAAAAGAATGTAAGCTGAGGAACTTTACTGAGCACTCTGGACCCTTCAGGAATGAAGTGACTGGGAAGTGGGTGATGGTACGACTTGTACAGCTTGCACATTATTATGATTGAAAACAGATTGGATGGGGGAATGTCAATGCAAACAGAATTTTGGTGTGAAGGTCCTAGAAAAACAGTCACTAACAAGCCTGAGGAGGTGTGAGGATATTAAAATGCAGAGCATGCAAGAATGGGAACACACTGGCTTGTGTACCTGTGTGTTACCAGTTAGGTTTTCCATCTTATAACTTGCAAACAAACCGCTATTTACAGAGGGGACGCCTGGAGGATGTGGTGGTGAGCGATGACTATCGTGGGAAGCAGCTCGGCAAATTGTGAGTACTGTCAATAGTGCTTTCGGGTTTGGGTAGAATGGGAGAAACATCACGCATGGTACATGAGGGGACTGTTACAGGATCATCATGACCGCCACACTGCTTGCCCAACACCTGAACTGCTACAAGGTCACGCTTGACTGTAAGGACATCATGATTCCATTTTACACCAGACTGGGATACGCACTTGAACCGGGCAACTCAAACTACATGCAGATCCGTTTCAAGGAATGACATTCGGAGCTTTGCCACTGGACATGGTATTCTGTGACCTCCACAGATTTTGAGTTGATACAAGTTTGTGTGATTATTTGTCAAAAAAGAAAGAAAAATTATTCCTAAATGTCTAAAATTAATTTATTAAATCTGATTGAAGAAAGTTAAATACGAAAGGCAGCAAAACTGAAGAGTAACAAAAATAAAACGAACAAAAAAAAAAAAGCAAAACCTGCATGTTGTGTGATCACTCTTGGTAATGCAACTTCCACGTAAGTGAGGGGAAACCTCTCCACTATAAACCACTTGCACTGTCTAATGGCAGCTCAAACTGCATACAGTAACCACTTGAGCAGCAGGTTTCCCCATACGCTTTCTGACATCATGGAGCTGGTCGGTTATTTGATTCTAAAGAATAGTGTATGAGGCCTATGATCAAAGTCAGCACAAAGCATACCATTGCAAATGTCACAAAGATATGGCAGCAGTGTTTCTGTAAGTCTCATAAGCAGGTAATAGAATGCCCATACTGCATAGCACCTACCAAAAAAACATGCAGATTGTTAATAAACATTTATCATTAGCTCTCTCATCCAATTCAGTGTCCAGTCATGCGCCGCATAACATTTTAGTCTACGACAGACCACATGTATGACGGTGGTCTCATAATATTATAACATTATATTACTTACCATTGTGTTACAGTTGTCTACAGTATTCAGTATGGTAACATGCTGTACAGGTTTGTAGCCCTGAAGCAATAAACTATACCATCTAGGTTTTGTGTAAGTACAATCTGTGATGTTCTCAGAACATATCATTAAGCAACGCATGTCTGTATATTCATTTTGCTCAAAGACTGCAGTGTTTGTTGCCCTCAAAGTTATATCTCAATGACAGAAGTTCAGTTAAATTTGGTACTGGGGATTTAAGGAGGGGCTGGGGTAGCGTAGTGGTTAAGGCATTGCGCTACTAGTCAGACAGTCCCGGTGGTGTCACTGGGGATTTTTATCGTAGCTCCCCCTGACGGAACAATGTGCCCTGGGGTCGACTCAGCCTCTGAAAATGAGTATCAGGGATTTCTCCTGGGGTAAAGGCGGCCAGTGCGTATGGCTGACGACCTACCACCCTTGTAGTGCTGAATGTCAAGAAAATCCGGGGCCTTAACCTATTCGGAACCCCTTGGGCCACCTCAGCCTGTTGCGGGATGACCTTTACCTTACTGGGGATTTAAGGACTATATGAAATCCATTTTGGTCTGTATTGTAAACAACACCCCTACTTTACACAGGGCTAAGTATTAACTATCACACTCTACAGACATTTAGTATACAGAATATCGATCTTGTGGTTTGCGTCTTTTCATACAAAATGTTTATTGAAGTACTACAAAAAAATCTCTCTCTCTCTTCTCTGTGCACTAATGATTATTGCTGTTACTAACATTTTCATAGCATCAAAACTGATACGGGCAATAACACACAGCAGTGGACTATACATCTGACACAAGTTCTATCACAGACTATATCACTTTATACGTGTAAGTAATCATTCACAATACAGTGAAACCTGCTTCAGATAACCCCATTTAAGAAGTCTGCTCACCTAACATGTTAGCATGGCATTAACATAGATACTGCCCTTCTTATGTTTCGCCCTTGAAAGGATATCCTGCCTAAGGAACACAAAAAGTTCTCAACACAAGTTCCTTTTCCCACTATAATACATTTTGCTCAGCAGAGTCTTATTTTCAGCAAGTTGCCATTGGTTAAATTTGTTCCCAACATACATGGTCTAAATAATACATGTATGTGCACAAGCATGGGTACCACTTCAATAGCCACCACAAAATGTAGGCTGTTGTCATTCAAGATGAATAAACAAGGTGGTTGCTACTGAAAATATTCCAAAAATGACCACACTACTTGCCATTTTTATGTCAACTTGCTATATTGGAGACAGTCCATAAGTGAACAGCTGAGATGGAAAAAGGTGAGAGTGGCAAAATATAGTAATGTAGAATCTGAATTTAAGCAAGCCATTACTTGGTTGTGCTTGTAAGAATGTGTCAAAATCACTATAGACGGTAAGAATTAAAATGTCATTTGCTGGTGCAAATGTATCATTGAATGCAGACTTTATATGGCATAATATTTTAATAGAAGGAAGGTCAAGTTCATTACACAATTTATGTTTTTTCACTTAATAAACCCAATTTATTGAATTTTTCCAAAAAGTCTTAAGAGGGTTTCACTGTATTTCACAAGTGACAGTGTGATGTCAATCCTTAGAGAAATTTTAAACAAAGCAATATGTACTGTTACACAGCCAATATGTTGGAAGCAATGAATGTATTTAAAACATGAACATGAATAATATAAGTCCTGTGTGTAGCTAACTTTCCTTCTCTGGTAGTGCTGAGATAGGCTTAGGAGGTAATAGTGCTGTATATATTTCCCTTTATTTCAGTTATGGAACTAGCTGATCAAATTCATCGAATTCAGTATTAATTTCATGCTGCTGGAGGTTACTGAGACTCATAACGTTCAATTTTGTGAAGTCAGTGATGTGACAAGTGTCCAAACACATTGAGACAGCTACACTAGCACCCTTTAATGCAATGCCCAGTATTGATGTTAAGGTAATTAAAATGTATTCAGAGGAGGAAAATGTGGAACTTCTGTTGTAGAACATGAAACAACAAAATGGCAGCTGTATGAAATGGATATGTAGCTTTTGATGTTGTGACAGTAACTTAATGAACCAACAGAACTGTCCTGTAAAATATGGTAGTTATCAGAAATACTCACAAATGTACAAAATATCAAGTTGACATTACAAATATGGGAAGAGTATGGAACAGAGAGATTTTATGTGAGAAGTGTATAATGTAAATACAGGTGATACATAATTAAGGAAGAAGCTGGTAATGAAACATATTTACAGTAAAAAGCAATAAAAAATTCAGACTCAACTAGCATTCAGTCATGTGACTGTATGTATATGAGGCTAGCACAGAAATTCAAGGGCTTAAATGCATGCCACTAATTATAAATTCAGCTTACCAAATGTGACAATGATAACACAAGAAAGCAGGCAAGTGCAGCAGGAGGACAGACTGTTTAATTGTCACGCTCTATTGCCTGCGCATGAGCTAAGAAATTTTAAAAATTCCTGCGAGTTTCTGAAATGTGTTTCATGGCAGACAACAGGAACACAACATGAGAGCTGTGTTCCTGAAGACTCAAGTCTTCTGGGATATTACGCAATGTCCATTCAGTTACCCAATCAACATGGAATAAGATCCCCGAAGACTTAAATCATCATGTTACATGTCATTTTCTACAAACGTGCAGATAGACAGGCAGAACATGATTATAGAATATCTAGGAGACAGGAACCTACAGCAAGAAGGTATAAGATGACTGAAAAAGACTGTTTTTAACAAAAAAAGGCAACTGTCATGATAACATAAGTTATCAGTAATATTACACCTACTTGCATAACCCTTTGACTGATATGTGCTTCTAAGGAAGTGCTGATGTATCATATGCACTTGCTTCATTCTTTCATGGGATTCGTCTTTGATTAACCCTTTGTTGCCAGAATTCATTGCAGGGTGGAATCTGGAGAATGTTGGTATTAAGTCACAGCATTCAATTTTTTGTGCATACACACTCTCTCATGTGGACTGGGATAGCGCAGTTGGTATAGCAACTCACTGCGGGCTGGTGGACGGTCCTGGGTTCGAATCCTGGCGGGGGCCATATTTTCCTCAACTGTCCAGAACAGCCCTGGGGCCCACCCAGCCTCCTATACAATGGGTACCAGGCCTTTCCCGAGGGTAAAGTGGCTGGGGCATGGTGTTGACCACCCACCCCCATCTAGTGCCAAGGTTAAAGAAAGAGTACAGCTACACCTCTACTCCCCCTCTGGGCCTTCGTGGCCTGTTATAGGGTGAACTTTACCTTTACCTTTACACACGCTCTCCCTCCCCCTCTCCCCCCAATAAAAAATCTGTACTACAGCTTTCCTTCAGATATGACAAAATAATATGTAGCAGTCTGTGTATGAATTAAGCTCTTTGACTTGAATGCTGGACATTTTTCCTCCCATACCAAATGCCACTGATTCATGCAATAGCAGGGCTGAGCTCATTCTATACCCTCAGATTGGTGCTGCCATCTCTATCAATCACATGTGAACTGAATGCAATTCTGCTGCTTTTCTCTTGAAAATACAAGTGGTGTTCAGATAGTGTCAACATAGTTCACAGAAATCCCCCCCTCTGCTGGTCTCAAAATGTGGATTTAGTGCATTCACTGCAGTGTATTTTGCTGTGTACAAGTGAAGTGAAAACTGCATGGAAGGACTGCAGTCAATCAAACAGCAATGACATTATCCAAAGTGCTTCTACAAACCTTCTTATAGTATTACATTGGTTTTTATGAGGCAGCCTATACACAATCCAGCAATTTGTGCAACATAAGTTGTACAAGCCTGTTGACAGTGTACGGCCTCGTTTGATGTGTCGTATAGCAGTCTGTTGTGATTGTGTCTCATTTTTCAATAAGAGGTATGTTCATTCCAATATTTCACCACATTATAATGGAACAGTTGTTAAGTTTTGTAGTGTAGCAGTGAAGGCATTTCCAGTTCTCTTGAGATATCATGGCTAAAATATGACATTTTCTTCATAACACTCCTTCATTCACAATCTCTCCTTCTTGTTCCATTTTCTAGTTTTATTATCCAAAACAAGGAATGATTAGTAAACATGTTGCTTCAGAGATACTTCCATGACCACACACTAACTGCAAATGGTGTTTGCACAAACCTACTGCATAAATTGTTGATAGCTCAAATTTTGAAAAATAAAATGCAGAAAATTTATATGGAGTGAAGTAAAATGATGTCAGTGGATATTTGCAGAAAAAAAAAAACCAAGGACTAAAATGCTGTCCCTGGAAGAATGCCACTGCAGGTATGTGCTTGCTTTGCTGGTGTGTATAGCTGGTGGATTCACCCTTCTATCTACACTTTTGTTCTACAACAGCCTCTGGTGCACAAATGGGTCATGTATTGGCACCTTCAGGAAAGCAGAGAGACTGATACCTAATCGTTGGAACTGTTTATCTGTGATTCACTCTCTTGTGTGCCACTCAAATCAACACTGCAAAGATATCTATCTAACAAGAGTGCAATATATGTATAAGGTAGGCCATGAATGGTGTTTGAAGTGATCCAGTGGTGGTTCCAGTAAGTTTTCTTGGGTTTGAGGGCTATGTCTTGCACTTCATTCCCCCATGATTCCTTCCAGTGTCCAAGGATTATTCAGAAGTAAAAAATAAAATCTCACATAGTTATAAATATCAATTTTACTTTCCACAACTTTTTTTATTTTGGTGTGGAAG
>Ga0209628_10003473_pt1 | contig 11072 bp, 10 predicted proteins | sample TergutCu122P4_FD_187285 | JGI IMG/M metagenome (GOLD analysis project Ga0209628, IMG submission 187285) | Cubitermes ugandensis P4 segment gut microbial communities from Kakamega Forest, Kenya - Cu122 P4 (SPAdes) (version 2) | ecosystem: Host-associated > Arthropoda: Insects > Digestive system...
GGTTAGGCTCGCCACTTTCATTTTCTGCTTTGGTGTGGGGCGCATGAGTTATCAGGTTCTTGCCCGCAAATGGCGGCCGCGCAATTTTTCGACCCTCGTGGGGCAGGAGCATGTGGTTCGGGCTTTGACCCATGCCTTGTCCGAGCAGCGCCTGCATCATGCTTATCTGTTTACGGGGACGCGCGGCGTCGGCAAGACGACGATCGCCCGTATTCTCGCCAAGTCGCTGAATTGCGAGGGCGGCATCACGGCGACGCCCTGCGGTTCGTGTTCTTCGTGCCAGGAGATCGACGGCGGCCGTTTCGTCGATTTGCTGGAGGTCGACGCGGCGACCAATACCCGCGTCGATGAGATGCGCCAGTTGCTGGAAAACGCGGTGTATGCGCCGACGCGGGGGCGTTTCAAGGTCTATGTGATCGACGAAGTGCATATGCTTTCCAATTCGGCGTTCAATGCGATGTTGAAAACGCTCGAAGAGCCGCCGGAGCATGTGAAGTTCATCCTGGCGACGACCGATCCGCAGAAAATTCCGGTGACGGTTTTGTCCCGCTGTTTGCAGTTCAATTTGAAGCAGATGCCGGCGGCGGCCATTTCGGCGCATCTGGCGCATATTCTGCGGGCCGAGGAGGTCGCTTTCGACGCGCCGGCGCTGGCCTTGATTGCGCACGCGGCGGCGGGCAGCATGCGCGATGCGCTGTCCCTGCTCGATCAGGCCATCGCTCACGGGGCGGGCAAGGTCGAGGAGGGGCAGGTGCGCGCCATGCTCGGCACGGTCGATCAGGATTATCTGTTCGCCATTCTCGAGGCGCTGGCGGCCGGCGACGCCTCGGCGATGCTGGCGGTGGCCGCCGATCTGGGCATGCGCAGCTTGTCGTTCGCGGCGGCCTTGCAGGAATTGGCGGTGTTGCTGACGCGCATGCAGATCGTCCAGTGCGCGCCCGCCGTGATCGACGACGAGGAGCCGGAACGGGAGCGTTTGCAGAAGCTCGCCGCCTTTTTCTCGCCCGAATTCGTGCAGTTGGCCTATCAGATCGCCGTGCATGGCCGCGCCGAGCTGCCGGCGGCGCCGGACGAATATGCAGGTTTCGTGATGACCCTGCTGCGTCTCCATGCCTTCCGGCCGAGCACGGTTGGCGATGTGGTGCAGGCGGGCCGGCCGCGCGTTGGCGGGGCGGCGCTGGCGACTCCCGCCGCCGCGCCTGTTGCTCCGGCGCAGCCGGCGCCGCAGGCGCGGGGGGAGACGCCGCCGGCCCAGCCGAAGCCGCCTGCCGCCGGCGATCAGGACTGGGGAGGCATCGTCGCCGCCTTGCAGTTGACCGGCCTGGCGCGAACCCTGGCGCAGCATTGCGAATTGCGCCGCATCGATGGCGAGGAATGCCTGTTGCGCCTGGCCCCGGCGCATGCGCACTTGCAGATGAAGCCCGCGCCGGAACGCCTGCAGCAAGCCCTGGCCGAGCATTTTGGCCGGCCGCTGCGCCTGAATTTCGAGCTGGCCGTCAATGAGTCGGAGACGCTTGCCGCCACGGCGGACCGGGCGCGCCAGGAACGCCAGGAGCGCGCGGTGGCGGCCATCGAGGGCGACGACTTCGTGCGCGACGTGATCGAATCCCTGGACGCCTCGATCGTCGAGGCGTCCATCAAGCCTATTGCCTAATGGAGAAATCGTGATGATGAAGGGTGGTCTTGGCGGCCTGATGAAACAGGCCCAGATGATGCAGGAAAACATGAAGAAGGCGCAGGCCCAACTGGCGCAGACCGAGGTGGAAGGCCAGGCGGGCGCCGGCATGGTCAAGGTGCTGATGACCTGCGCGCACGATATCCGGCGGGTCAGCATCGATCCTTCCGTGATGGACGACCGGGAGATGCTGGAAGATCTCGTCGCCGCCGCCGTCAATGATGCCGCGCGGCGCGCCGAAACCCTCAGTCAGGAAAAAATGGCGGGCTTCACCGCCGGCCTGAATCTGCCGCCCGGCATGAAATTGCCCTTTTAAGTGAATCCGTCGGGACTCGAGGCGCTGATCGAAGCCCTGCGCTGCCTGCCCGGCGTCGGGCCGAAATCGGCGCAGCGGATGGCCTATCACCTGTTGCAGCGGGATCGTTCCGGCGCGCGGCGCCTCGGCGACGCGCTGCTGCACGCGCTGGCGGCGGTGCGCCATTGCCTGCGCTGCAACACCTTCACCGAGAACGAGATGTGCGAACGCTGCCAGTCGCCGCGCCGCGATCCGTCGCTGCTGTGCGTCGTCGAAACGCCGGTGGACATGAACATGATGGAGCAGACCCACTCCTACCAGGGGCTCTATTATGTGCTGATGGGCCGGCTGTCGCCGCTGGACGGCGTCGGGCCGCGCGAACTCGGCCTCGAACGGGTATTGGCGCGCGCCCTCGACGGCGTGGTGCAGGAAGTCATCCTGGCGACCAATTACACCAACGAAGGCGAGGCGACGGCGCATTACCTGATGGCCATGCTGCAACCCAGGGGCGTGCGGGTCAGCCGCATCGCCCGCGGCATCCCGGTCGGCGGCGAACTGGAATATGTCGACAGCGGCACGCTGGCGCAGGCGCTGCGCGAGCGCAAAGCCTGCGGCGGCGCCTGAGCTTTTATCGACCGGCCCATTGACGTACAATGCTGCGTTCGGCTTTTTGATCCCATCCAATATCCTGCGCGAATCCGTTGACGGCATTGCCGGTCGACCCGCCGATGCCGAATCTTGTTTTGAGGCTTGAAAAAAAATGATGAACCTCTATTCGGGCACCACCTGCCCCTTCAGTCACCGTTGCCGCATCGTCCTGTTCGAGAAGGGCATGGATTTCCAGGTGATTGACGTCGACATGTTCAACAAGCCGGACGAAATGGCCGCGATCAATCCGCACAGCCGCGTGCCGGTGCTGGTCGAGCGCGACCTGGTGCTGTTCGAGCCGAACATCATCAATGAATACATCGACGAGCGTTTTCCGCATCCGCAATTGATGCCGGCCGACCCGATCATGCGCGCCCGCGCCCGGCAACTGCTGGTCGGCATGGAGCGCGAAATCTTCTCCTTCATGGAAGTCATCGAGAAAAGCGGCAAGACCGCCGACAAGGCGCGCCTGGAGATCCGCGCCCGCCTGACCGAGATCGTGCCCATTTTCAACAAGCAGAAATTCATGCTCGGCGACGAATTTTCCATGCTCGATGTCGCCATCGCGCCGCTCTTGTGGCGTCTCGACCATTACGGCATCGATCTGGGCAAGACCGCCGCGCCGCTGATGAAATACGCCGAGCGCATCTTCAGCCGCCAGGGCTTCATCGACGCCCTGACGCCCTCCGAAAAGGCGATGCGCAAGTAGGGTGCCAGCATGGAACTGCCCTCCACCAAGCCCTACCTGTTGCGCGCCATCTGGGAATGGTGTTGCGACAGCGGTTTCACCCCCCATATCGCGGTGCAGGTCGACCAGCGCACCGCCGTGCCGCGCGAATTCGTCCGCGACGGGCAGATCGTGCTCAACATCGGCCCGGAAGCCACCAACAAACTGGCGATGGGCAACGAACTGATCGAATTCCAGGCCCGTTTCGGCGGTGCGGCCCGCCAGTTGTCGGTGCCGGTCGAGCAGGTGGCGGCCATCTACGCCAAGGAAAACGGGGCCGGCATGGCCTTCGAGGTCGGGGCCGAGGCTGGCGGTAAAGCCGCGCCCGCCGAAGCGCCGCCGCCTCCTGAAGACTCGCCGCCGCCCCCGCCCCCGGCCGGGCGGCCGAAATTGCAGCGCGTCAAATAGAGGCGCGGCGCCCGGCGGCGAATCGCTCATGAGCAGCGCGCTGATCCTGTTCGGGCATGGCGCCCGCGACCCCGCCTGGGCCGAGCCGATGCGCCGCGTCCAGGCGGCCATCCGCCAGCGCGGCGGCGGCTCGCGGGTCGAACTGGCCTTTCTCGAATTTCTTGCCCCGACCCTGGCCGACTGCGCCGCCGGGCTGGTCGCCGACGGCGTCCGGCGGATCGTCGTGCTGCCGATGTTCATCGCCCAGGGCGGCCATCTGAAGCGCGATCTGCCGGGCCGGCTGCAACGATTGCGGGCGGCCCATGACGGCGTCGACTTCACGCTGGCGGCGGCGATCGGCGAAAGCGAGATCGTCATCCGGGCGATGGCCGAAGCGGCGGCGCGTCTCGCCGCCTCGTAAGCCTGTTGTCAGTCCATGCCGGGAAGATGGACGAAGATTGGCGACGGCATCGGCGAAAACCCGGAATGAATTTTTTTCCCCGTTTGTCAGAAAAGCCTTATGATCTAATCTATGTGTACTAGTGCGCGGTAGCATATGAATTTTTCCCCAAAAAAGGCAGGCGCGCGCTGGATTGGCGGCTGCTCGAAGGTGACTGCATAGGATGCTTGCATTGCTCTGCCGGGAGGCCGACGTGCTGGCGATCCTGATGCGGGTTATCGGGGTTTTTCGGCGCGGCCATGATCGATGTTTTCATAGCGCAGGGTTTTTCCATGTTGGTTGGTCCGGGCAGGCTGTCGCACAGGATCGTCGGCACGTTGATCGTCTTTCTGCTGGTATTGACTGGCGCCATCGGTCTGGCGCTGTCGATATCCCGGCAGCTCGAAGGCGCGGCGGCGGCGATCAATGAAGCGGGCAGTCAGCGCATGCGCAGTTACCAGATGGCGCTGCTGATGTCGCAGGCGGCGTCGGCGCCATCGGCCGCTCTGCTGGAGCGGCTGGCCGCCAGCATGCGCGCTTTCGATGCGGTGTTGCAGCGCCTCGGCAACGGCGATCCCGGCCGGCCGCTGGCCTCGCCGCGCAATGACAGGATCCGGCATCTGCTGGCCGAGATCGAGCAGGATTGGCGCCAGGGCCTGCGCCCCGACGCCGAGGCTTTTCTGCTGGCGGCGTCCGGCGAGCGCCCGCTTGCCGCCGAACGCTTCAACCGGCAACTGGAAGCCTTCGTCGATGGCATCGACACCCTGGTGTCGAGCATGGAGCAGGGCTACGCCGCGGATACCGCCCGGCTGCGCACGGTGCTGGCCCTCCTGGTGCTGTTCGCGGTGGTCGGCGCGGCGCTGGTGATGCGCGTCCTGTTCCGCCGGGTGGTTCGGCCGGTCGACGAACTGAATGTCGGCATGGAGCGGATGACCGGCGACGATCTGGCCGTCCGCCTGCCGGAGCACAGCGACGATGAACTGGGCGAACTGGCGCGCGGCTTCAACCAGATGGCCGGCCATCTGCAATCCGTCTATGCCACGCTGGAACAGCGGGCAGCCACCGAAACCCGCCGCCTGGAGCAGCGCAACCGCGAACTGGGCATCCTCTACGGCGCGGCCTCGCTGCTCTCCGAGCAGGTGCCGCTGGAAACCCTGTGCCAGAACTTTCTCGACTACATCCAGACGGCCCTCGGCGCCGACGCTGGCGCGGTGCGCCTGTACGCGCCGGATTCGCACAAGCTGCACCTGGTCAATTGCAAGGGCCTGTCCGAGGAATTCGTCGCCCGCGAGAGCGTGCTGAACTGCGGCGAATGCCTGTGCGGCGAAGTCATCCAGAGCGGCCGGCAGGCCGTTTTCAACACCCTCAATCCGCCGCGCGGCATGGAGCTTGGCAGTTGCATCCGCGAGGGCTTCGCCACCGCCACCGCCTTCAGCATCGTGCATGGCAAGCAGCGGCTCGGCGTTTTCAACCTCTATTTCCGCGAGACGCATCCCTTTTCCGCGCCGGAGCGCGATCTGCTGGAAACCCTCGGCCAGCACCTCGGCGTGGCCATCGAGAACCAGCGCCTGAAATCGCGCGAGAAGGAACTCGCGGTGTCCGAGGAACGCAACCTGCTGGCCCAGGAACTGCACGATTCCATCGCCCAGGGCCTGGCCTTTCTCAACATCCAGGTGCAATTGCTGCAAGACTCGCTGCACAAGGGGCGGCACGACGAGGCCCTGCAAACCGCCGAGCAACTGCGCGAAGGGGTGCAGGAAAGTTACGACGACGTGCGCGAACTGCTGGTGCACTTCCGCACCCGCTTTCTGCAATCCGATCTGGATTCGGCGATCACCTCGGCGCTGGAAAAATTCGAGGGCCAGACCGGCATCGCCACCCGCTTCGAGCGGGTCGGCAGCGGGGCGCCGCTGGCGCCGGGCAACGAAATCCAGATCATGCACATCGTCCAGGAATCGCTGTCGAACATCCGCAAGCACGCCAAGGCCAAGAATGTGCATCTGACCGTGCGCCGCGACCCGTCGCACATCGAACTCGAAGTGCGCGACGACGGCGTCGGCTTCGACACCGAAAACGAGCCGAACGTCCGTTCCGAACGCCACGTCGGGCTGAAGATCATGCGCGAGCGGGCGCACCGCATCGGCGGCGAGTTGCGAATCGTTTCAAACATCGGAGCCGGCAGCCGGCTCTTGCTCAATCTGCCGTGGGAAGCCAGGGAGGGGGTTACATGAAGGAAAAAATACGGGTTCTGCTGGTCGATGACCATACGCTGTTCCGCAGCGGCATCCATTCATTGCTGCAACGCAACGAGCATTTCGAGGTCGTCGGCGAAGCCGGCGACGGGCTGGAAGGCATCAAGCGCGCCCGCTCGCTGCGGCCCGATGTCGTCCTGCTCGACCTGCACATGTCGGGCGTCTCCGGGCTGGAGGCCGTCAAGGTCATCGCCGAGGAAATACCGGGCGTCCATGTGCTGATGCTGACCGTCTCCGAGGACGCCCAGGACCTGATGGACGCCCTGCGCGCCGGCGCCTGCGGCTATCTGCTGAAAAACATCGAAACCGACGCCCTGGTCGACGCCATCCGGCGCGCCGCCAACGGCGAATCGGTCGTTTCCCAGCAAATGACCGCCAAGCTGATCCAGGGCGTGCGCGCGCCGCACAAGGGCGACACGCCGGCCGAACGCGATCGCTTCTCGCCGCGCGAGCGCGACATCATGGCCTCATTGGCGCATGGCGAAAGCAACAAGGAAATCGCGCGCCGCCTCGACCTGGCCGAAAGCACGGTCAAGATCCATGTCCAGAACATCTTCAAGAAACTGAACATGAGCAGCCGCGTGCAGGTCGCCCTCTACGCCGTCGAACACGGCTTCGGCACGCCGAAAGCCTCCTGATCCCCCCCAGGAAATCGAATGCCCGGTCAGGGCTGCGCCGACACCGGGTGGCTGCGCTGGAGATGCTGGTAGGTTTCGGCCAGATCCTTGACATGCTGGTAGCGCCCCGACTCCAGAGCGCGCTGCATGTTCTCGATGATCATCGCATGCAGGCGGCAAACCCCTTCGGGCGTGCTCAACAGCGCCTCGCCCATTTGCGCGGCCACCGCCAGGGGGACATGCTCATGCTCGGCAATCGCCTCGATCTCTCCCCGGTCGAGGTCGCAGTAGTCGATAACGTCCTGGATGGAAAGCATGGAACCCTCCTCGGCAGCCCGAATCGATTTTGCTGACATGGAAACGTCTCCATTTGCCATTTGCTGTTCACCTCGTTGTCATTGAAATCCTGCTTTCTTTATAGGCTAAAATTCAATAACGATCAACGGCTTATATCAATGTTTTCAACCTATTTGCAGCCGACCGCCGGGTAGCGGATGCGCCAGTTGCAGACGGCGCAGTGTCGGGCCGAGATCGAGCCGCGTCGTTTTTTTCAGCGCTGCCGCGCGCTCGAACAGAACACTGAGCGGCACATCCACCGCCTCATCGGCGCAGGCGAAAACGATGGCATTGCCGCTGGCGCAAGGAGGAAAGACGGCGGCGGCGCCGGAAAAAGCCTCGCCGACACGGCGCGCGCTGGCGGCAAAACCGCGCCTGCCGCCGAACAGATTGGCGCAGAACAGCCCGCCGGCGCTCAGGCGGGCGCGGCAAGCCTGGTAAAAAGGCAGGGTATCGAGCGCCCCGGCGCGGGCCTCGGCATCGAAACCATCGACCAGGATATAGTCGAACAGACTGTCGCCGCCGAGCACGAAATCGGCCCCGCAGCCGATTTTCACATCGAGGCGCAGCGCATCGTCCGGCAGCCTGAAATACTGGCGGGCGACGAACTCGACCCGCGGATCGATCTCGGTCACGACCATCCGGCAATCTGGCCGGTAGCGATACAGAAACTTGGCCAGCGAACCGGCCCCCAGCCCCACCAGCAACGCCCGCCGCGGCCAGCCGGCGGCCTCGCGCAACAGCAGCCCGGCCATCATGTCGCGCGTGTAATCCAGCTCCAGCGCCCACGGCCGGGCAATGCGCATGGCCCCCTGAATCCACTCGGAACCGAAATGCAGATAACGAACCCCGTTTTCCTCGCTGATATCGATGGCGTGGCGAGGGATGGTCGGGCGTCTGGTCATGATGGCTTGGGCCGGCTGGCGCCCCCAGGTGGAATCGAACCACCAATTCGCCCTTAGGAGGGGCGTGTTATATCCATTTAACTATGGAGGCGGCGACGTTGGCCGGGTCGCATTGTACCGGGGCGCGGCCGGCAGGGATAGCTTGGGGCGGCGGCGGCGTGGGTTTTCGCGCTTTGCCGTAGAATCCCAGCTTTTCCATCGCGGCGCCTGACGGGCGCCGCTCTTTGCCGCCGCCCATGCCCTATCTCAAATTATCCGATGCCTGCCTGGCTTACGGCCATGTGCCGCTGCTCGATCATGCCGATTTTCAGCTCGACGCGGGCGAGCGCGTGGCGCTGATCGGCCGCAATGGCGCCGGCAAGTCCTCGTTGCTGGCGGCGCTGGCGGCGGGCGGCGGCAGGGGGCGGCTGGACGATGGCGAGGTCTGGGCGCAGCCGGGCATCCGCGTCGGCTATGTGCCGCAGGAGCCGTCCTTTGATCCGGCGATGCCGGTTTTTCAGGCGGTGGTGGCCGGCATGGGCGAGACTTCGGCGCTGCTGGCCGAGTATCACGATGTTTCGCACCGCATGGCGGAAGGCGGCGGCGATCAGGGCGCGCTGCTGGCCCGCCTGGAGGCGCTGCAACACGAGCTGGAGGCGCTGGGCGCCTGGGCTTGCGAGGCGCAGGCGGAGAAAGTGATTGCTCGCTTCGGCCTCGACCCGGAAGCGCTGGTCGGCAGCCTTTCCGGTGGCCAGAAGAAGCGGCTGGCGCTGGCCCGGGCGCTGGCGCAGGCGCCGGAGGTTCTGCTGCTCGACGAGCCGACCAATCACCTCGACATTGCCGCCATCGAATGGCTGGAAACGATGTTGCTCGACAGCGGCATGACCTTGCTGTTCATCACGCACGACCGTTCTTTTCTCGACCGCTTGTGCACCCGCATCGTCGAACTGGATCGCGGCAGGCTGAACAGTTTTCCCGGCAGTTTCAGCCAGTATCAGCAGCGCAAGGAGGCGCAACTGAACGAGGAGGCGCTGGCCAACGCGCGCGCCGACAAGCTGTTGCAGCAGGAGGAGGCGTGGATTCGCAAGGGGGTGGAGGCGCGCCGCACGCGGGCGGTGTTTCGCGTGCAGCGCCTGGACCGGCTGCGCGCCGAGCGCCAGGCCCGGCGCGAGCGCATCGGCAAGGTCGCTTTGCAGCTCGAGGCGGGCGACAAGAGCGGCAAGCTGGTGGCCGAACTGCTCGATGTCGGCAAGTCCTTCGGCGGCCTTTGTGTGGTGCGCGATTTTTCGACGCGCATCCAGCGCGGCGACAAGATCGGCCTGATCGGCCCCAATGGCGCCGGCAAGACCACGCTGCTGCGCCTCATCCTCGGCGAATTGCCGCCGGATGCGGGCGTGGTGCGCCAGGGGACGAAGGTGGAAATCGCCTATTTCGACCAGTTCCGGGCGCAGCTCGATCCCGCCTCGACGCTGGCCGATGTGATCTCGCCGGGTTCCGACTGGGTCGAGATCGGCGGCGCCAGAAAGCATGTCGTCGGCTATCTGGAAGATTTTCTGTTCGCGCCGGAGCGCGCGCGCTCGCCGGTCAGTTCGCTGTCCGGCGGCGAGCGCAACCGCCTGCTGCTGGCCCGCCTGTTCGCCAAGCCGGCCAATGTGCTGGTGCTGGACGAGCCGACCAATGACCTCGATATCGAGACGCTGGAATTGCTCGAAGAATTGTTGCAGAACTACGAAGGCACGCTGTTCCTGGTCAGCCATGACCGGACTTTTCTCGACAACGTCGTGACCCAGACCATCGCCGCCGAAGGGGATGGCCGCTGGCGGGAATATGCCGGCGGCTACAGCGACTGGGCCGCCTGGCAGGCGGCGCGGCGCGAGGCGTCAGGGGGCGAGGCGAAGGCCGAGGCCAGGGCGGCGCCCGCCAGGCCGCCCGCCCCGGCCAAGGCGAAAGGCGACAAGCTGAGCTGGAAGGAACAGCGCGAACTGGCGACGCTGCCCGATCGCATCGCCGCGCTGGAGGCGGAACAGGGCGAACTGACGGCGCGCCTCGAAGACCCGGCCATCTACCAGCGCGATGCCAGGGCGGCGCAGCAGTCGGCGGCGCGCCTGGCCGCCATCGACGACGAACTGCTGGCCCTGCTCGAACGCTGGGAGGCGCTGGAGGCGCGGGCCGGCGGTTGATCCGATCATGCCGCGCCGCCCCCTGCGTCATTCTGCGCGTAGCGAAGCGGCGTCGCAGAATCCGGGGAGGCACATGGATTCTGCGACTTCGCGCAGAATGACGCGGGTGTGGCCGCAGGTTAAAGTCCGAAGCCGGGTTACGCCGCGCTGACCCAGCCTGCCAAGCTGCTCGAAAGCTGGAAGGCGCGGGCTACGCCCTGCGGCGGCGGCTCACCCTTCCGCCGGCCTGCCCGGCAGCGGTTCCAGGCCGAGGCGCTGGCGGACGGCTTCCGGGGTGATGTTGAGCAGGCGGCCGATGTCCTGGTAATCGTCGGGCAGCGCCGGATCGTTCCAGCCGAGCGCCGAATGGCGGGCGAGGCGGACGGCCAGGGCGACGTTGCGCACGCGCGGCTGGTCGGCGTTGCTGTCGTCGATCAGGGTTTGCAGCAGATTGGGCAGGTGCCAGACGCGGCACAGCGCGGTCTGGATGTCGCTGAATTCCAGGCCCAGCACCTGGCGCTGGGCGTCGGCGCTGCGCAGCGCCGGGTCGGCCCGCTGCCGCGCCTGGATGTCCAGGCCCAGGGCGGGCGCGAAGCAGCACACCAGAATTTCGGCCAGATCGCGCAACAGCGCGGCGATGCGGATTTCCTCCA
>Ga0209628_10003474_pt1 | contig 11071 bp, 9 predicted proteins | sample TergutCu122P4_FD_187285 | JGI IMG/M metagenome (GOLD analysis project Ga0209628, IMG submission 187285) | Cubitermes ugandensis P4 segment gut microbial communities from Kakamega Forest, Kenya - Cu122 P4 (SPAdes) (version 2) | ecosystem: Host-associated > Arthropoda: Insects > Digestive system >...
CGAAGACGTCATCCCGTTTATTTTTGAGCAGGGCCAAGACCCGTTTATTGTCTTGCTCGACGGAATTACAGATGTCCGCAATTTTGGCGCCATCGCCCGAACATGCGAATGTGCCGGCGTACATGCCATCGTGATCCCGTCAAAAGAAAGCGTCTCTGTCAACGCCGACGCCATGAAAACCTCCGCCGGAGCCTTAAACATCATCCCCGTCTGTAAAGAAAAAACCATCAACAGCGCCATTCGCTTTTTAAAAGACTGCGGCATCAAAACCATCGCCTCCAGCGAAAAATCCGCCACCAACTACACCCAAACCTCCTACACCGGCCCAACCGCCCTCGTCTTAGGCTCCGAAGACACCGGCATCTCACCCGAAAACCTCCGCCTCTGCGACGAAACCGTCCGAATCCCCCTATTCGGCACCATCAACTCCCTCAACGTATCAGTCGCCACCTCAATTTTAGTCTACGAAGCAATAAGGCAGCGAATCGAAAAAAAAAGCCCCGCATTGTAAGGCGAGGCAACTTGAATGATGTGATACAAGAATTTTAGTAGTCATGTTGATTTATTACCAGATTGTCTATATATTTGCCATGAAAAAACCCCACGAGTACGCGGGGTTTAAGAGCAAATTCGCCTTCGGCTTATAGCCTTGTTGTGATTTGTCTTTCGACTGCAAAGGTAAAAAAATATTTTAAAAAACAAACAAATAAATTTCAAAAAAATGAAAAGATTAGGAATAGACATTGGTAGCTCTTCGCTTGGTTGGTTGATTAACGAAGATGGAAAAATTATTAAAAAGGGTGTAATAACTTTTGATACAGGTATGAAAAAAGGTCAATCGGGTGGTTATGTTTCTCCAACAAGCGAGAGACGAGGAGCACGCTTAAAAAGAAACTTAATACGTGCTCGCAAATATAGAAAATGGGCGTTGTTGGAAGTTCTTATAAATGAATTTTGTCCATCAGACAAACAAGAATTTGAAATTTGGAGCAAATACAAAAAAGGACAAACACGTAAATTCCCAGAGAACAAGCAATTTCTTCAATGGCTTGCCTGTGATTTTACTTACTTAGAAGGTGGTAAAAAATATAAAAACCCATACGAACTTCGGGTTTGTGCTTTAGATAATAAAGTTAGTAAACATGAGTTTGGCAGAGCTTTGTATCATTTAGTTCAAAGACGTGGTTATAAAGATATTGGCGAAACTGACACAGAAACAAAAAAACAAATAAAGCGCAGAGGCGAGAGCGGTTTTCAACAAGCATTGGAAAAATACAAGGTGCTTTCAAAGGCGTTGAAATACGATTTTTTAGATAAGAGTGAAAGAGCCAGAAATCAATATCCGTACAGAGATGAATATCGTAATGAGTTAGAACTTATTTGTCAGGCACAAGGTTATGATATTTCAAAAGATGAAAAAGGCTATTATAACAATAATTTTGTTGCAAAACTATGGAGAGCAATTATTTGGCAACGTCCCCTAAGAAGTCAAAAAGGAAATATCGGCAAATGCACATTAGAACCGAACAAATTAAGATGTCCGATTTCTCACCCTGTTTTTGAAATTTTCAGAGCATGGAGTTTTATCAATACCATTAAGTATTACGATGAAAATGATGAAAAACTGCCGTTAAGTTCAGAATATAGAAAACTACTGTTTGATTGGTTTTTGAACAAGGATAAAAGCTTTAAATTTGAAGAAATACGCCGATTTTTAGATAGAAAATTTGGAAAATTCAAAAAATACAATTACCCGCTTGATAAAAATCAAAAAAATGATTTGGGAAAATATACAGATGGAGTTTATGATACTTCCGTATCAGGAATGCCTATTTGTAAAGGATTAATTGATGTGTTAGGGGAACAAGCATTGCAAGCACTCAATGAAATAGGTTTTTTCAACAATGGTAATGCCCCCAAAATTATAGAACATTATTCAGTCTATGATTTGTGGCATATTCTTTTTGCCTTTGACGAAAAAACTGCAACAGAGAAAAATTTCCTCGAAAAATTTGTTGTAAAAAAACTCAAAATTAATGACGAACAAAAGAGAGAAAAATTTATCAAACTAAACAAAAGTATGACAGCAGGTTATGCTGATTTGAGTTTAAAAGCGATGTGCAAAATAATTCCATTTCTCAAAGAGGGGTATTTATACAATGAAGCAGTCGTATTAGCAAAAATACCCGAATTATTCGGCGAAAATTGGGAAGAAGCAAAAGAAAAAGTCATGAATGTCATAAAGGAAGCAAATAAACTTTATGAGTGGAATAAAACTGTAAATGAAATTGCTAATAATCTTATTGACAAATATAAAAGTGATCCATATTTTGCAATAAGAGATTGTCAATATGAATTAGATGAAAATGATATTAATGAAGTTCACGCTGCTTGTGAAGGTAAATTTGGAAAAGAGTCATGGAAAAAACAAAAAGATAAAAACGAAATAATTGATGCCGTAACAGAAAAATATCAGGAATTTTTTAAAGATGAAAAACGTGCGTATCGTGCGTTGCAAACTCTAACAGAAATCTTTGACGAAATATTAAAAGAAAAGAAAATAAATATCGACAGCAAACAACTTTATCATCACTCTAACCTTGAAAATAAATATCTTGAAAAATATAAGGTTGATGCCGAAACAGAAAAACGAATTTTGCCAAAAGCCAAAAATAAATTTGGTTTTGATGTTGATATTTTGCCGCAAGCAATTATCGATAGCATTAAAAATCCAATGTTCAATAAATCAATGAGTATTTTACGAAGGTTGATAAATGAACTAATTAAAAATAACGAAATAGATAAAGAAACTGAAATCGTTATAGAATTGGCTCGTGAATTAAATGATAATAATAAACGTATTGCGATAGAACGTTATCAGAATGAGCGCAAAAATAATCGCGCAAAGTATCGTGAGTTCTTAGAGGAGTTTAGTAGAAAAGAGCAACGTAACTTAAATATTGAAGAAAGTATTCCCGCTTTTGAACTTTGGACAGAGCAAACCTTTGAAGAAACAACAGATGAACAAGGGAATAAAAACACCAACCAAAACCGCCACGAAATTCTTAGGGTAAAAGAGGCAATAAAACGATACGAACTTTGGACTGAACAGAAAGGGCAATGTCTATACACGGGAAAAATGATTGGAATTTCAAAATTATTTTCAAGTGAAATTCAAATAATGCATACAATACCGAGATGGATTTTACCAGATAATACAATGGCAAATATGAGTGTTGGTTATCAATTTTATAATAATGATTTACAAAAAGAAAAATTACCTACCCAATGTGCGAATTTTTACGAAGATGCAGACGGTTGGGGAACACGAATTGAGCCACGTTTGGAAAATTGGAGGAAAATTAGAGATAATTTTAAAAAACAATATGAGGATAGATTGAAAGCCAAAGGCAATGAAGATGAAAACACGAAAAATAAACGTATTCAAGACAAACATTATTACAAATTGCATTATGAATATTGGAATGACAAACTTGAACGCTTTGAGGCAACAGAAGTAAAAGATAGTTGGGCGAGACGACAATTAGTTGATACGCAAATGGTAAGCAAATATGCAAGAGAGTTTTTGAAAACCTATTTTATGAAAGTATCTGTCCAAAAGGGTAGTATAACGTCTGATTTCAGGAAAATATTTGGTTTTCAAGACGAAGATGAAATAAAGAGTCGTAATATGCATACCCACCATGCAATCGACGCTTTGGTTTTGACTTTAATTCCAAACAATAGTAGCCATAGAGAGCGGATTTTGAAGGAATACTATAAAGCCATAGAGGAGAATAGAAAAGCAGATATTGAAGCACTAAAAAATAGTGAATTAGTGCAGGGAATCAATGTGCAAAAGCTTATCACAGAAATTGAAAACTCAACACTAATTTTTAATTACGAAAAGGATAAAACTCTTAAACAGACCAACAAAATTGTAAGAAAGAGAGAAAAGAAACAATATTTAAAAGACAAAAAGGGCAAGTTTGTTTTAGATGAAAAGGGCAATAAAATTCTTTTGAAAGCAAAAGGCGATACCGTACGCAGTGCTTTGTTTGCTCAAACTTATTTAGGGAAAATTAAAGACGTAGAAAGATTTGATGATGGACAACCAAAACGAGAAAAAGGCGATTGGAAATATAAACAAGGTAAAGATGAATTTGTTTATGTTGTCCGCAAACCGATAAAAGATGTGTTGTCAAACATAAACGATATTATTGACCCAAAAATCAGAGAATTGATACGAAAACAAAATAACAAAGCGGTAATAAAAGATTTTCAAGGCAATGTTATTCGCCACGTCAGAATAAAAGTAAAAGCAGGAAAAGAGGTTAAAGAACGAATAAATTATCGTTCAAAACACGAGTATAAAAATAAATTTTACTCGGAATCAGGCTCTATCCCTTATGCCGTTTTTCTTCAAAAATCTAATAATAATGGTGTTGAACGTAAAATGATTCCGATGGCCTCGTTCGAAATTGCTAAAGTATATAAAAAAGCAGACGCATTCGATATTGATAAATATATACAAGAGTACTATCCCAGTTATAAGGAGCAAGAATGGAATAAACAACTTTTGAAAACTGGACAAAAAGTATTTGTTCTAAAAAATGATAAAGAAATTGAAAACATAGAAAATGTCGAGTTTCAAAAAAACAGAATGTACGTGATAACACAATTCAAATATGATGGAAGTAAAATTATGCTGAAATATCATTTAGAGGCTAAGTCAACTTCTGATATAGATGAGCAAATCAAATCGATTAAAAATAAACTACTTAAAATTAATGAACAAGAATTAGGCATTCCTCTAATTGCTGAAAACGAAAATATTACAGATGTGGTTGAAAGAAAAAAAGACTATAAAAAACGAAATGAAAACTTTACACAGCGATTAAAAATAATAGAAAAAAATTCAGATGATAAGACAGCAAAGCGATTAAAAGAAAAAATCGAACAATATAAAACAGAATCTTCTTCAATAATAATTGAAGGAAAAACACCAATTTTGGGCTTATCAAAGAATAATTGGAATTTCCTATTTGAAGGAGTAGATTTTGAAATGAAATTGGATGGAACTATTATTTTTAAAAATCCAATGTAATGTTATCGCATATCAAATCAATTCAATCCTCCGAGAAGGTTTTGCTCGACGATCTATCACAACTCATCGAACAAAGTAATAATTCTATTATTGTTCAGGCAAACAGTGTAATGTCCATGTTGTTTTGGAATGACAGCAAACGAATAAACAAAGATATTCAGCAAAACAATCGGGAGAATAATAGCAAACAAATTTTCGCTACAGTGGCGACATTTAAACTGAATTTATGGAAATAATTAAAAAGAAAAGATGATGAAAAAAAAGTCCACCTCTATATCAATTCGCTCCTCCGCAGCCGAATACCTAACCTTCGTTGCCGCTACCGGCGATAACCCGCAAAGTATCGAAATGCGATACGAAGACGAAAACATTTGGCTGACACAAAAGATGTTGGCTACACTCTACGATGTAGATGTTCGTACTATCAATGAACATTTGCAAACAATATTTAACGACAAGGAGTTAGAGGCAAACGATTCAACTATCCGGAAATTCCGGATAGTTCAAATGGAAGGTAGTCGGCAGATTGAACGCGAAACACTGCACTATAATTTGCAGACAATCATTGCCGTAGGTTTTAAAGTCAACAACGAGCGTGCCGTACAATTTCGCAAATGGGCAAATGGCATTGTAAAAGATTACACCATTCAAGGCTGGGTAATGGACGTAGAGCGTCTGAAAAACGGCGGTTCCATTTTAACCGAACTATACTTTGAGCAACAACTCGAAAAAATTCGTGAAATTCGCATCTCGGAACGACGATTTTATCAGAAAATCACAGACCTGTATGCCACCGCATTGGATTATGATGCAACTGCAAAAACTACCAAAACTTTTTTTGCCACCATTCAAAATAAAATGCACTATGCCATACACGGGAATACTGCTGCCGAGTTAATTACAAAACGCGCCAATCATAAAAGACCATTTATGGGGCTTACTTCGTGGGCAGGATTTCCAGACGGAAAAATTCAAAAATACGATGTCACTATTGCCAAAAATTATTTACAAATCGAGGAACTTGACAATCTGGAACGAATTGTTACTATGTATCTTGACTATGCCGAATACCAAACCCGACGGCATATCCCTATGACAATGGAAGATTGGAAAAAACGGCTTGATGCTTTTTTGAAGTTCAACGAAGAGGTAATTTTGAACGATGCCGGACGAGTTACACACGAAATTGCAAAATCTTTTTCCGAAAGCGAATTTGAAAAATATCGTATAATTCAAGATAGTTTATTTGAAAGCGATTACGATAAATTTTTGAGATTGGAAAACGAAGTAAACCAACTGAAAAATGATTAAGAAAACGCTCTATTTCGGAAATCCCACGTATCTGAGTTTGAAAAATGCTCAATTAGTCATCAAATTGCCCGAAGTGGAAAAAGGCGATTCACTGCCCGATTCGTTCAAGGCGGAAAGCGTAAGAACCATTCCGATAGAAGATATTGGAGTTGTGGTTTTAGATAACAGACAAATTACCATAACGCACGGACTGATAGAGGCTTTGCTCGATAATAACTGCGCACTGATTACTTGCGATAGTAGCCGGATGCCTGTTGGGCTTATGCTTCCCCTTTGCGGAAACACAACTCAAAACGAACGTTTCAGCGACCAGATAAATGCTTCTATACCGCTGAAAAAGCAATTATGGCAGCAAACGGTTCAGGTAAAGATAGCCAATCAAGCTTCTGTTTTGAAACAGTGTCGAAAAGCAGAAGTGCGAAATATGTTAAAGTGGGCTGATGATGTTCGCAGCGGCGATGCCGACAATTTAGAAGCGCGATCAGCGGTCTATTATTGGGCTACTCTTTTTCGTGATTTCAAACGCGACCGTGAGGGTGATCCTCCGAATAATTTGCTAAACTATGGCTATGCCATTTTACGGGCTGTGGTTGCACGTGGATTAGTTTCGAGCGGGTTGTTGCCGACTCTTGGCATTCACCACCATAACCGATATAATGCTTATTGCCTTGCCGATGATATTATGGAACCATATAGACCTTATGTGGATAAATTGGTTGTTGAAATGTTTGATAGCGGGGTAGTGGAACTCGACAAAGATGCCAAGGCAAAGTTACTTTCTATTCCGGTTCTTGACGTTGTGATTAACAAGCAGCGAAGTCCACTGATGATAGCGGTAGGTTTGACTACTTCGTCTCTTTATAAATGTTTTACAGCTGAAAGTCGAAAAATTGTCTATCCCGAAATGTAGTGGAACGTCTTAGCGAATATCGAATTATGTGGGTGCTTGTATTTTTCGATCTTCCGACTGAAACACAAAAGGAACGGAAGGCTCACGCTCAATTCCGTAAAAATTTGATAAACGACGGATTTACCATGTTTCAGTTTTCCATTTACTTGCGCCATTGCGCAAGCCGCGAAAGCGCAAATGTCCATATCAAACGTGTGAAAACATTTCTACCTGACAAAGGGCATATCGGAATTTTGTGTATCACAGATAAGCAATTTGGCGCTATGGAGTTGTTTTATTGTAAAAAGGAAAAGAAAATTTCCACACCATATCTGCAGCTTGAACTTTTTTGAATAACAAAACCCACCTTTTCAAATGGGTTTTGCTGTTCAATACAGCTTCATTTTATAATCCTAATACAGCAAATATGTTATTGACATACATGTTTTTATACATATCCAGCTGTATTTCCGGTGCCAAAGATACAATTTTGAAAGCAAATCACAACAATAAAGTATTTCATTATTGCATGCGATGAGCTGTATTTCCGGTGCCAAAGATACAATTTTGAAAGCAAATCACAACCGGCTTTGCAGTATGTTGCGCCGTCGAGAAGCTGTATTTCCGGTGCCAAAGATACAATTTTGAAAGCAAATCACAACAATCACTTCCGCTGGCTGCACTACATAATGGCTGTATTTCCGGTGCCAAAGATACAATTTTGAAAGCAAATCACAACAAGATAATTACCCATAAGCATATACAAAGTGCTGTATTTCCGGTGCCAAAGATACAATTTTGAAAGCAAATCACAACTATACTGCGTATTCATCGAAACATCCAACTGCTGTATTTCCGGTGCCAAAGATACAATTTTGAAAGCAAATCACAACTCAATCTGCTCCTTGTACATCTCAATCGCGGCTGTATTTCCGGTGCCAAAGATACAATTTTGAAAGCAAATCACAACGCAGACGTAAAGGATAATGTAATCCATCATGCTGTATTTCCGGTGCCAAAGATACAATTTTGAAAGCAAATCACAACTTCATTTGCTGCACGTCATATACCGAAACAAGCTGTATTTCCGGTGCCAAAGATACAATTTTGAAAGCAAATCACAACATCGCATCCAACATGGACGGCAACACACTGCTGTATTTCCGGTGCCAAAGATACAATTTTGAAAGCAAATCACAACTGAAGTTGTTAATATTTCGCTGCAAAGATAGCTGTATTTCCGGTGCCAAAGATACAATTTTGAAAGCAAATCACAACTTATAACCACATCACCAGTCTGTTCATTAAGCTGTATTTCCGGTGCCAAAGATACAATTTTGAAAGCAAATCACAACGCTTTGTCGGTTGTGTCGTATTCGCGCTCTGCTGTATTTCCGGTGCCAAAGATACAATTTTGAAAGCAAATCACAACGCATGTACGGAACGGCACGTTTCCCGAACGCTGTATTTCCGGTGCCAAAGATACAATTTTGAAAGCAAATCACAACAGGAATACCATACCGGCATTGCGGATGTCGGCTGTATTTCCGGTGCCAAAGATACAATTTTGAAAGCAAATCACAACTATATCTTCGTCCTTATCGAGTTGAAGTTCGCTGTATTTCCGGTGCCAAAGATACAATTTTGAAAGCAAATCACAACGACCAAAGCATGTCGGCACAGGGGGCTAAAGCTGTATTTCCGGTACCAAAGATACAATTTTGAAAGTAAATCACAACATAGTCGATAAAAAAACGCTTCCATTCGTTATTGGAAAATTGGAAAGGTTTACTATGGGGGGATTGCGGGTCAAGCCCGCAATGACATGTGGTGTTTGAGGATTGCGGGTCAAGCCCGCAATGACATGTGATGTTTGGGGATTGCGGGTTTTGCACGCAATGATGAGCGTTTTGCAATTTTTCCAATTGCAAGTGCAGGTTGTAGATTAAATCGGTTTTGATTTGATTTTCAGATAATCATACGCTTGAGTTTGTAATATCACAATAAACTTTTTTTTAAATTCTGTTTTTGATTAGTAGGCTGTTTCGCTTCTGTGCGCTGTTATAAAATCAGCAACGATGGAACAATAAGGGTTTTCTGCAACTACATTGTATTTTTTTATTTTATTCTTCTATTTGTTTAATATGATCCGTTCTGCCGGGCAATTCTTTTGCGTTAAGTGGGCTGATAGCCGATTTGCCTGTTCGCTGTTCTAAACTTTTCGGGCATCTTTTGCTACTTTTGCTTCTTCCAAAGCGACGGTCTGGCTTTGATTTAAACCCTTTGGGTTTTTCGTTTTACTGATTTCGGTTGCTGATGCTTCGGCTAAAATATTCAAAGCAAGTTCAATACTCGTCATATTGTCTCTCAGGCTTTCTTTTTTCAATCCCTTGAAATTTTTGTATTGAGCAACCGTTTTGCCACTCCATTCTTTGGTCATAAGGTTCGTTAGGATAGCATATTCCAAGCCTTCTTCAACACCTGATTTTTTCCATTGGTCGGTCAGGTCTTTGCGAAATTGAATAGATTGCAGGCGTGTATTTATCCATTCTTCGGAATAGCCAAACGTCTGTAATCACGCATAGCTTGCTCAATAGAGAGTTCGGGGTCTTGTATTTGGTCGAGACGTTGTTTGGCCACTTCTGCAACCCACAGTTTGAATGGCTCTGCTTTTGGTGAGGGAACTAATTGGATTAGTCGGAAAAGTTGTTGAGTATTTGCAACATCGGTAAAACGCATTTTGCCGTCTGCGGCTAATAATTTCAAACGGTTACAATTTGTAACCGTTTCATTCATTTATGACTGATGATAAAATAAAATTATACAATGATAGTTATATTCTTAAATAATGTTGTATATTGGTAGAAAAATAAATGACATGGGAGAATTACTGAAAACATCAACAATGACAAAGCCTTATTTATTGGAGGTATTAGGGGATTATTTGGAGGTAGAAAAAAACATCGGGGCAATCATAGCATCTACCGGATATAAAAATGAATTCATTGCTAAAAAGTTAAATATGCCCATTAGTACGTATTACGCAAAAAGAAGAACAAAATCATTTGCGGCAAAGGATGTTTTTAAAATTGTCAAGATGCTGGAAGATGATGAAACATGCAACGCCGCTGAAATTGAACTGATGAATTCACGAAGAAATGATGAAGTGATAAGTTCAAGCGAGTTTAAGGACAAACTCAAAGCGATGATGTTGCAATGAACACAGACGTAAACAAGAAAGTTCTGAAAGATTTGGAAAAAGTACCCAAAAATGTAAAAGAGGAGGTACTGGAAAATATTCAAACACTAGAAGAAGCCGAACATCTCTTTCAATTAAAGAACGTAAGTCATATGGAAGGGACGGACGAACCATATTACAGATTGAAATTGGGAACGTACAGATTATTGGTATATTAAGAAAAGGAAACTAAATCAGTCACAGTACACGCACTGACACACCGGTAAGCATCATACAAAAAAGAAAACTTGCCATGGCGTAGATAGCGAACATTATTGGCAGAAATATTTCGGAATCTTCAAAGAATATTTCGCCGTTTATTTTGTATATCCTGTGCTCTTTGCATGCATTTCGGGATTTCAGTTGTTAGTTCGTGATTTGTTTTTATTTTTCAATTTCTTATTGCTGCGCGTAGTGCATCATTTGCTTTGTCGATTTCGGGTTGGTTGGCGAAGTTGTTGTGGTAGGTGGATAAGGCGGAGTCGTAGATGGCCTGAAATACAGCACGTTGTTCGGTTGGGAGTGC
>Ga0209628_10003476_pt1 | contig 11068 bp, 10 predicted proteins | sample TergutCu122P4_FD_187285 | JGI IMG/M metagenome (GOLD analysis project Ga0209628, IMG submission 187285) | Cubitermes ugandensis P4 segment gut microbial communities from Kakamega Forest, Kenya - Cu122 P4 (SPAdes) (version 2) | ecosystem: Host-associated > Arthropoda: Insects > Digestive system...
CTCAGTGGGCTGGGCATAAGTATGGATGAATCATCGAAAAAAGTGGATAACCAAATAGCTGAAATGACGAAAAATCTCAGCGGGCTGGGCATAAGTATGGATGAATCATCGAAAAAAGTGGATAACCAAATAGCTGAAATGACGAAAAATCTCAGCGGGCTGGGCATAAATATGGATGAATCATCGAAAAATGTGGATAACCAAATAGCTGAAGTGGATAAACAAATAGCTGAAATGACTAAAAATTTCAGAGAAATGGGCATAACGCTCGGCGGGATAGGCAACACGATGGGAGCCTTTACTGAAGCTATGTTTTCGATGGATTTAAGAAAAAAATTCTGCGACATCGGCTATACTTTTACCAGACAAGGCCCCAATTATAAATTTTTCGATAATAATAAAGTTATCGCCGAAGCGGACTATTATTTAGATAACGGCGAATACGCCATGGCCGTCGAAGTAAAAACGGTATTGGATGTCGAGCATGTAAACGATCATTTGGAACGTTTAAAAAAAATACGCCAATTCATGGACGAACATAAAGACGGGCGAAAACTCGTCGGCGCCGTAGCCGGCGGCGTAGTCCCGGAAAATGTCTTAAGATACGCGCAAAGAAAAGGGCTGTATGTATTGGTACAGTCCGGCGACGCCACGATAATCGCCGAAGCGCCCGTAGGTTTTAAGGCTAAAGAGTGGTAGCGTCAGCCCAAACACATGCGCCAACGCCTGTTATCGGCCGCCCGATTATAAATACAAACAAGGGATGGGGTTTATTATGATAAAAGTGTTGCTTGATACTGACATTGGCAATGACATCGACGACTCGGCGTGTCTCGCGTATTTGCTGCGGCAGAATCAATGCGAATTGCTGGGCGTCACGACTGTGACGGGCCAACCCGTTGAAAGGGCGAAACTCGCGAGTGCGATTTGCGTCGCGGCGGGAAGGGACGACGTTCCGATTTATCCCGGAACCGAAACGCCGCTCCTCACCCCGCAAAAGCAAGCCGTACCCCATCAGGCGGCTAAGTTACATCGCTGGCCGCATAAAACCGGATTTCCCGCCTGCGGCGCCGTTGAATTTTTACGCGGCATTATAAGGGAAAATCCCGGTGAAATTACATTGCTGGGCATAGGCCCTTTGACAAACGTCGCGCTCTTGTTTGCCCTGGACGCGGAAATTCCGGCGTTGTTAAAAAAACTGGTCGTCATGTGCGGCGTGTTTGAATATAAATATAAAGGCGGCGTTTGCCTGACCGAATGGAACGCGCGCTGCGATCCGTATGCGACGGCAATTGTATACAATACGCCAAATATTGAAATTGTTTCCGTCGGTTTGGACGTCACCCAAAAGGTAACGCTCGAAAAAGATGAAATAATCAAATGCTTTACAAGCGAAGTCATGCGCGTTGTTTTGGATTTTTCCGGCGTGTCGGACAACACGCGCGACTCGATAACATTCCACGATCCGCTCGCAGCCGCCGTAATCTTTGACGAAAGCATTTGCCTTTTCAAGAGGGGCGGCGTAAGCGTTGAAGTTTCCGGCAGCCGCCTGGGAGAACGCCTCGAAGGCCTGACTTATTTTACGCCTGACGAAAACGGCAAGAATGAAGTAGCGTTTGACGTTGACGGCGAACGATTTTTTAATCATTATTTTAGCGTCGTCAACGGATAACTGTTTTTCTTCAATACATAAGATTATTAAAACCGGGGTTATATCGTTAAACAGCAAAAACGAATGATATCCGATTTATCATGCCAATTATATAGCAAATGATGATTGAGCCGGGGTATGCTTTTTGCATTGAGGAGGGAGAAATATGACTACAGACCGCATTAGACAGCTACTAGCCGATGGCGAAGGGTTGACAAAATAGAAGTGGACGATAAAATGCTGCTCCACGTCTATGTTCCTGTCAGTTCTCAAATCCAGACTTGTTCCGGCAGGATTTACGACTGTAACGAGGATGGTGACTTTGATATTACAAACTCCGCTGAGTTGGTGGCACAACTAGCCCTGCGCAAATCTTCGGCATATACAGAACGAGAGATATTTTCCTATGTTACTGAAAATGAATTTAGATTTGACCTCCCCCATGAGAAGTGACATAAATGGTTCAAAGGACTTGCGTAACGGAACCTTGCAAGTTAGCACGCAAGATGAGCAAGAAAATGAACATGTAAATGAGCAAGTATGTGAGCAAGTAAATCGAAAAGCAGTTGTTATTGCTGCATTGAAGGATAATCCAAAACTTACGTTTAAGCAAATTGCAGAAAAAGCAAATATATCATATGCGACAGCCCGGCGCGAAATGGATGTTATGAGAGAAAAGGGTATAATTAAGCGCATTGGCTCCGATAAGACCGGACACTGGAAGTTATCGAGTTATAAATAATATATCCCAAATAATTGGAAATGCGCTATACTAAAATAGTCGGAGCGTCTTTTTTCTGGCAACAATATGGCAACAAAAAATCAAATAGTTCATCGGTTTTGGATAATATATACAATCAGAATACCATGTGCTAAATCGTCCTGACAAATCCGTTTAAGTTGACGATTGTGGTGTCAAGAGGGATTAATATAAGACGGGCGAAAACTCGTCGGCGCCGTAGCCGGTGGCGTAGTACCGGAAAATGTCTTAAGGTACGCGCAAAGGAAAGGGCTGTATGTATTGGTACAATCCGGCGACGCCACGATAATCGCCGAAGCGCCCGTAGGTTTTAAGGTTAAAGAGTTGTAGCGTCAACCCAATCGTACGCATCGGCGCCCGCTTTCGGCCGCCCAATTATTACTTAATATCCGGTTGAATCAAACTTGGTATATAATAAAACAAATTAACAGTCAATAATATGAAACTTAAAAATCGGGGGTCGGATCATGATAAAAGTGGGATTGGTCAATATCGACACGTCGCACGCCGGCGCGTTTGCGGAGTACATGCTGAAAGGCGACAGGGCGAAGTTTACGGCGGTGTACAACGACGGCTTTCGCGGCGACGGCGAAGTCGACGGCTTCATGCGTAAATTCGGGGTGGCGAAGCGATACGAAGATATCGGCGAAATGGCGGGCGACGCAGATATCGGCTTTGTGCTCGGCTGTAACTGGGATACGCGCCTGCGCCACGCCATGCCGTTTATAAATTGCGGCAAACCGGTGTTCATCGACAAGCCGTTTGCCGGAAACATCGGCGACTGCATGCGGCTGGAAGAACTCGCGCGCGGCGGCGCCGTGATTCTCGGCAGTTCGTCGGTGCGCTATGCCCGCGAATTATGCGGGTTCTTCGCCATACCCGAAGCGGAGCGTGGCAGGCTGCTGCACATATACGGAACCGTCGGCGTCGACGAGTTCAATTACCCGATTCATATATCCGAAGCCATCGGCGGCATGGATGAATCGCCGGTCGCATCGTGCCGCTATATAGGCGGGACGGACGCCGGCGAAATTCATTGCGAAACGTTCGCGCTGCGTTTTGAGAGCGGCCTGACCGCCGCGTTCAGCGCGGCTCACGGCGTGTATCAGCCGTTCGAAACGGTGATAATGACGACTAAGACGACATACCACTATTCGCTGGGCGCGTCCGGGGCGCTGTATCAGGACATGCTGGACAGGGTGTTCGACTATATGGAAACAGGGCGGAACACGCTTGCGCCCGTGCCAAAAATGACCGAAGCCGTAAAGACGCTGCTCGCGGGCAGGCTTTCGCGCGTCAACGGCGGCGCCGAAATACTGTTGTCCGGCATTCCGGAGAGCGATCCGGGCTTTGACGGACACGAGTTCGAAAAGGAATACGCCGCAGCCTCAAAGCCGATATACCTGTATGATAAATAAGCGTTAAATAACATTGCTTTCAACTCAAAAGGGGCCCGCGGCGGTGTACGACGTCAAGCCAGGTGAACCGTATATTAGCGTGGTACATATTTCTATAATAAAATGAAAACTATCCATGAGAGGCGGCGGCGGTTTATATGAAAAGAAGAATAGGGTTAATCGGACTCGGCAACATCGGCGGTTTTTATTCCGGGACCCTTCTCAAGGCGGGGTATCCGCTCACGGTTTTCGACATTGACCCGGCGAAAGTTAAGGCGTCTGCCGACGCGGGAGCGTCCGGGGCAGCGAATCCGGCGGATGTAGCGCGCGCGTCGGACGTCGTCATTCTTTCGTTGCCAAACAGCGAAATAGTCGAAGACGTAATGCAGGGCGAAAACGGCATACTGCCGGCGCTACGCGAAGGCCAGTTAATTATTGATACGAGTACATGCCGTCCCGGCACGGCCGTTAAGCTGGAAAAATTATGCGCCGAAAAAAACGCCGGATTTATAGACTCCCCGTTAAGCTGGCGCGGGCCCGGCCAAATCCTCATGGTTGGCGGAACTGTGGAAAATTTTAAGGCGGCGGAAGAAATCCTCAATTGCATCAGTTACAAATACCGGCTGGTGGGCCCGGCCGGCGCCGGACAATACCTTAAGATGATCAATCAGGGCGTGCTTGCCAACAGGCTTGCCGTATATTGCGAAGCGGTGGAATTAACCAAAAAATGCGGCATGGATCCTATGCTGTTAAAAGAGTACCTGGAATTTGACGTGCCCGACGCCCTTTACGGCGGGGACTATGCGGGCGGCGGACAGTTGGCGCTGCATTACAAGGATCTGGGCTATCTGAACGAAATTGCGCACGACGTCTGCGCAAATATTCCGATAAGCGCCCTTGTCCACGAGTTATTCAAGGCTACGAAGCTCTACGGCGAGCCGCACTGGATTCAGCCCGGCATTCAAACATACTATAAACGCCTCAACAACGGCGAGTAGGCGTTTAATTATTATACATAGAATTTTTAAATATATCTGATTTTATGATAACAGCCGATAGCCGCATTTATATGCCGCCGAATCGCGGAAACGCGCCTGTATAAATTTCCGCAGCGCACGCATTATAAATCGCAGAATAACGTATATTTATATAAATTGCAAAATCGCACGCCTATATAAATTGCCGCAGCTCGCTTAGCTTACGGATTTCGTAAGTCGGTTTTATGCCCGTGCGGTTTTTCGCATTGCGTTCGTTGAACCAGCAGCTGTCAATCCCGGCGTTGACGCCGCCCTGAATATCCGCCGCAAGGGAATCGCCGATTATAAGAAACCCGCTTTTGCCCGCATGCGGAATATGCGAAAAGACATAGTCAAAATACGATGCGTGCGGCTTTTGATAGCCGACAAACTCGGATACGAAAAAATCCGCCACATACCCATTTATGAGCGAATGTTTAATCCTTGACGTCTGCGTCGCCAGTATGCCGTTAGTCACTATGTAAATCTTTTTTCCGCGCGAGGCGATATATTCGCATATCTCAAGGGCGCCGTCAATCAGGAACGCCCCCTTGCCCAGCTCGTACAGATAGTCTCCGTTGAATTCAACCGCGTCGAGCCGGACGCCGATACAGTCGAACAAGCGTTGAAACCTGAGCGATTGCAAATCGTCTTTTGTAATTTCGCCGTTTTCGAAACTTTCCCAAACGCCCGCGTTTATCTCCCTGTATCTGTTCCGTATATCTTCCGAATATGCAACGCCGTTCTTTTCAAACGTTATCCTCAGGGCGTTTTCTTCCGCCTTGTCGTAATCATATAGTGTCCCGTCCGCGTCAAACAGAAATACGTCGTATTTTTTCATATACATGCTCCCGGTTTCATCATCCCCTCCACAATGAACGAAATGCGCACGCCTATGCCCGCTATAAATTTATAATTGGTAGAAATATGATTTTATAGCTTCGTTTGTTTCAATCGTGATGCGCGCAGCCGCGCGGCAGCTCTTTTAAATACAGGCTGTCTTTGTCGCATCTGCCCGCGGTCGCTTCGATCATCTTAAACTCGTCATATTCTTTTAACCCTATGCCCGATAGGATTTCATTGATATTATGACGGCCGGGGGGGCATATGCGCCCCCTGACCCATCTTAGCGTTTCTTCATGCCCAAGCAGATAATTGCCTTTATGGACCAACGCCTCCAGCGACAGCGGCAAATCGGAAAGCGGTACGCCGCTGTCGACGCTCATCGAAAACGCCTTCGACGCCTCGTCGTAAGAAAACCTTCCAACCTGCCTGCCGCACAGGTTTTCATCATGCAATGCGAAATCCCTTGACACGTTCCCACCTCAGCGTTAATATTTTCCGGTGTTTGATGTATTTTATCAATTATAACGGCTGCGGGAAAGTAAACGCGTTACTTTTTTCGTAAGCCGATATAAAATATACATAAAACTCCGCAACGGAAGTCGGGAACGATTTTGCGCCGTCGGTTAGAATATAGCCGGAGGATGAATATGGAGTATGTGGATAAGGCGGCCGCCGTCGGCCGGATGCAAAAACGCATCGTCGATAATCTGTACGATGTCACCCTGGACGATATGAGCGCCGCGGCCGGCTACAGCAAATACCACGCCGTCCGGATGTTCAAGGAAGTCACGGGAAAAACGCCGTTCGAATACGTGCGCGCCCTGCGGCTGACCGAAGCCGCGGAAAAACTGCGCGATACGGATGGAAAAGTCATCGAAGTCGCGCTGCAGAGCGGCTTTGACTCGCACGACGGCTTCACGCGGGCGTTCGCGCGGCAATTCGACATTACGCCGCGCCGGTACAGCCTTGAAAAACCGCCCGTCCGCTATTTTGTCCACTACCCCGCCGCATCCTACTATAATCTTTTGAACGGAGTAAAAACCATGCTGAATGAAAAGGTTTCGAAAACCGTAACCGTAACGCCCGTAGAACGCCCGGCGCGCAAGCTGATACTGCTGCGCGCGAAAGCGGCCGCAAACGGCGACTATTTCGCTTTTTGCGAAGAGATGGGCTGCGAATGGGAAGGGCTGCTCAACAGCATCCCGGAAAAAATCGGCGCCGCGGCCTTGCTGACGCTGCCGAAAAACCTGGTCGCGCCCGGGACGTCAGACACGGCGGCCGGAACGGAAGTGCCCGCGGATTACGGCAAACCCCTGCCGGACGGCTACGACGTCGTCGACTTGCCGCCGTGCACGATGCTGCTCTTTAACGGCGCCCCATATGATAACGAGGAGGATTTTTGCATCGCCATCGATATCGTGGGCGAAGCGGTTGAAAATTATAACCCGGAACTATACGGATGGCAGTTCGCCCCTGAGCTTGCGCCGCATTTCAACTACGGCGCGTCGGAAACGGGCGGCGCAAGGATGGCCGTACCTGTCAAAAAACTTGCATTTTAGTTAATAAACATAAATAATGTATAGGTAAAGAACGCCTAATCGCCATGCCGCATGGCCGCGCCCGGCCGGCCATGCGGCAAAAATTTTATCGAAAGGGATAGCGTCGCCATGAAAAATTCGCTCGATTTTAAAATACAGTTTTCAAACCTATGGTGCATGAGCTTTGTCAACTGCCTCGCGGCCGTCTATGTCTATTTGGAAGGCTTGCAGGGGGAGCTGCCCAAAAAATGCGACCCGGCCGCCGACGACGGCAGGATATGTTTTGGCTGCGGCGGCTGCAACGATCCGGAGCCGCAATCCGCATACTTCTGCCTGTTCGATACGATGTGCGGGCGAAGCGCCCTGCAGCTGCGCTTTGACGGTGTTCCGACCGCGATGTGCGCGCTGATCGGCGACGGCGACGGCGCGGGCGGCTGGTCGGGCAAATGCGGAACGGATTATACGACGGATTTTTTGTTCGGCTTCATCGGCTATGAATACCGGAAAATAACTGACGCCGCCGCGTTCAAAGGCGAAATCGCCGCGTCCGTCGACGCGGGCAGGCCCGTCATCGCCGAGTGTACGGCGGACGGCGGCGCCTTCCGCGTGATCACCGGCTACGACGGAGACACGCTCATAGCCGACTACGTCCTCAACGGGCAGCAAACAAACAGCCCGCCGCTGCCCGCCCCGTCGTACGGCGAGCTGAAGGCGCTGTACGTTATCTGCGAAAAAACCGCCCCGCGCCACACGCTGAAGGATGGGTTGACGCGCATAAAGCGGGTCATGGAAAACAACATCGGCGAAAACATATGGGACGCGGGCATAGCGGAAATAACGAAATACTTCATTTCGCCGACTGACGACGAGTTTGCGCAAATTGACCCGGAGGAACTGAGTTCATTCAGAAACGGCGTCGCCAAGACCATAACCAACCAGTTCAACAGCCACACTTTTAATGTGGCGTTTTTCAACAGCCCCCGCGCCGACATGCGCGGGCCCGAATTTTCGATAATACGCGACGAAGTCGATCGGCTCCAGACGCGGCTGGGTGGATACGCCCACGCGGCGGGGCGTTTCAACAACGTCAATGTATCGGCCATCGGCCCGTTCAGGGCGGGTTTTGGTAAAATGCTCATATCGGCGGTTGAGGATATCAAAAGCGCACATCTGGAATTGCTTGAAACGATGAATAAGGCCATCGAAATATTGGAAAAAGGCTAAACAGGCGCAATGCTATTCATATGTGTTATAAAATCATACGCGCTATGAAATCACACATGCTATAAAATTATCTGCGTAATGAAAATATCCGCGTTACAAAAATATTGGCGCAATGAAAATATCCGCGTTATAAAAATATTAGCGCAATGAAAATATCCAAATTATGATATTTATCGCGCTATAATAAAAATCGCGATATGAAATCATCGACGCCGTATAATATATGAAATAAATGGATTTATACAGGGGCGGAGGCGCATAGGCTATCATTCCGATTGACTTTGAAAGGGCCGAAACGGCAAGGGGCGTTTTTTACGGCGGCGACGCCGGGGCAAAGGACGCTATTATTTATAAGGATGACATTTGGCTGCTAAAATTCCCCAAAACGACGCGCGCCTATGCGGAGCCGCAGATTTCATATACGACAAGCCCGCTGAGCGAATATTTGGGGTCGAAAATATATGAATCGCTTAAAATCCCGGTTCATGAGGTATTGTTGGGGATAAGAAAAAATAAGATAGTCGCCGCGTGCAGAGATTTTACGCGAAAGCCGGCGGCGGGGCAAAACGGCGCGGTTCGCGGCTTTCGGCCGATAAAAATGCTTGTTCCGTTCCACGACTTGAAAAACAGCTTCATGTCCGGCGATTTGGATTCATACTCCGGAACGGGCTCGGAAACGCTGCTCGACGAAGTCCTTGCGACAATTGCCGGGCAGGTTGAATTAAAGTCAACGCCGGGCGTATTGGAAAGATTCTGGGATATGTTTGTCGTCGACGCCTTCATCGGGAACAATGACCGCAACAACGGCAACTGGGGCGTCCTTATCGACCCGGCGAATGACGTAACCGAGCTGGCGCCGGTCTACGACAACGGCAACGCCTTTTTTAACAAGCGCGGCGTCGAACAAATGTCACGGCGGCTGCAAAATGAGGGCGCCATGCGCGAAGACGCCTGGCTGACGCCCCTTTGCGCCTATAAATACACGGGCCTTGACAATGAGGGGCATAGGATTAACCCGTTCACATTCGTAAAACAGGGTAACAACGCCGACTGCGCGGCGGCGGCCGAACGCTTTATTAATAACGTTAATATGGAAGCAATCGAAAACATAATAAAGGGCGTGCCGGAATCCGCCGGCTGCCTTGCCGTTATGCCGGATGTGCAAAAAGAGTTCTATATCAGGCTTTTGCGTATGCGATATGAATTTTTCAGGGCCATTGCGATATGAATTTTTCAGGGCCATTTTCAGGATGGGAGCGACGCGCCGAATGTATAATTTTCAACCGGACAACGACCTCGATATCATAGCCCACCTCGGGGACGACTACGAAAAGCACAACGACGCCGTGATACCGCCGGTATACCTGACGTCGCTGCACGTGACGCCGAAGGAGGCCGTCGGCGGGCCGCCGCGGCAGTATCTTTACGGCAGGGTCAACAACCCGACCGTGGAACTGCTCGAACGAAAGGTGGCCGCGCTGGAGCGGGCGGACAGGGCGCTCGCGTTTGGCTCCGGCATGGCGGCGATTACGGGCTGCCTGCTCGCGAACCTCGCCGCCGGCGACCACGTCGTCGCGGTCGACACGGCGTACGGCCCGTCGCGCATGTTTATCGCCGAACACATGGCAAAATTCGGCATAGAGTACACGTTTATACCGGGCGACGACGTCGCGCAGTTCCGGGAGGCGTGCCGCCCCAATACGAAGGTGTTTTACCTCGAGAGCCCGTCGTCGATGCTGTTCCTGCTGCAGGACCTGAGAGCGGTCGCGGCGCTCGCGAAGGAGAGGGGCGTCGTGACAATGATAGACAACTCGTGGGCGACGCCGCTGTACCAGAAGCCCCTGACGCTTGGCATAGATATCTCGATTCACACCATCTCGAAATATATAGGCGGCCACAGCGACATCATCGCGGGGATTGCCGCGGCGAACGAGGAAATGATCAAGAAGCTGGAACGGGTCAGATCCATTTACGGCGCGATACTGGGGCCGATGGAGGCGTGGCTCGCGATACGCGGCCTGCGCTCGATGCCACTGCGCGTGCGCGAACACGGCAGGAGCGCGCTCTCGATTGCGCAACGTCTCGAAACGCACCCGAAAATCGCCCGCGTGCGCTATCCGGCCCTCGCGTCGGACCCGCAGCACGAGCTGGCAAAGAGCCAGATGACGGGGTTTACAAGCCCGTTCAGCATAGAGTTGAAGTGTGACGCGGATGCGGCGCGCGAATTCGTGAAGCGCTTGAAATGCTTTAACCTCGGCCCGAGTTGGGGTGGCTTCGAGTCGATGACGACGCTGCCGTATCCGCCGGGCGCGCATGTGCGGCTGCACGTCGGGCTTGAGGACACGGAGACGCTGTACGCCGACCTAAAAGACAGCCTGGATTTGATATAAACTCATCGAAAAATCAATGGAGAGAATGAATCGGTAATGTATGGGGGGAGATGAAAACATATGAACGACAGGTACTGCGAAAACTGGGATCGTGTGAAGGAACGCTTTACGGCGTGGTGGGGCCGTCAGCCGATCGGCTGGCCGCTGATGCACATTACCGCCAGGGGGAAGCCGGCCCAAAACGCGGCGCCGACGCCCGCGCCAACGTTTCCCGCGCCCGCACCCGAACTGCCCGCACCAGCGCCC
>Ga0209628_10003477_pt1 | contig 11068 bp, 12 predicted proteins | sample TergutCu122P4_FD_187285 | JGI IMG/M metagenome (GOLD analysis project Ga0209628, IMG submission 187285) | Cubitermes ugandensis P4 segment gut microbial communities from Kakamega Forest, Kenya - Cu122 P4 (SPAdes) (version 2) | ecosystem: Host-associated > Arthropoda: Insects > Digestive system...
GCTGCTCGCCGACCTGCTCGCCATCATCGAAGCCGCCGCGCCGCGCCTCATCGGCAGCGACATCACCGGCGAAGTCTCCATTCACCATTACCGCACCCGCTGGAAACGCTGGCTCAGCGCCCTGGACGGCCAGCCCGCGATCGACCCGGACGAACTGAAGCGCTGGCAGCGCCAGCAAATCGAGGTCAATCAGGCGCTGCTGGACGCGCTGGGCTAAGAAAGCCCTGAACAACGCGGCCCGGCCTGCAAGCGGAGCAGGCCGGGCCGGAGCGTTCAGTCGATCGTCAGACGCTTGGCGGCGGCCGCCGCTTTTTTCGGCAGCGTGAGATCGAGCACGCCGTCGACGAACTTGGCTGAGGATCTCGACTCATCGAGGTCCTGCCCAAGCTGGAAGCTGCGCGACACCTTGCCGAAATGGCGCTCGGTGCGCAGGACGCGCTCGCCTTCCTTGATTTCTTTTTCCTGCTTGCGCTCGGCGCTGATGGTGACCACCGAGCCGTCGATGTTGACGTTGATGTCTTCCTTGCTGATGCCGGGCAGATCGGCATGCACTCTGTAAGCGTCGCCATCTTCCTTCACGTCGATCTTGATGGAGGGAGCATCGACGGGACTGCCGAAATCAACTGGCCGCACGAAAAAGCCGCGGAAAAAATCGTCAAAAGGATCGGAACCGGAACGTACAATATTGGCCATGACAGGTCTCCTTTCAAAGGGTTGATTAAACTCACACCCCGAATATGGGGCGGCTGGAAATCGTTTCAAGAGTTGTGGGCCTTCCCCCCGGCCCCCTCCCCGAGGGAGGGGGTGACGGTTGCTCGCGGGCTGCGCCTGCTCGAAAGGGTTGTAGACCTTCCCCCGCCCCTTTCCGAGGAAGGGGGCGGCGGTGGTTCGCGGGCTGCGCCCGCTCGAAAGGGTTGTAGACCTTCCCCCGCCCCTTTCCAAGGAAGGGGGTGGCGGTGGTTCGCGGGCTGCGCCCGCTCGAAAGAGATTGTTTCGGACAAAGTGACAGGAGATGCGGAATATGCCGGAAAGCCATCACGACCAATCCGTTTGCGCCGGATGCGGCGGGGTTTTTACGTGCGGGATGGCGGCGGGCCTGGCGCGTTGCTGGTGCGAAGATGCGCCGCCGCTGAAAGCGCCGCCGCACGAGAACCAAAGTTGCTATTGCCCGGAATGTTTGAAGAAGCTGCTCGCCGAGGAACGGCTCACTTCCGGTTGATCTGGCGCGCGAGCATCAGAATGGCGTCCCGGTTGCTCCAGGAGAACACGGCTTGCGCCGCTTCGCGCCAGGGCAGCCACACATAGCCGAGGTGTTCATCAGGGGTGACGGTGACTGGAACCGGCGCCGGGAGCATCAGGCTGAAAACATGCTCGACGTTTTCGGTCACGCCAGGCGCATAACGGTGGCGCCATTCCAGGAAAATTTCGTAGCGGTTGGTCAGATGCCAGTCGCTTAGAACGCCGTCACTGACGGAAATCCCGGTTTCCTCGGCGACTTCCCGCGCCGCCGTGACCGGCAGCGCTTCATCGCCTTCCTGACTGCCCGTGACGGATTGCCAGAATCCGGGACGGGTGGCGCGTTCGAGCAGCAGCACCGCGAGATCGGGCGTGTGAATCAGGACGAGGACGGAAACCGGCTTTTTCATCCTGAATCCGGTCTGTTGCGGCGCGCTATGCCGTCCGCCAGCGCCAGACTTTTAACTTTTCGCGGCGTCGGTCTGACGCAGCCGGATATGCAGTTCGCGCAGTTGTTTTTCGTCCACCGGACCTGGCGCGTTGGTGAGCAGGCATTGCGCGCGCTGGGTTTTCGGAAAGGCGATCACGTCGCGGATGGATTCGGCGCCGCTCATCATGGTGACGATGCGATCAAGGCCGAAAGCCAAGCCGCCATGCGGTGGCGCGCCGTATTTGAGGGCGTCGAGCAGGAAGCCGAATTTCTGTTCGGCTTCCTCGGCGCCGATGGCGAGCGCCCGGAAGACTTTTGATTGAACTTCCTCACGATGGATACGCACGGAGCCGCCGCCGATTTCCCAGCCGTTGAGGGCCAGATCGTAGGCTTTGGCGAGGCACTTGCCGGGATCGGTGTCGAGGAACGCTTCGTGGCCGTCCTTGGGTGAAGTGAACGGGTGGTGCAGCGCCACCCAGCGTTTTTCTTCTTCGTCGTATTCAAACATCGGAAAGTCGACGACCCACAAGGGCTGCCAGCCGGTTTCCAGATAGCCCGCCTGGCCGCCTTTTTCATGGCCGATCTTGACGCGCAGCGCGCCCAGCGCGTCGTTGACAACTTTGGCGCGGTCGGCGCCGAAGAACACCAGATCGCCGTCCTCGGCGCCGGTGCGCTCAATGATTTGCGCGATGATGTCCGCCGGAAGGAATTTGAGAATCGGCGATTGCAGGCCGTCGACGCCTTTGGCTTTTTCGTTCACCTTGATGTAGGCCAGTCCCTTGGCGCCGTAGATGGCGACAAAGGCGGTGTAGTCGTCGATCTCCTTGCGCGTGAAGCTGCCGCCGCCCGGAATGCGCAGCGCCGCCACGCGCCCGTCGGCCAGTTCGGCGGCGGCGCGGAAGACTTTGAAATCCACCGTCTTCATGAGATCGGTGAGTTCTGTAAACGCCAGTTTGACGCGCAGATCGGGTTTGTCCGAACCGTAGCGGGCCATCGCTTCGGCATAGCTCAGGCGCGGGAAGGGCTTGGGCAGATCGGTATTGAGGGCTTCCTTGAAAACGGTGCGGATCATCTCTTCCATGAGCGCCGTGATTTCGGTTTCGGTGAGGAAGGATGTTTCGATATCGACCTGGGTGAATTCCGGCTGGCGGTCAGCGCGCAGGTCCTCGTCGCGGAAGCACTTGGTGATCTGATAGTAGCGGTCGAACCCGGCAACCATCAACAACTGCTTGAACAGTTGCGGCGATTGCGGCAGGGCGAAAAACTGGCCGGCCTGCACGCGCGAGGGGACGAGGTAGTCGCGCGCGCCCTCGGGCGTCGATTTGGTCAGCATCGGCGTCTCGATGTCGATGAAGCCCTGCGCGTCGAGGAAGCGGCGGAAGGCCATCGCCACCTTGTAGCGCAGCATCAGGTTTTTTTGCATCTGCGGACGGCGCAGATCGAGCACGCGGTACGTCAGGCGCACGTTCTCGGACAGATTGTCCTCGTCGAGCTGAAACGGCGGCGTGGCCGACGGGTTGAGAATCTCGATGTCATGCGCCAGCACCTCGATCTCGCCGCTGGTGAGATTGGGATTGACCGTGCCAGCGGGCCGCCGCCGCACAAGCCCCGTGATTTTCAGCACGTATTCGTTGCGGATGCGCTCGGCGGCGGCAAAGGTTTCCTTGCGGTCGGGATCGCACACGACCTGCACCAGACCTTCGCGGTCGCGCAGATCAATGAAGATGACGCCGCCATGATCGCGGCGGCGGTGCGCCCAGCCGCAGAGGGTGACGGTTTGGTCGAGTTGCGCGGTATCGACAAGGCCACAATAGTGAGTACGCATTTTGAAGTGCCCAGGAAAAGAGGCCGCCGTGGCGGCATGGCGTTATGGATTCTGTACCGCGTGTACACGTTCACCGGGATGACGCGCCGGGGGCGCGACCACGCCCATCGAGATGATGTATTTGAGGGCTTCATCGACGCTCATTTCAAGCTCGATGATGTCCTTGCGCGGCAGCATGACAAAAAATCCCGAAGTCGGGTTGGGCGTGGACGGCACAAATACACTGACATAATCGCCCGGAAGATAGCCGGGAATGCAACCGCCCGGCTGCCCGGTCTGAAAGGCGATGATCCAGATGCCTTCGCGCGGATACTGCACCAGCAGCGCCTTGCGAAAAGCTTGGCCGCTGGAGGAAAACAAGGTGTCGGAAACCTGCTTGACGCTGTAATAGACCGATTTGACGACCGGAATGCGCGCCAGGATGCCCTCCCAGAAACGCAGCAGGCGCTGGCCGATGATATTGGCGGTCACCAGTCCGGTCAGGAAGACGACCAGCAGCGTGGCAATGACGCCAAGGCCCGGAATATAGAAACCCAACAGGGCTTTCGGCTGGATCGCGTCGGGCAGCAACAGCAGGGTCTGGTCCATCGTCCTGACGATGAGCGTCAGCACCCAGGCGGTAATCCCCAAAGGAACCCAAATCAGCAGACCCGTGATGAAATATTTTTTCATCCGTTATTGGCATGCGCGCAGCCCGCGCACCCTTGCGCGGGGGCGGCGTCTGACTTCGATTCCGCTTTGGCGGGACACCCCTTGAAATCGGTGGCGTACCAGCCGCCGCCCTTGAGTTGAAAACCGGCGGCAGTCAGCATCTTGTCGAAAGTCTCGTTGCCGCACTCCGGGCAGACTTTCAAAGGGGCGTCGCTCAGCTTTTGCAGGTATTCCTTCTGGAATCCGCAGGCGCCGCAGCGATATTCATAAATCGGCATGGCAGTCTCCAATGAAAGCGCGAAATTATAGCTTAGGATGGCATGCGAAAGTCTGGCGCGGCAGGACGGCAGGGGGTGCGCCCATGCCGGACGCGACGCAAACGCCCGCTCGGGGCGGGCGGGCTGACAACCGGGAAAGCGGGGTCAGGCGTTGTTCTGGACGCTGCGTCTGACGGCGGATTCGATGCGTTGCTTCTCCGCCAGCACCTTGGCCGCATACCCGCCATCGACGTCGCCGACCGCGCCGGCGTATTGCTGCAAACCCGCTTCGAGCGAACCGGTGCGGCGGATGTATTCCTTCAGCACAAGCGCGCCGACATGAATATTCACCGAGGGGTCCAGCAAGTCATTGCCCGGCACCGCGTCGTGCTTGAGCTTGTCCTGATGAAAGCGGGGAATCACCTGCATCAGCCCTTGCGCGCCCATCTGGCTTTCAGCGATCGGATTGAATCCCGATTCGATGGCCATGACAGCGACCAGCAACATCGGGTCCAGTCCGGTTTTCTCGCCCGCCTCCCTGGCGGTGAGGACGAGCGGCTCAATCGCGGCCGCGGCAACGCGGTATTTGCGCGAAAGATATTCCACGGTAGGACGCACGTCAGCGGCCGGCAGCGTCATCTCCTCGGAAATGAGGACAGGCGCGGCCGTTTTTCCGAGGCTGCCGCCGACCGGCAGCAAACCGCGCTGATGCCCCTGGGCCGAGTTCACGATCATCACCCCAAAGATGGCGACGAGAAAACCCGCCGCCAATAAACCGCCGTGGGCGAAATGAATGACCAAGGACGCGGTTTCCTTGATGAATTTCTTCATTGCTGTCCCGTTCATAGCTCCTCCTTTTGCTGAATCTGAACCCGGCTCATCTTCCACATGCCGCCCCGCTTGAAGCCGGGCGAACGAGCGTCATTGAGAAAATGAAGCAGCGCTGAACAACGCGCTTTGGGATCCGGTTAACAACGGATAATCGATCTGAACTGCTGCCGATGCCGACGTCATAAGATCGCCAGTCGTGGTTATAAAGTGCAGTGGAAAATTGAAGAAAAACACGGCAGCACGAATCTTCCCATCATATTGATTTGATGAACTATTGTCAATACCCATGAACACATTTGATGTATCGGACAGGCGATTTCCGCCCTCCGGCATGCGGATCATGGTGCGTTCGGGAACAGCCGTGAATAGGCGGCTTGGGTTGTAACCAAGCCACCCATTCAAACGGTCCGCGCAGGTTCAGGAAGGACGCGAACCGGTCGGAAAAGGCCAAGCTGCCGCGGGATTGAGCGACGACTTCAAGCCGGGAGCTGCAGCGGTTGAGGGCGCCGCGGCTGACGCGGGCGCTGCCACCACTTTTGCAGCAGGCTTTGCCGCTTTTTTTGCCGCAGGCTTTTTGGCCGCTTTCTTTTTTGCCGCAGGCTTTTTCTTGGCCGCTTTTTTTGCCGCAGGCTTTTTCTTGGCCGCTTTTTTCGCCGCTGGCTTGCGCGCAGCGACTTTTTTCGCGGCTGGCTTCTTCTTCGCCGCCGGCTTCTTCTTGGCGGCAGCCTTCTTCACTGCGGGCTTCTTGGCAGCGGCTTTCTTGGCCGCCGGTTTCTTGGCGGCAGCCTTCTTCACCGCCGGCTTCTTGGCAGCGGCTTTTTTCGCTGCCGGTTTCTTGGCGGCAGCCTTCTTCACCGCCGGTTTCTTGGCCGCCGGTTTCTTGGCGGGTTTCTTAGCAGTAGCCATCTCAAACCTCCTATATCAAGTAACAGGAAAGACACCTCATCGACTACAGCCCGCCTCGACTGGCGCGAGCTATCCAACGACGCGACCCTGTCGCGCCGAATGAATTCTGGAAACGCTCCCCCGCCCACGCGGGTATTTCCGGCAATCGGGAAACTGGCGCAGCGCGTTGGGGGAGGACCGGGAACCGGCAGCGATGCCGCCGCGGTTGAAGAAGGGAAAAGGAAGAAAGGAAGAAAGAAGGGAAAAAAAGATCACAGTAACCTGAAGGAGGTCGCAACCTGTGGTCAATAAATATCGCGGTCTGCATCAAGCGGTCTCCGCACTTTTCCTTCTATCTGATTCGCCGAGTGACTTCTTCCCTTTTGCTGTTTGCTGGCACTGCGCTGATTCACTGTGTTCAACGCCAGTTAATCCCGCCATGAAACTCGCTATCAATACGCTACTCGATACGCTCATCAACACGCTCATCGATACGCCATAAACACACTATATCTAGTAGTCCAGCAAACAGTTCGACCTAATTCTAGTAGCTTGACTTTTTCGGCGCAAGTGTTTTTTGCATTTTTTGTCATATCGGCAAATCAGCGTCGCAAAAAATCCTCGCTGCTGTGCGCATGCGCATTCAATGCCGCGCCATCACGCTTCGCGTCGCGCAAGAAGATGATTGAAATGCGCCCAATCGAAAAACGGTCCGGGGTCTGTCTTGCGCTCAGGCGCAATGTCGGCATGACCAACGATGGCCTCAATGGGATAGCATTCCCGCAGCATGCTGACGAGGCGGGCCAGTGTCGTGTATTGGGGCGGCGCGAAAGGCAATTCATCGCTGCCTTCCAGCTCAATGCCAATCGAGAAATCGTTGCAACGCTCGATCCCTTGCCAACGCGATGCGCCCGCATGCCAGGCGCGCAAGCCGCAAGGGACGAACTGCTCAATGCTGCCATCGCGCCGGATCAGAAAATGCGCGGAAACCCGCAAGGCATGAATGTCGCGGTAATAGGGATGCGCTTCGGGATCCAGTTCGTTGGTGAACAAACGCGCGATGCCGTCGCCGCCGAATTCTCCGGGAGGCAGGGAAATGGCGTGGACAACGATCAGCCTCACGGCCTGTCCGGCAGGACGCTCGTCGCAGTTGGGGGAAGGAATGCGCCGGACGCCAGCCAGCCAGCCCTCGGCATCGAGTGCGTTACTCATTCAGGCCAAGGCGTTCCATGCGGTAACGCAGCGAGCGAAAGGTCACGCCAAGCAGTTTGGCTGCCGCCGTCCGGTTGAAGCGGGTTTTTTGCAAGGCATCGAGAATCGCTTGCTTCTCAACCCTGTCGAGATTTTCCTGCAACGCGCCTTTGCTGGTCTCTTGCGGAGCGGGCGAGGTATCCCGTTCCGCCAGCGGCGCCAGATGCAGATCGGCCAAGCTGATTTCACTGCCCCCCGCCAAGGCAAGCGAGCGTTCCAGAATATTTTCCAGTTCGCGCACATTGCCCGGAAACGGATATTCCTCAAGCGCTTTGATTGCCTCGGGGAGCAGTCGCGGCGGCGGCATATCCGCTTCGCTGGCCAGCCGCGCCAGCATGTTTTCGGCCAGCAGCGGAATATCCTCGCGGCACTCCCGCAATGCCGGCATTCTCAATTCGATCACGTCCAGCCTGTAGAAAAGATCCTGACGGAAGCGTCCGGCAGCCACCCGTTCTTTCAGGTTTTGATGGGTCGCGCTGATGATGCGAACATCGACCGGATCCTCCGCAGGAGCGCCTATTTTGCGCACACTTTTCTCCTGAATGGCGCGCAGCAGCTTGACCTGCATGGTCAGCGGCAGATCGGCCACTTCGTCGAGAAACAGGGTGCCGCCCTGGGCCGCCTGAAAGAAGCCATCGCGGTCGGCATCGGCGCCGGTAAAAGCGCCCTTTTTGTAGCCGAAAAACTCGCTCTCCATCAGGTTTTCAGGAATGGCGCCGCAATTGACGGCAATGAACGGCTGCTCTCGCCGCGCGCCCTGCTCATGGATGAGCCGCGCCGCGAGTTCCTTGCCGCTGCCCGATTCGCCGCTGATGTAAACCGGCGCCTGACTGCGCGCGACTTTCTCGATCATGGCGCGCGCCTGACAAATCGCCTGCGAGGCCCCCAGCAACACGCGGCCTGACCCGCCATCACATGCCGCCTGACTCGGCAGCTTGAACACCGATTTGACGAGGGCGCGCAACTGATCGAGCGAGACCGGCTTGGCAACGTAATCGAAAGCGCCCGCCTTGAGCGCCGAAACCGCATTTTCCATGCTGCCGTGGGCGGTGATGACGGCCACCGGCAAGTCGCGGCAGTGTTCGCCGATGAAGCGGACGAGTTCCAGTCCGTCTCCATCCGGCAAGCGCATGTCGGTCAGGCAGAGATCGTAAGTATTTTCCGACAGCAGGCGGCGCGCCTGCGCCACATCGGCGGCGCAATCGGCATCCAGCCCCATGCGCGACAAGGTGATGTCGAGCAATTCGCGGATGTCATCCTCGTCGTCAACAACCAGTACGCAGCCCGTCCCGGCGTCCTTTTTGCGGTCCTGTCTTCCCGTCACGGCTGATTTCTCCCGATCATCCGGAAATGCGCGCCGGGATGATTGCCCACCCATTCGAGCAGCGCATCGTTCGCATCGCAAAGCTCGCGGGCGATGTAAAGCCCCAGCCCGGTTCCCTTGCTGTATGTCGTAAAGAACGGCTCGAAAATTTTGCCGCCCGATTCCTCATCCAGGCCGGCGCCATCGTCAATGATATGCAGTTCGACTCGTCCCGAGGCAGGCAATCCCTTCGTTTCGATTCTGACCACGCCCGGCTTGCCGCTGCAATAGCGCCGCGCGTTCTGGAGCAGATTCCACAACACCTGGTTCAAGTGGGTGCGGTCAAAAAACAGCGTGGCATTGTCGCTGGCGTTCAGGTCAAACAGGGCCGGATCGATTCGCTCGCGCGTCGCCAGATCGTCCAGAAAGCGCTTCAGGAAATCGGCCAGCCGGATCGGTTCCGGCGCAGTCTGGTCCCGCCGCCCCAATTCCAGCACGTCATGCACCAGCCGCTCCAGCCGCCGGGTGTTGTCGTTGATGATGCGCGACAGGCGCGCGCTGTCTTCCTGGCCCTGTTCGTCCCGCAAAAGCTCGGCGGCATGGCTGATGGCGGACAGCGGGTTGCGAATCTCATGGGCGATACTCGCCGTCAGCCGGCCAAGCGCCGCCAGTTTGATCTGCTGGGCTTGTTGCTGGATGCGGCCCATGTCTTCGAGGTAGATCAGCACATCACCGCTCTCGCCGGCCTGGATGAAGCGCGCGCGCAAGGGCGTGTTGCTCTCCGGCGGCCGCAACGACGCCACACACGCTTTCGGATCCGCCTTGAAATTGCGGTACTGCCCGGCCAAGGCCGCTGAAAAAGAAACCAGCTCCGGCTGGTCCGGCGCGCGCGCCCCCAGCAACGCCTCGGCCTGGGGATTCCATTGCCTGACGATTTCTTCCGCGTCGACCACCATCACGCCATCCTGCATATCGCGGATCACCCGCTCGCTGACGGAAAGCTGATTGGCAAGATCGGCGCCGCGCTGGCGGGCGAGTTCTTCATTGGTAATGATGCGGCGGGCAAGCAGCCGGGCCGAAATTCCGGTGGCGAAAAATCCGACGCAGAGGAAACCGACCTGCATGAAATCGGCCAGGTCAACTCTCGGTTCGAGCACCCGTATCCCCTGTTCGACAAGCACGGCAATGGTGGCGAGCGAAGCGAAAAACAAGGTCAGCCGTCCCTGCCCGACCAGTCCGGCGCCGGCCAGCACCACCAGCAACATCACGGCCATTCCGCTTTTTTGGCCGCCGCTGGCATACATAATCAGCGTAATCGCCAGAATATCCGCCGACACCTGCGCAGTCAGCAGCGTGTCGAAATCCAGGCGCAGCCGTTTCAGGGCGATATAGAAAAAGACCGCCAACAGCCAGTAAATCAGGCTGGTCCATGTGAAGATCGACAGGTTGCTCGAACCCAGCCCGCTCATTTGCGGATAGAACACAACGGCGAGCACGAATACGCTCGCCACGATCAGCCGATAGATATTGAAGTAGTGAAACGAAGTCCAGACCGAAACCGGGCGTCCGGCGGTATAGGGCAGTTCAGTGCCGGCTGGTTTCATGCGGGACCGAGCCGGCGATGCTCTTCGCTGCAAAACGGCCCGCCATTGCCTGCAATGGCTTCGCTCTCGGGGACATTGATGCCGCAGCGGGCGCAGGCCACCATTCGTTCAGGCGCGCGCGCCTTGCGTCCGGTTTTGGGACGGGACGAAGGGGGACGCTGAAAACCCTTGAGTACGAGATAGGCCAGAAGCCCGAGAAACAGCAGCAGGATCAGCTTCGGCATGCCCGGTTTCGCAACCTTCCCGTTGAAAATGACGCTGTCAGGAATGGTCGGGGTGAGAGGATTTGAACCTCCGACTCCTGCGTCCCGAACGCAGTACTCTACCAGGCTGAGCTACACCCCGACGTTGTGACGGCGCGCGAACAACGCCCGCCGAAACGAACACAGCCGCAACGGCGTCTTCCAATTTCTTCCTCATGCCCTTCTATTAGAAGTCTTAGAAGTCGCGTGCGACTGCGAACTTTGCCAATTGTATCAAAGAATCCCTGAACGGCGAAGCCGGCAAGGGCGCGATGGCGTCGAGCGCGAGGCGGACTTCGCCCTCGGCATGACGGCGCGTCTCGTCGAGCGCGCCCGTGGCCCGGATTGCCGCCAGCACAGCCGGCAGATCGCCGCGCCCGCTCTGCTCGATGGCGTGACGCACGCAGGCCGATTGATCCGCGTTGCCCCGCTTCATGACATGGATCAGCGGCAGGGTCGGTTTGCCCTCGGCCAGATCATCGCCGAGATGCTTGCCGGTGGCCGTCTCGTCACCGGAATAATCCAGCACATCGTCGATCAACTGGATTATTCC
>Ga0209628_10003478_pt1 | contig 11066 bp, 8 predicted proteins | sample TergutCu122P4_FD_187285 | JGI IMG/M metagenome (GOLD analysis project Ga0209628, IMG submission 187285) | Cubitermes ugandensis P4 segment gut microbial communities from Kakamega Forest, Kenya - Cu122 P4 (SPAdes) (version 2) | ecosystem: Host-associated > Arthropoda: Insects > Digestive system >...
CTCAGCTCCACACCAGACCAGCAACTTGAAAACCACAGCACGAAATACCACAGGCAGCAACCACTGTATAATACTCTTGAGCTCCTGATGATGGGCAAAGTGGTGCCCCGAAACATGTTGAGCAAGCAATAAGATCTGCAATAACAACCTCTGTTGTATCTAGTTGGCATTTCATTTCCACATAGTCACATAAACAATTTCTTGTATAGCATCAAAGCTATAAGAATAGATGTAGTATAATCTGGTGTTATTCTGTGCATGCAGAAACAGAAGCCAGCTGCTGCCACATTCTGACCGTAAAATCTACAATGACTGAATATTACGATTAACCCACTATTAATGTGGACCCACAAAACATCCATACTATAGCTGTAAGCTACCTACTACACAAGTGTATTAAAGCCACGACATGTCACAATTACTTACTTACATCACACGCAATTACAAGATCTGGGAAACATCTTCTTAATTTTGGTACAACTTGAATTACTGGATTTCTTGGAGAGTCAGCATATAATCCTCTCTCATCCTGCATCAAGCCATGCATATTTATAATCATTCCATTATGCCAAGAGGAAGGACTGCTGGAAATGGAAGGGTAAAACCTAAATAAAAACTCTTCTTAATTATTTTGCACGATACACTACATGAGACCAAACAACAGACAACAGAAATACATAATGTGCTGGGGGAGACACATACATATTCATAAGCATCTTTTCAGAGTTTTCAAAATTCAACAGAGGCTGAGTCAAAGTAACTAACATTAATAAAATAAATAAATGGTCTGATTGTCATGTATCATTTTAATAGTACCAGTGAGGAAATTCTATGATATTAAAAAATAGATACTCATATCTGACCTAAGATATTTCATTCAGCACTACATAAATTCAAACTCAGAACTCCACCACTACAACAACAGCATATTTAACCCTTAACCTGCCAACGACGACTATAGTCGCTCAGCCATTTAATATTATTAAATGGCAACTGAAATTTAATCCGGTAGCCTAAGGGTTAATACTTTCAGGTGTTTTACTCGACAAAAGAATACAGGCAAAATCATACAAGTATGGGCTGAAAAGGTTTGCCTCCTGTCATGTGATATCTCCCCTCCAGCATACATAACCTTGAACTCACAGCTAACTATAACTACAGTTCAGTGCCAGTCATGAATATGCCATTATTAAGTTCTTGAATGGGAAAAAAATTCCTCCCATCAATATTCATCACAACATGCAGAAATGTATGGGAATAAATGTGCTGATGTAAGCACTGTTTGATGTTGGGTATGGCAGTTTAAGCAAGCAATGGGGGAAGCAAGTATATATTATAAGGCAAGGGTCTGAGAGTACAGAGACTGCAACAGATGACTCAAGAAAATCGTTGAATCAAACAGAAAGACACTGTTCTTAAACCGGTAATCTCTAAACAAAGAGCTGGCCACATTATCAACCTTCCTGGATTCCAAAAAGTTTGTGCCAGGTGGAGCTTCAGGGGAACTTCTAGGTCATTTTGAAGAGGAAGCAGAGCGACTGCAATGGCAGATAGTGACAAGTGATAAAACCTGGGTCCATTACTATGATCCTGAGAACAGTCTATGGAATACCACCGTAAAGGATTACCAACACAAAAGAAATTGAAAACGAAAGCCTCTGTTGAAAAAGTCATGTTGACTGTGTTCTGGAACTCTGAAGGTGTTGTGCTCGTCTTCTTGGAAAAAGGTGTTCCATTGACTCAGAATGTTATACTGAAAACCTAAAATGTCTCAAAAAATGCATCACAAGTAGGGGGGCAGAAATTGATGTCTTGCTTCAACAAGATACTGCCAGGCCTGACAAAAGTGCTGCCACAACTGCTGCCATTGCACATTTGGGGTTTACAGTGCCACCGTATGCAGCCTACAGCCTGGATCTTGCTCCTAGTGATTTACATTTGCTCCCCAAACTGAGGGAAGACCTCAGGGGCCAACACGTCAGTTCTGACGAAGAAGTCAAGGAAGCAGTATGCCAGTGGTTTAAGGGGGGGGGGAAGAAGACTTTTTTAAGGAGGGAATTCAAAAACTTGTTAAATGATACCAAAAATGTATTGCAGTTGAAGGAAATTATGTGGAAAAGTGATTATGCTCAATTTATAAATAAAGGTTAAAGGTATATTAGTTTTTTTTAATCTTACTTAAATATCTCCCTTCCTTCATTTATTATGTACCTGGAGGTAAAACTTTTCAGTCCACATTTGCATTTGGTGCAAACCTAAAAATTCATGCAGATCCCTGTTTAGGGGACTAGAAATTTTACCTCTTTCATGTGCATATGTACATACTGTCATTAATAAGCTTCACTGTGAAAAACAAAACAACTACAAAAAATTTAAACAAATTCAGCCATACACAGTATTGATACAAGGAATAAATATATCTTCAGTGACCAACTGCCAAACTTTCACATTCTCAGATGAGTAGGTCATGTACTAATCTGTCGTAAAAATATTCAACAATTCACACTTTAGACTCGCAAGTTGAAAGAATGAAAAGGCTAATTTAAAGCAACATTAAGAAGACACTTAAATGCCAGATCCTTTTACTATGTTGCTGAATTTCTAATGTTCAAAAATGAATCACAATCTTATTATTGCTTGTCTAGAATGGATTCAGTTTAACATTTGAATACTGTAGTCTATTTGAAGTAACACATGTGCATTGTATATTGCAGGGGCACAAAAATTTTTCCAAAAATCTAGGAACCACCTAAAAATTCTATGTTCCAGAAGGGTGACATGAAGTAAGTTCCATTCTGAGAACCCATAAATATAAGGTACCACAATATATATATAAAGAGGTGCCCAGGGTTTGATCACCCCTGGTATATTGTGTATATAATGACTTATTCTACATCCACTTGTTCCTATGACTAGATTTTGAATCCATGTAATGTACAACACACATATGTATTATGCCACAAATGTTAAGTTATCACAAGATTCTCCATTCACTGCATAAAGGGAAGTCTGAAGCTACCAGTACTCCTCAATTTGAAACAAAGTCAGTTTTAGGGTATGGGCTTCAGCTGTTTAGAAATAATAATTACCAACCTTTGGAATTCCATGTTCCACAGCAAACAGCAGTACAGATTGGAGCCCTTTATCCACAATGGGTCTCAAACACTCTTCAATATTACTGACACCATACTGAACAATTCCTGGCATGCTTTTGATTTCTGTTGGTTTCTCGTTGTTTCTTAAGATGAGAACATAAAGTTTAAAAGTTGGTGCTTACAAACGTTTACCATACCCAAATTACTAATCCAAACCACTCAAGATATTAAGAAATCGGTGTTAGTACCAATGCAGAAACAAACTGCAATTAGCATTCATGAATGTGATCATGTTTTAATTAGTGTTTATAATATATTAACATTAAACACATAATTGGGTACAACACCATAACTTCACAGTTCACAGTTTATTCTCTTTCCAGTGATCCATCAAGCTTATACACCAAAGATATAGAAATTGCCCAAAAAATATAGTAAAATATACAATCATATAGATACATATATATGCATGTGCACGGGCGCGCGCGCACACACACACACACACACACACACACACACACACACACACACACAGCATCAGTTGCAAAATACTTCACTGCATAACAAAAAATCCAGTGAAAATCATTTAAAATTAAAAATGTATGGACATTACTTGATTCTATTTTAGTTACAGCAATAGTGCATGTGAATTTTACCAAGATCTATGTTGAAGAATAATTAAAATACTCATCCAATGTATAAAACAAATTAGAATAAAGAAACTTCTTTAAAATAGTTTAAAATGTTTTACTATTGTCAGATGTAACTTACTATATAGTATCTTAATACCCATATTAGTAATGCCCATTTGATACAGTGTTGATTTGGGCATAGGCCAACAGAAGTTGGTTACCTGTCTTTTAAATATTCTATTTATCTCTAAGAATGCAAATTCATCTTGATTTGAGATAACAAAACATAAAACACAGTACATATATTGTGATGTTAAGGTAAGAATATTAAGAGCTTTAAACACTTCATGACATGAGTCTCAATTCCCTGAACTTGTAATTGGACTCAAAACCTTTTGTTGTAACATAAATATTTTGTTCCTATATCTTGAGTTCCCCCAGAAGATAATACCATAATTCAATAATGAATGGAAATAAGCAAAATAGATCATGATTAGGGAGTCTTGCGTCAGAGTATGTTTCGTTTTAATGGTATAAAATGCCTTGTTCAGTTTCAATTAAGTTAGGTCTATATGCATTTTCCAATTTAATGTATTATGTAATGTCAAACCCCAAAATTTGGTATTATTTGTTGTTTCACTATTTTTGAACCATGGTTTATTCATATATCCAAATTATTTGGTTTGCTATGTTACACTGAATAAATTTAATTTTTTCATAGTTTAATGCCAATTGGTTAACAATAAACAACTTATTTAATTTATAATACCACATTGACTTTATTCTGGAAATTCATACTGTTTTTATTTATTATGATAACTAGTATCATCAGCAAAAAGTACTCAAATGGAGATATCATTCAAGTGCTTGGCAAGTCATTAATGTATAAAAGGACCAAGGATTGATCCTTGCGGTACTCCAAGTGTAATTCTTTCCCATTCGGAACGAACCATCATTAAATTTCCTACCAATTTGACTTTCAAGGTATCTATGTTCTAAGTAGGATTTAGTCAAGTTACAAAAGGAACCTGTTGTACCATAAAATTCTGGTTTACCTAGGAAGATGTTGGATCCACACTATCAAAAGCTTTTTTTTTTTAAATTACAAAAAATCCTCTCTGTAAATTTTTTTTTCATAGAAGAGTTCTCGTTGAAAGCAAACTGTTCAATGCTCAGATTACTCTCTGTTACATGTTCATATAATCCAATATAAATTATTTTTTTCCAAAACTCTAGAAAATGAGATGCGCAAATATATAGGTCTATAATTCGATATGTCTTGTTTATCGCCCTTTTTATAACAAGGAATAACTACAGAATACTTCAAACATAATGGAAAAGTTGCAGTTGATACACCGAGATTAAAAATGTGTTAATGGAGAATTAATAACGTGAATATCATTCTTAAGAATCTTAGTACTGATTTCATCAAATTCATATGTGCTAGAAACATTTAAGGACTTCATAATTTTTTTTTCAATTTCTGTTCTTGTTATTTTGTTGATTTTCGGAAAAGAGTTCTTAAACAGTTTAATATATTTCATATAAATATGAATATCCTTGTATGATTGGCTATTATTGAAAGTATTAATTTTATCTACTGTAGACAGAAAATACTTATTAAACTTACCCAACAAATATTGGAAACATTAAATTGTGTGCCGAAATTTCAACATTAGGAGTTTGTAATTTTCGAAGTACAGGATGAAAATATCCACTGTGAAGCAGGTGTCTAGCCTCCGTTGACTTCGACATAACTTACGCTCAAGATTTATTACCACGTTGTAACAAACGCGCTGGCAAAAACCAACCAAATCGTCTAATCACTCCCCGCCCCTATCATTCATGCACCATACGCCTGAGGCCTAAACGTGGATACCACATCATGTAAACTATATGATCCGTGGCATTACAACTTTGCGAAGCTGAGCTCACATAGTAATATCCATGGGTTACGAGTACCATACCACAGTTGTCACTATATACGAATATATACGTATATATTCTGTGGTCACTACGGATTAGCAACAACGTGGAAACGGGCGTCTGTTGCACGATATTTATGGTCTGTGGGCGCGCGATTACACCGCCCAATACATTGATGATCTGTCTGTATGCGGCATAGGCATGGGCTAAATGAACTGTGGTCGTGGGTGTCTGTAGCAAGGAATGGCTCGGTGGTTATGGGGTTAGCAATCCTTTTGGTAACTTATGGAATAGTATTTCACAACATCGGTAATGCAGCCTCCCATCTTATCATTCCAACACCCCCTCAAGCCCCAACAAATAAATACTGAGAGCCACACACACACACCACGGAAAAATTCAAATTATTGCAAACCAATAATACAATTATTAGGCAATATACCTTATTATATTACATTATATTTTATATGACATATTTCTGCTCAGATCAAAATATAATGTAAAATAATAGGGTATGCTTATTGCTTAATGCATGTATTTGGTTGGTTTGTAGTATATAGTAATACAAAGCATGGAAAATGCAAAACATTTACTTTAAGAATTGTAGTCTTGTGGATTATGGGACCACATAATCTGAGCAGTGGATACTGAGATTTTGGTCAAGGCAGGCTGCCTCCATCATCTGATGGCCTGTGCAGATATATCCAGAATGCTCTTCCAAAAGTCTCATTACCATGTACCAGACTAACCAGTGTCCCAACCCAGACTAGATTATAAATCGTCACCAGTCACAATACCTGAAATCCTGTACCAAAAAATATTAAGAAGTGACGTGTGGCTGGAAGTGTCACATTCAGACAACTGAATTACAAAAAAGTGGCATGTTTTTACAGACAGAGTTTTTAATATTACAAACTTTTTCCACCAACTGTGTTCACATTGTTCCACATTTTGCCTCTCATATTAAGGAAATGAGATCTGAAATACTGGTTACTGAGATTATAGTGTAAGGACACATTTTAGGGTCAGGACCACGTATGATGAATTTCAAAGTTCCACAAAATGATATTACCGTATTTTCCGACCGATAACGCGCACCTAACGTATAACGCGCACCCCAAACTTTTCTACATTCCTTTTGAAGTACAGATAACGTACACCGAACGTATAACGTGCACATACACACCATGCACATTCATCAGCCAGTTGGAGTAATTCATCTGCATGTTTTCATGACTATGCAGGTAAAACTGTAACTTGGTGTTTGCGACAGCAGTATAACTCAGTAAAAATAAATACATTCAGTTGGTGTGTGGCGTTTTTAAGATGGCCATCAAACAATAAAAATTTCAAGATTTGAAGTTCTCATAGTGTTGTTAAACCCTGAAGTCCACAGCTATATACTTATCAGCTGAGACAGTGTGCGAGCACACAAGAATCACATCTTCAATATGAATTCCATATATGTCTCAAAGCTTTCATAGCCACAAAATTCAATAAAATATTCTGGACCTGATAGTCATGTCAGGTAGTTCAAACACATCAATGTTCCAGATGCTGTTTCCATCTTCACCATCAGGGTCCTAATGATGGAAACAGTGTCATGCATTCAAACCATCTGATGTGGCTGTCAGCCTCAGAAATTTTACTGAATAAGAATTCCCTTTGCCAACTGGCTAATCTTGTCACAATAAATGGAAGTAGGCAACAGTAAATGATAAAGACCATCTCTAGTGTAAATCCATTAACTTTCATTATTATTCTTCTGGGAAGAATGTAACTGTGGACAAAAAATTAAGCATTTTTCTTTCTACATACATACATACATACATGCATACACAAATATACATTTCCAGAGTCCAATAGTTCTGGAACATAACAGCTGGACATGAAACAAGTCAGTGTCAGACAATATGTAGCACAAACACAAGATGATGGTTACTAAGCAACAAATTAAAAACTTACAATTTCTATAACATAAGTACAATAAAAAGTATTAAAGACAGCACAAGTACAGAGATATAAATAATGATTTGAAACATCTAAAATCATATAATTCGTACTGTGTTCTAAAGATTATGTAACTGAATAAAATGAATTAATAATAAGATATTTACCAAGTTACATATCCCTTTTTGAGAGTACCATATATAATTTATAAAGTATTATTTAGATGTCAACTATAGCAATATATCACTAAAAATGGAGCATCTATCACACACGTTCAATTTCTCACAACATTCCACAGTAGTCTAGAAAATCGTTTACTGAATAAAATGACTGTTCCTCATTTTACCAAATTCATCATGCAATATCAACTCTTTGTCTTCTATTCTCCAAATAAGATCTGAACCAACACTGAACCATGGATACCATAAAAGCAAAGATTATCTAGAAAAATATTACGGTTCACAGAATCAAAACCCTTAGCTGTATCATAAAAAATACCAACTGTTTGTCAATGTTCATTTAAGGCCTTCAAGATATTTTCTGTAGTGAATAAATTTCTGTACTAGTATTACTATTTTTTTGAAAATCAAACTGTTGAAGGGTCAAAATTTTGTTTACAATGACATCTGCTATACATCACTTTCTCCTAAATTTTTGCAAATGTTATTAATGACATTGGTCTGTAATTAGTTACATCAGTTTTTTCTCCTTTTTTGTAAACTGGCCTCACAGTTACAAATTTTAGTCTATCAGAATAAATACCTTGGTTAAAGGTAAGAGGTTTAGCAAATGCATGTGTACAGTATTTTAAGGTTCTACATGAGATTCCTTCATATCCTGCAGAGTCTTTCGATTTTAATGATTCAATTACATGTTTATCTCAATTTCATTTGTGGGTATTAATTTCATTTCTAGTATGTCATCATTTTTTATTTCATGTAAAAGTTTACCTAGTTCCAATTTGAATCTCTTAACATCACAAGATAAATTTCTTATGTGGGTAGGGAGATTATTAAAATCTTTAATGCCAGAATAGTAAGCCCCTTTCTGGTACAATGTTAGGTTAGCCTGAGGCAAATGAAGATTAGAATTTTGCCTAGTATTAATGCTGTGCATTTCCGAATTTACTTGGAAAGGATCCTTATTGTCCACAATGAATAGCAAAAGGGAAAGTATGTACTGAGACTGTAATGGTACGATCCTCAAATGCTTAAACAATTCTCTACAGGAATCCCTTGGTCTTGACCCCTTAATGATTCTAACTGCCTTCTTCTGAAGTCAAAAGATATGAGAATTGTATGAAGAGTTACCCATTGTTGGCTTATTTGCCTTTTCATAGACTGTACAACACCTTCAGTCATGCTTTCACTGGTAATTCATAGTCACTGGCTTTAAGTTGTTTTGCCATTCATTTCCAAATGAAGTGGTATTTAAAATGAAATGAATGACAGAATTTTTATGCACAGTGTAATCACGAGAATCAAAACAGATGTGTTCATGGTTGATTTTAAGGCAATACCATAGCATTCACCTGTGTTGAGGAAGTGCCCCAGTCAGGATACTTCACAATTGTGTCAAAATACAATACTGCTTGGCAAAACCTGCTCTGTGGTAATACAGTATCTTATTTTGTATTAGGCCAACATTAAAATTTGCTTTATGTTTTGGTATAAAACAAGATAAGAATGCAGCCTTACTTACGTTGCCATATAAACAGAACGCCTGCTGCAATTCAGAACTTAACACAGCAAAAATTTATTTTGAACTGTTTTTAATATAACATGAACAAAGTTTATGCACACTGTTGTTCTTACACGAATGACATTTTTGACAGATGTATTATTTGATGTGTGTTGTGTTGGAAAGGAACAACCCTTGAAGCAAACACTAACATACCTAAGAATAACAGATTCTCCTTTTCCAAGGTGCCTGTTCTTATGTAATATTTAAGGCAGTTAATATTCTGCAACAAAATTATGTGTGAATTATGGATCTGGAATAAGCTCATATAGTTTCTCTGTTGCTTCTGTTGGTTGCAGCCAGTGGCATGGTAATGGTGCCAACACATTCAAACTTTAAAATAGATTGTGCTAAATTTAGCAACCCATGTCTCTGCTCACTTCTGCAGCATCATCCAGGCTTTGTATATAAGGCTAAGCAGACTGGTTGGAAACATCTAAAATGAAAAAAGAAACTACAGCAGAGAATAAGTTGGAAACAGAGTGTGGTTTTTTAAAATCCCACCACTACAATCTTCAAAATTCAATCAGTGATGAACAATTACATCAATTATCAACACTTCAAACTGATGAAAACCGGTTTTCATTTGTCTACAAATTACCTGTTGTTCATGAATGTGAGGTAAAGGCTTCCAGTTCTGGAAAAAATAAAACAGAAGCACAACAATTAAAAGAAGAAGGAAACAATGCATTCCAAAATGGAAACTACCAAAGTGCCCTGCAGAGTTATACAAAGAGCATTCTGAAAACACCATGGAGTAAAGGTAGGAAGCTATTCTTCCAATGCATGTAATTTCACCAGTAGGATTCCCTCCTGAATTACATTTTCCATTCTCTGTAGTGACAAGATTCACTCTCTTGAGAGAATATAATGATTATTTCAAGTGCTAAGAGGCATTAAAAATGCAGAGATCAAAAAATATTTTGGTGAGTTCTACTGATTCAGGGATAGTACAACACATCTAAGGGATAAATGAGAGGGGATTTAACTTGTAAACAATCCCTGTACCCATTCATATTGTAATACAGTTTGTATAATTACCTTTCTGTCATATCTAACACAATACATACAATGCAATGTAGGATCACCTGCCATGTTCCATATAGCAACACGTGGTTTATACAGGGAAATTAAATTATGAAGCATAATGTTTTTTTGGATGTTGCCGTGTGGTCTGATAGTAATTTAAAGTTTCCTAATGTAGGTCTGTATCTTAGAACTATGTCCTATAGAGACCATGTGAACTTAAAATTAATGACACTTTATGTACATGAAGGTTAAAAAGTCATTATTTCAAAAAAGACTGAGGATTTTGCTTAAATGTCATTAATTTTCAGATACTTGATAAATATCTGACTCATAGAATATGTGTGTCAGAAATAGGAATAAAATGGGAACTCAGACTAGATAATAAATAAAACATGACAGATTCCATTAACACTTTGCCGACCGGACGGTCTTTTTACTAAATACCCCAGTTCCTGGACTTTTAAATGCTTCGAATGTTCAACCGCACAACATATTCTTACTTACGGTTTGGCACTGTAGATTATGCTCCTGAGCCCCAGACTGCACAAAATGCCTGCAGATAGTCTAGTAGCTCGTCACTGAATGGTATTTCTCAAAACAAGACCCTTTGTGGAGTGGAACAATGCAGAATTTACAAATGTGTCTAGTTTCACTTCGCTTCTTCTGTGCAGCACACACTTTACCCAGTCTTGCA
>Ga0209628_10003479_pt1 | contig 11066 bp, 7 predicted proteins | sample TergutCu122P4_FD_187285 | JGI IMG/M metagenome (GOLD analysis project Ga0209628, IMG submission 187285) | Cubitermes ugandensis P4 segment gut microbial communities from Kakamega Forest, Kenya - Cu122 P4 (SPAdes) (version 2) | ecosystem: Host-associated > Arthropoda: Insects > Digestive system >...
AATACAGGAACCAAACAAGTTAGCATTATGAAATAAACGGAATTTTGAAGAGAAAAAAACGGAGATTATGCAGCATGTTTAAAATATTCAGTATGTATATTTGTTGAATAAATATTTAAAATGTAGCATCTGGATGTTAGCGCTGCGGTACGACATATATATATGTCGTTAGGGTTCTAAAGGTTAAGGTGTGCCCACGTTCTTTTAGTACTCTATGTTCTACGTGAAGTCCTGGGCACTTGCAACTAGCGTTAAATCTTGTAAAGGAACATAGAATGTGCAGTCAGCCTTACGCATCATCCAGTATTTGTAAGCCTTTTGGATGACATCATTGTCTACGAAGAAGTATGGGTATACGTTATATGGCGGCGGCAGCGTGATATCTATCGTGTCTTCTCGATGCAGCACGGCAGTAGATAAGGAGTACCAGAACATGAGAGGGTTCACACGGTCGCGGGCCCAGCAGGCAGTCTGAAACAGTTACCAGATATGCAAGTTATTGCTGTTAAGTTGCGTTAAACCTCTTTTGTCACCTTGTGTCACAAGCGACTGCCACAAATGTTTGAATATTTCTGTTATCATAGAGAGGAATGCAGGATGTCCACAAACTATATTAGGATTTTCAGGCTGTTACCCTGTCATAAGTATGTTACGTAGTTTTATGACTAAAAATGATTGGCGCGTGCTTAGAACTGTAGTCAGTAAAGTTCCGCATGTCCTTCTGTGGTAATGTGTCACTTAGAGACAGGATATGCTGCTTCCACCTCATTAAAGTCAAGCATCCTACGAGGCTACGAAAGCATACAAAATCTGAAACCTTTTTAATTAGTGCAGCTCGAATAATGTTTCTAAAAGGGACTGGAGCACGAAATTAATCAAAAAACCCAGCTTCTAATATGACAAGTATTCGACCAATCAAGATGGACGGTCCGCGTGATGGAAGCCTCAGACACACAGACGTCACTTTGTTTCATATAACTGTCGTTTTATACAGCGTAACTGACAGAGATTATTAACATCGTATTTCTCAATACATTTCAATTATTTTACGATTAACGTCGACGGAATTCGCAATGACTGCAAAAAATATTTGCGTACGAGGGGTTTGAGAGGTATATAGATAACGTTATGTGTACGTAAAAAATTACAAAGCGGATAGCAATAAAAAATGAAAATAAGTGTGTTAGTCAATGTGTCGCAGAATTAGGGTAATTGCGAAGGTTTTTGAGTCAGGTCTAGCGTTGGTTACTATATGTGATCTGTTTTTTATAAACGGGTTCAAGATCTCTCCCAAGCAATTTTTTTTACTTTACCAGATGCATATATTATGGGAGAATTATACAGGATAATTTAATTTTCTGAGATTCCTTTGGCTGGCGGTATAATAATAATAATAATAATAATAATAATAATAGTAATAATAATAATAATAATAATAATAATAATAATAACTACAACAACAATAAAGGGTTGCTCTGTGAGTGTATTTATGCGGTGTTTAGCCACAACGAACGGAAATCTACTCTGTTTATCTTGAACTTGCGTAAATATAAAAGGGCGAGTCTGTAGAACATAGTATGGACGATTGTATGTACACTTTCACAAAAAATATAATGTACAGTACGTATGTACATACGTATGTATATATAAGAAAAAGTAATAATAGTTTAAATTTTTATATTTACCAATATCTGCAATTATTATATACGTGTATGTGTGCAACTAATTTTAATTACGTAAACAAGGGTTGTTAATTATCATCGTTTGTATGTATCAATATTCTGTGTATATTTAGTGCTGAAAATACATTTCCCAAGAACTGCTGTACCTATTTTGTGTAATCACTGTGGTTTTCCCGGACGATGGCAATATTTTGGAAAAATTAAGTGGATTGTGTATTAAGATGGTTATATTAAATTAATTATCAGAGCACGTTACGTCGTGAATACAGTTAAAACGGAGGAAGATGTTTCGTCCGAGGCAATATTTCGTTTCCACATTATACAAGCGGAAGTATCTGACTGACCCTACTAGTGTGTATCGTTCTCTTTAGTCTTTGTTTCACTAAACTGTATGTCATGGCTACGAAAATACGTATCTTCAATACAGTCTGTAGTCAGGGGGCCGCAGATAACCGAAATAAGTCCAGAGACTCAGTGGTCATAGATGTCATGTTTTTATGACGGATTGTCGCATTACAGGAATTGTTGTTTTGTAATGGGACTTTATACAAAAAGGCATACCAGTCTAGCTATACTCAGCCTTTAACTTTATCAATAAAGCATACCTGACAAGCCGTATTCAGCCTTAAACTTTGTACAAAAAGGCATATCAGACTAGCTGTACAGAGCCTTAAACTCGGCAATAAATGGGGAGAATGATTAGCTTCGCGCCTCGGCCGTTTTATCGATGGAGAAATAGTCTGTGGTACCCATTGAACAGGATGTTGGGTGCTCGCCAGGGCCGGTCTGGGTGCTGTGGAGGGGATAAAATAACTTTCGTGTGCCGGGAATCGAACCACTATTTATCGGGTGCCCATCCTGCCCATATCGTCTGATAGAAGGTTCGTATTTCCCGAAATATTGGAATTTAATATTTTTCTTTTGCCTCTACGAATGTGTCCGTTACCTTTCACAAGCTATTCTTAATCGCGATGTTGTCTGTCTCTCCGCGAAGGTTCCCATTAGAATTCAGGATCTATTGTATATCACTGGGTTGTCAGCCTGAATGCTTTCATTTCCGTTCAGCAGCTGTTGTGTTTTGACGTGTCTCTGCTTCTCTGAATGTGTCCTTTACTTTCCACAGACTAATGTCAATCGTTGTATTGTTGCCCGATATGTGGCGGTGTACGTTTCTTACCTTGTAGAAAGTATCGAAGTCGTTAGCATAATAGAAGAGCTCGAATAGGGAGATGGCCTGTTGAAGGTGAATTTTGTAATACACAGAGAAAGGCTCCCAGCGTTTCACCATGCCCTTCTTGTAGTAGTGTATAAACTCCTTGACTACTTTCGGATTCTGAAACAGAGATTACGTGTTCGGTTTTTGGTGCACTCTTTTATTTTACGACATTATCAGTATTTCATAATATAGCATATAGCTTTGAACTGTAGGATGATCAGGGAATAATTAAGTACAAAGGATTTGGAAGGAAGCGGTCACTCCTTAATCTAGCCACTAACCCAGAATTTTCCTGGACGAACTTAGAAGTGCGTGAAGCCTTAATCGTGATAGCCGTTGTGCTGTGTGGGATCCGAACTAGGAACCTCCCGAATACAAAGCTGTTACAGGCTGAGCCAGTCTGCTTGGTGATTAATCAGTGGATGTATGGTGGGAAGGCACGGAGGAGGCCAGTACATTTGTTTATAATATATATTTTGCGTAATTTGAGTGGGCCTGTACGTGATATATTGTGTTGTGTTTTATGTCGTATCATGAAACTGATTCGAAATTTATGTATATAATTTAGTGCTGAGTGGCGCTGCAGAATTTGTAGCAAACGACACACAGTGCCTGGAATTAATTTCAATAAAATGTTCTCAATTTGGAAACACAGAGACAGCAAAAGGACTAAATATAACACCAGTATTGGACAAATACAAAATTTTCCCCCCCAAATTTGTTACAACTTATAAACATCATGCCTCATAATAGATTGCTGAGAATACTAAATAACTGCAGGCTGACAGGCAGAAGAAACCAGGCGAGACCATTAAGGAGACTTCTAAACGTGTGAGACCAGAACGGGCCAACAAGTGGCCCAAATGCATGTTAGCTTGATGATGATGATGATGATAATTTGCAAGTTTGATGATATTATGAAGCAGTTTTCAGTACCAATTTATGCTTCTGAAGTAAGCAAGTCATCTCGGAAGTTGGCGTTTTGAAAAATAAAAAGTGGCTCTAAATAAATGAACAAGTTGTCTCCATGAAACACAGCACATCATTTAAAGCTAACATTCGAACATATATTCAAAAAATTCTCCGCTTGAAATGTAACTCGAAGATTCTTATCTTCGGAGCGAGACACGTGAGTTCTGTTTCGTAGATACATAACAAACTGATGCGCAGTACGTTTGAAACTTAATTTGTACAAGAGTTACAAAACTGACAACGGTGGGAAGTGTTCAAGTTGTATCCCACAAATTTTAAGTAATCAAGTAATGTTATTCATAAAAGTTAAATAGAATGACAATAATAACAGAAATAACGCTGTAAATTAGAAATCGGTGTAACAGGAAAGTATTATTTTTGGGATGCGTTCGGAAAACTTTGAAATTCCGCAGGAACTAGTAATCATATTCAATAGTAGTGAAGAATCGAAGCTCAAAGACGTACAATGAACTGTGTTGTTCACTTAGGAACGGCTTCCAATTTGGAGGGTAGCGGCAATATATTGAATAAGCAGTCGCGGACAGCCGACAATGGGCGGTCCTCTAGCTTGAGGGGTGGGCGAGGTGCTAACAAACCCTCAGCATAAAAACTGGTTTTGTTACAAAATGGATACATGTGCCTCAGCCCTGGACTGATCGCTTGGTACGACCTAAGCAATGGAAAAGGGAAATGAGATTTGGTAAACTGAATGTGTTGAGCCTCTGTAGGTCAGGTTCACTTAAAACAGTGGCCAGGGAATTAGCAAGGTATAAATTACAACTAGTGGGTGTGCAAGAGTTTAGGTGGGAAAAGGGGGCACGGTAAGAGCAGAGGATTATATTTTTTTCTATATAAAGGGGAAGGAAAATCATACATTGGAAACAGAATTTTTTGTACACCACAGAATAGTATCAGCAGTTAAGAGAGTAGAGTTTGTTAGTGATAGGATACCATATATAGTTCTGTAATATCATTGTTGTGAGTGTGCATGCGCCAAATGAGTAGAAAAATGACGATTCAAAAGACTGTTTTTATGAGGAATTAGAGCGGGTTTTCCATCACTTGAAAATTCTTTTAGGCGATTTTAATCAAATCGAGAAGAATGTGATGGGCGGGGCATGTAGCTCGTATGGGGGAGGGGAGGGTTGCATACAGGGTTTTGGTGGTGAATCCTGAGGGAAAGTTACCATTGAAATTCCCAGGCATAGATGGGAGAATGATATTAAAATAGATCTTTAGGAAGTGGGATTAGGGGCATGGTCTTGATTGATCTGGCTCAGGATAGGAAGAGGTGGCGGGCACTTGTAAACGCGGTAATGAACCTTCGGGTTCCATAAAATACGGGGAGTTTCTTGATTAGTTGAGAATTGTTTAGCTTCTCAAGTAGGACTTTGCTCCATGGAGTGAATGGGTAAGTAAGTAAGTTTTAACTTAAATAATAGGCCTCATTGTATTAGCATATCTTTATGGCTATTCTCACCTTGTAGTTGTTGATATGTGCTTCGATGTCATAGGTATTACCCACATCAACCTGATCCATAAATATATTTTTCTGATGCAGCCTGTGGACCAGTTGTAAGATGTTCTGCTGCTTCGTGAGGAACACTTTGTCTGCTGCAAGGGACATGTACGTTTTCATATTAAGATCCTGCACTTTCACAGTCAAAATACTTGCCATATTTCGGGTCCTACACATTCAGAAATGGCATGAAATCTAAGCGTCTTTTATTGGTCCGATTTGTTAAGTAAGGTTAATGAACGTCGTCATCTGCCGTATATGCGTCAGTATAAATAAAGTCTTGCGACGAGCTATCTCGATACAGGGTTTCTTTACTTTCCACGGTTTTCTAGCAAGTTCCGAGATGGTTCATATTTTCCAAGTTGCTGCTGCGTACTTATGATGCAGCCCGCCGAATTTAATGTTATTAAAATGAACCCCGAGTATGGATATCACCATATTTTGTACGACATTTTGCGATTAACCTTCATATCACAATTATATCAAATCAGGACTTCAGTAATGGCGATTTTGTCTCGAATATTTGTTCAAAAAATTGTTATCTGGGACACCCTGGCGTTTATTGGGCCCTGGATAATTATCGTGCTTTAATCTGACGAACTTAATTATCGGCTTGGTATAACCCCTGAATATTTACCGCTCTGTTCAGAAACTAAATTCAGTCCTCTGTATACCAGAGATTAATGACACAATGGCTACCGGTGGTTCATACAGCGGTTCACAGTTTCACGTACCGAGCAGAAATTAATGTATTTATTTCCTTGAAATCCAGTTTAATGACTACGGCTCAGTTTCTTGATAGTTTTCCGACAAGAAATTGAACTACCAGACTTCAGGTCCCCTCTATTGAAACTTACTAACTTCTTTTTCTTTCGATCGCTTTGTAAATACAGTAGAATTATAGTTTTCCGGACGTTTATTATCCGGATCGAATTGGCCAATTAGGTAAATTTGTGAGAACTCTACAAAACTAACTTGTCTTGAAATTACCGGTTGTCGGATCAAGTACAGTATAGTGTTGTGGCTTCTAGAACTTCCAGTTAGGCGTGGTCAAAAGGTCTAGACACAGGTACATACTGCAAATAGTAACAGCCGAACTTCAAACTGCCAATGAAACCTATTTCCAAAAGAAATCCAATTATAGGGATTTTCTGCATATCCAGATGGCTCCGCGTCCCAATTAATCCGGATAAGTGGAGTTCTGCTGTACTAGAAGTCTGAATAGTCTTCATTGACCCTCTGTATTAAATTTCTTTTCTCTAACATTCTACAGTTTTATTTCTGAAGTTAGACATCGCTCTACGTACATGAAAATTATTATTTTAACCTTGTTCGTGTTCACTCAGGAATTCGGAGACACAAGTTGAGGTTTAGTTTTACGAAGTATGTAACTTTAGCGTTGGAGTCTCCTATATCGTACGGATTACGTTGGAAGTATAAGAAAGAACTCTAAATTCTTGTACCATTTTCAAATACCGGTTCAATATAAATCCATTTACTTCTTTCGGATATGAAACATGGAGACGAAAGAAAGCGTACTCTCTCCCCATCATGTTTTGTGTTTCTTACTTCCCGCGAAGTCGGAAAGTACGCAGGTTTTATTCTTAATTGGCAGTCAGATTTACAAGTGAAATAATTTAAAAAATACGTTCCCTGTGGTTTGAGTGACATGATACTCACCTTCTTTCTTCTCTACATGGCTGGAGGAGGCGGCGCAGACCAAGAGGGCCACGGCAGTGGCGAACACGAGAGCAGTGTTCATGCTGGGCAGTGAAGTACACACATTGGCGGAGGCCAGTACTGCTTTTATACCGGCAACTTACGTAACTGTGTGTGTTCTGGCGTTGCCATGCGCACGCTGTGGGTCAACGGAGCGCACTTATTTATTGTTTTAACGACGTTTATCAACTATGTGGTGATTATAACCTAAGAAGTGGAAAAACACGCAAGAGCGGTCGCTACATGCATCACCTGATTTAACGGTCAGTGACTCTGTCTTTTTTCCCCCCACAGAATGTATTTATGAGTTTCGTATGATTCTCACAAAAAATAGCTATTTTTTCCTTAACATAATTACACAGCTATTTTTGTAATAGAGAAGGAATGCATTTACTTTGACAAACTAAGTTTTTAAATAACGTTTATAATTTGATCTGGCTACAAATGGTTAAGGCATTCCGCTTGAAAGCGCTTTCGAAGGAATGTAACAGTAGTTATGGTGTCCGAGAACGCTACCCACATTCAAACCCAGGAACACTTAAAACAGCTTCATAAGGGCCGATTCCCACTGTACGCCACGTTTCCGCTCCGTCGCGGAACGTCGCCGTTCAGTAAAATTTTCTCATTTGTAATTAAACGGAGATGTTCACACTGACAGGAACGTCTTCATCACGTCTCTGTTCCGTTCCGTCGCCGTTGCCGAGCGAGAATGTTTGACGTGATGGAACGGGTCCGGACCTATCTGTACTTACTCGATTCCGATAATGTGAACAGTCTTTCGTCTTCTCCACTACACTTCGAGTGTTTGCTTGCAACGAGTGCTGCCTGTTTTTGTCTTTAGAAATGGATGAAAAATTAATAGAAATGGTGCGTAAATGTGAGGAATTATATGACATGTCAAATAAGAAGTATAGTGACAGTGTCTGGAAAGAAAAATTTTGGGGACAAATAGGTAAAGAGTTGAAAAAAATACTGCAAGTTCCAAGTTTTTAATTGCGCATTTTGAAGTCACTATAATTCTATTATCACCGAAGTTCTAATAATTAACAGACAACGGAAAATGTATTCCGTGGCAATGGTAGAATATGGCTGATAACATACAAGGATAGGATAGGAAAGCAAGAATAAAAATTATCTGTTGTTGTATTTTACACAGATTGTAAGACATGATTTCAAGAGATCATCCAACTTAGTTGAATATTATAGATTAACCTGACACTGCACTCTTTCATTCTGCCAAGGCACAGATCCAGACGAACTATTAAAGAGTTGTTTAAATTTGTCTCTTAACTCAAAAGCACTCTGGTGGACACTTCCTCCTTGGTTTGGTATTTTTGTAAGATTGCTTCGAACATTTGCAGAAATCCCCATATCACTTAGGGCTAGGCCTAGGCCTTGATCTGTCAGATAATCATGCATAATACAAGTCGCAAAAATAATGTTGTCCACATTCAGCGACAATGATTGTAGGTTTCTTTGATAAATTTGAAATTTTTGGCTTAATATTCCAAATGCATTTACCACCACTCTCCTGGCCCGAGAGAGCCGATAATTGAAGATGCTCTTCTCATTGTCCCCTTTGATTCGCGATCATGGGTAAGGTCTCATTAAGTCAGTTTTCAGAAGAAAGGCCTCGTCACCCACAATAACACGAGAGGGGCTAAGCGTGATGTTCCGGGAAGCTGTTTCACTGCCGGAATGCCTAGAGGAGTTCCTAAATATTTCCCAAGTTTTGAATGTGCAAAAATCCCTCCATCGCTATTTCGTCCTTACGATCCTTTTGATTTTCTGCTTCTGAAACACTTGTGAACCCACATACGTTTCTTTTTGTCACTCAGAGCAGCATTTTTCTCTTCTTTCGTCTAACATTAATGCTATTGCTTCTAATTGTCTTTTAGAAAACGAATGGTGCTATATATTTGATGGAAATTATCGCAGGCCTCCTATCACGTGCTGTTCTGGAAGGTGACTGAACACGACGGACAGTGTGAACACAGACCATTCTGACGGAACGAAGATGGAACGGTGACGGAACGGAAAAGTGACGCATATTGTGAATCGGCCCTAAACATTGTCCTTGCATGACATTGATTCTGAACAAAGAAGTGACCACTGGGTTCCATTACCTATCTTATCTGTCTTCCTTACAAGGCAGTGCAGCTGAGGGTCTACATTTGCTGAGTTTGTAAATCCTAGTGGTAGGCTTTGGTAGGACTTCTTGGAGGAGATAATGAGAAACATTGCAAGATCGCAAACTAAGCGGGGAAAATACAAAGTCAGAGAGAGAAAGCAGACATGCCTTCATACCCATTCATGGATTCGAACACACGATTCCGGTTTGCGAAATGTGCAAGAAAGGACGCACCTCTCATTTGTCTGCAGCATGTAAAGGAAGGCGAAGCTAAACCTAAACATTCACAAAGATGTACCGAGCCGTATTCGAAACCTTGTATCTCGACCATCGAATGCCGTCAACAAGACCAGTAGAAAAAATGATGTAAAATTAATTACTGAGGAAAAGAAAAGTTAAATTGACACTGTGCTTCATCACCGCGCCAAAAAGTCATGGGGGAGTGAGATAAGGGTCAGCTTTGGTGACATCGTCCTCTTGAGTTTTATCAAACACTCCTACTCCATCTATTAATGGCTTTATTATTCCATTTTTGGAATAATAATAATAATAATAAATTTTACAGTAATATTATACCCACTGTTCGTAAGGAAAGGCCTCTCCCCATTTACTCTTTTTGTGAACCAGTATTCCTACCTGATGATGGCTGAAACAGACAGCCGAAACATAGAGTAGAATTGAATAAAATCAATGTACGAGATCCATATATTTGTGTTGTTCGGAAAATAAAATAAAAGGCTTGTGAGATATAGGTCCTTGCATTATTAAGGTATGGACTAATGCAGATGGGTGGCCAGAGTTACGTCCAGTTCGCTTTACCTTAGGAAGGAGCTTCCCTTTACTCATTTGACAGGAGGTTGGTTAAGTTGGTGAGAACACGAATCTCTTGCTTCTGCTGGGAATCTAACCCGAATGGTCTTCGTTGTAAGTCCGTAGGCCAGTAACGACATTAATTTCCCAAATTTCTTAGTTGCTACGCATATATTCCACTGGTTTCTGAATGGTTAGTTTGGTAACTTAGGATATTTTGCTTGAACGTTATTGTCCTTCCAGGCCGAACTCACTGGAGTGCCGGAAGTAGACCAAGGATGTATTCTTCTGAAGTCTTTGTTAAATAAAATGCGAAGTACTTAAACCTATAATCAGTAGTAGCTGTTGTATTCTGGTTTGTGACGTCGTGTAGCTTGGTAGTTCTTCACCATTTTTCTACCTACAGCACCAGATATTTTAGGCCCTTTCGCACAATTGCGAAAAACGACTCTAAGCTTTGTCGTGTTGTCCGTCTGTTTGTATGCCTGTTCTTCCGCATGGAACATAACATCTCGGCTCCTACTCGACGGATTTTCATTAAATATGGTATTTGTTTTTCGAAAATCTGATGAGAAAATTCATGTTTCATTAAAATCTGACAATAACGGGTACTTTACATGAATACCAATATAGTTTATGATAATAGCTCGCTTAATTCTTCTTGGAATGACAAAATGTTTCAGATAAATTTTTAGAGAAAATCAAAACACATTTTGTGTTCAGTAACTTTTTTGAAAAAGGTGCTTTTTGTGAGATAAGGTGGAAAAATACTGTAGAGCGAGGTAAGCCACAGGTGACAATATGGTGCATGCTCACTGCATGCTGGATAGCTATGGCTACAAATACACACACGCAGATTGTGTAATACTCGTACTCATTGCTTTTCCACTGCACAAACGCGCCTCATTGTTACGTTATACGTGCATTGCCCTTCTTTTAAATTTTATCCTATAATTTTGTCTCATCCTTAAAGTTTTTAATGTTTAATTTTAGTACATAGTATGTCCATATTTTGTG
>Ga0209628_10003480_pt1 | contig 11064 bp, 8 predicted proteins | sample TergutCu122P4_FD_187285 | JGI IMG/M metagenome (GOLD analysis project Ga0209628, IMG submission 187285) | Cubitermes ugandensis P4 segment gut microbial communities from Kakamega Forest, Kenya - Cu122 P4 (SPAdes) (version 2) | ecosystem: Host-associated > Arthropoda: Insects > Digestive system >...
GTACGGTGATGAACCTTCGGGTTCCAAAAATGCGGGGAATTTCTTGACTAGCTGCAGAACCAGTTAGCTTCTCAAAAAGGACTCTGCTCCATGGAGTAAAGATGGTCTAATAATCACTGATTAAGTACGTCAAGTCCACCCCAAGCCTATACTTCAGATGGTTAGTATACGCACCAGCCGCTGTTACATTAAGAAACTGTATGTTGCAGTACATCTTGCATGCAATTGACGAACATTAAAACATGTTTATAGCCAACAAACTGCATATATTAGAAACCGGAAATACTCCTACATGAGTCGATTAATGTGTTTCGCCATCATCAGGGAGTATCAATACTAAAAGACACATGCAGCACTGTTACACAAGTTTGTCATATGTTGATGGTAAAACATACAATGGCAGCAGACCATTACACATCTGTGTACAGTGTTATATACAAAGCATGTTAAAATTATTATAGTACAAGACAGTTACTGAAATCTTCTGCATCCAAACAAATGAAGAAGTAAAACCTCTCACACAATCATTTTTCCAATAATAGTCATTTAACACAAATTTAATCTAAATTTTCAAATTTACCTCTAGATTTCACTTGAAAAGATTTTACTACTTCAGATGTTTCATACTATAAACTTGTTTTATATTAAAAAACTGTATTTTACCCATAAAGTGCCTTTACATGTGTGTTTTGTATTTTACTCTAATAAACAGGTATTATGTTCTTCAACAACATTAACCGGTTACTCTTAACAACGGAGAGGCACGGTCGAACTGAATTTCTAAACATATATTAGATAAAAGTCAGGTGTTAAAAGTAAATGCTGATAATTTTAAGAGTGTATTGCAGTTACTTAACAAACAACTAGTGAGCATAATTTGATGTATTTTTGACCGTGCATCATAGTATAGACCTTTTCAAATTACCAACTTAAGTAACTGTGCATTAAGTTGGTAATTTGAAAAAGTCTAAACTAGTGAGCAGTTAACTAGGAATAAATATTATGAGTACCGGTACCAAAAACATCTCATATTTTGGGTGAGGGGGTTTTTCCTGTCCCCACCCTGTACTCTGCTACCTATGGTTTTGTTAATTAATATTATTTCATAAAACCAAATTGTTCATTAAAGCGCTGCTGAATTTCAACCATTGCACAGGCAACAACGAAATTTGCCTATATTTTGAAACACCAATAAAAGTTTGTAAAGGGTTTACAAATGACCAATTAGACTGCCCGAGAAAGGTCCTGCAGATAACGCAAGGGAATCTTTCCTGTTCCGGCTACAAAGGGGCATGTTGTAACAGAAACACTCTAGCATGAGATCTACACTAAGCCCTTCCCATATGGAAGGAAATGCGCATGACAGACAGACTAGCCAGCCTAACGTCTAAACCAAGGCCCTCCTGTGCGGCAACAGGACAGGTTCATGCAAGGTAACAGAGGAAGCATGAAGGTTCACTAATTAAGGGCTTTTTACTACACTATATGCCTAAACGCATTCAGGTCAGTCCACGTTGTCATTCTTATCTACGTCTCAGTACTTCCAATACGAACTTCTAACCCGCTACAAATCAGACGGGGCAATTTTACACTACTACAGTCACCATTTGTATCTTTTACTAATTTTGACTTCTGTTTAAGTTTACCACCTTCAATAAGAAGTCCTTCAACCTTAACTAGCGTCATTGGTCACTCTAATGTAAACACTGACCTACATAGCGCATGTTCATTTCGTGTGTACGGAACGTTCACGATCGTTATACATGATTCCAGACCGGAAGCTACATAACGATACTTTCCTGTAAACAGAAACATATTCGCAGCATTTTGTATTCGCAGATATAATACCAAAGCAGTGGCAAATACCCGGCCAGTAGACATTTTCATTTCTGTACTTCGAAACTGCGGCAAAGGTAGTTGGAAACTACACTTACAAGTTATATTCAGGAAGGTATTATAAGCACTATAATTCTACCACTGGTTCAATTCTATGGGGCTTTGACGATGATGTGTTATATTCCAAAACAATTTCCTTTTTTCTTTCTTTCCCGTCCATCGTCGACTTGAAACTAAAACGCAGCTTTCGGAAGCCGGCTCTGCTTCTTTCGTCTGCCATTTTAACCTTCCAGGAGGACCCCTTAGAACGAGCTGTTCTGACACCATTACTAGTATTAGGGCAGTACCAGAATTCATCGGATTCTATATGCTAATCACAGACAGACCCTTACCTAAACAAGTTCAAGTGTTTTAAACAACACACAAACGTAATGCTAACCTTCTACAGAGATCCGTAGAACTGTCTTCTTCCTCCTGTATTGTGTTAATGTACTTCAATCACACGCACATGAAAATAATAACGATTCAACGTTTCACACAAGTATTATATGGTCGCACAGGTGACTTGTTCTTTCCGCGGGAAAGGCTAATAAATTTGGTAGATGGCAGGCTGACGCACTCGTTCAATTATGCCATCTCCACCGTGATTATGTGAACTACAATCGATTACAGTTCGAAAAATCGAATCTTCACGGATTCGCGATCTGTAATGTTAACACCGAACCCCTACAGGGTTCGAATGTGACGACTGAAATAAATCAACCCGTCGTGTTCATTGTGGTTCTGTGCATGAATAGTACTGTATACCGCTATATATAAATGTAACAAATCACCATACTACTGAACCTGTGTTCCAATTTATTTTAATATTTAATTAATAATGAATACAGCTCAAACGGTGTGTGATTAGGCCTTGATTCCAGGAAGGAGAAAGAGATTTTTCTTTTCTGTGCAGCGTTCACACCGGCTCTGGGGCCCACCCAACCACATTCTCAATGGAGATCCTTCACCAGGAGTAAAGCAGCCTGTCGTGAAGGTAATCGCTGACGTACCTTAGTGCCAAGAATGCGAGGGACTGTGCAGTCATTCGCCATAATGGCTTTATGTCGCGATACTTTATTAAGGACAGGAAAATTATTTTTTTCTTTAAATTTATGTGGGTCCAGACGATTATTGACATAAATGTTCACCAAAGCCTACAAATAAAAAATATCAAGTTAGAATTAATAAGGTACTACGTAATCGATTATAACCTACAACAAACCTATTTCAACGATAATTCTGACAGTTCAGCTAATCCGCCGCAATAAAATAACAACTATTGAGATTTGGGTCCTTACAGTTACAACTATGAATATTACTGTTTTCTGACACCACATCCCAGGAAACAGTAGGGGAAAATGTGGGTCATTAGTACGTGAGGCACATTAAGTTCGTTTCAAATGCCCTACCACTGGAAGGCAAATGAATAGAAAAAGTGGGCTGCTGCAAGGCCAGGGAAGAAATGTAGGTGGCTAATCTCCACCATGTCATGGTTCACCAGGAAGCACTTCACTATCATGCAAGAATGGATAGATGCAGAGCTGTGCAGAAGAAACCCTGTCTTTCAAAATCACAGCTTCAACCCCAAAAGCTGCTTAAATGACTCTTCTAGAGCTTGTACAGAGTACCCCATATTCTGAAGATCATCTTCCAGCTCTTTACAGATCTGTAAATCTTCCACACAATTTGAAGATGCAGAGACAAGAGCATCTCTTCCATAAATGGTTTCAAGCCATTCATGTTTCTAGTTTTCTCTGAATCCTCCATAACAGACAAAAACACAACATGTGCATGCACACAACTGTACATCATATTCAAAGAAAAACAGGTTAGCCACATATGTAAATATATGTTCTGTGCATAGAGGACCACAATCAGCTTATTCCATGTAGAAAAGTCAACATGCTCGAAACAGAGTACACTGCAGCAAGGTATCTAAATGAAGTAAATACCATTCTGCATAAATGTGTCACACTGACTTGCTTAACTGATTATGCATAAACACAGAAGTGACAAGTTGTATTCATCCATACATAGTCAAAATCAGAATGCATGGAGTCAGATACTGTGATGGCCTTTACTGGAGATCAATAAAGACCATTAAAAGGGGGGTAATAGAAAATGTTTATTTCAGACATGCCCTTAATCTGTAATTTTATTAATTACTTCTTTCATACTGTCAAGACACATGGTAACAAAACTTAGTGCAGATATGAAAACATGTAGAGTCAGGAATTTTGTCATAGCCTTGCCCCTGTTGGAAACAAAGGAAACATATTTTTAGTTTTCTTTGACATTGCTAGTGACTTACACAGCTTCTGTAACAACATGCTCTTTGATATGTTTGTTACCACAGACCTTGCAGCTTGTATTTCAGATTATTTCAAACCTTACTTAACCTTGCAATATGCCTGACATGAGTGACTCTCAAATTCAAAAACAAATGGTAACACAACACACAGCAAGATTACAATAGTTTCTGTGTATTTCTTACTGAAGATGGCCCTCTACATGAAAACAGGAATGCTGATGACTACCTTCCATTCTTGTAAATTGAACAGTGCTCTGGCCACAGCAGAAATCTGACACTTCTCAAAGGCCATATGCTAAAGGTTTCAAATTGTTATGAGTTCATGGTCACTTTAAATTGTATCATATAAATATAGCTTCATTCCCCTCTCTCCAACAAGCACTATGCAAATGACAAAAATTATACATTTAACTGGATGCCTGAATGATGCAATAATATCAATACATCTTTCATTAACATGACACACTGAAATTAAACAGAGTTATAAGATTTTTATAATGGCATAGTTGGGTATGGCAATATGTTCCTACTAAATAAACCTTCAGACCTCCACTTCTGTAAGGTAAGGTAGAGAGATAAAGCTGTCCCTGTGCTTAATTCAACACCATACCATTAAGATGCGTGAAGGAATGGTGGTATAGCTCCATTCATTCTTAAAACTGGGCTGACCAAGCATCTCTGCATTCCAAGTGGTCTGTGGCCTAAGAAAAAAGCACTTTGTCTATTGGACTGGAGGTTGATACTGACATCGACAATACATAATTTCTGAAGACAATTTAATTTCTAATGATGTGAATATAAGCTGGAAACAATTAATCAGTGAATTAAATTACAGCTGACCCAAAGACATATCCTGGGACTCACTCCCACATAAACATACAATAGTCTGTGAAAGCTGTGATGTGATATTTTTTGACCTGAACTCCTACAAGAGCTTCAAAAAATTTATTCGCTATATCCATGTGTGCATCTAAAAGGTCAGCCACAAATAGAGTGTAGTATGCAAATGAAGCAGTAAAAATCTACAGGCTACTTCACACCAATAAACCTACAGATCAACTCCAAGAACAATTGCAAACCAACGGAGAAAGTAATACACCCTGTTTCATGGTACTTTGTTAGGACATGGTTTGAAGGACTATAGATGACCTTTGAGAATTTTAGTCCTTACTGCTTTGAGTCTGTGGCAGCAGAAACCAGTTTCATGGTCATACAGAAAACCCCAAGTTCTTGCACATACATAATGAGGTTGCACATAATACAGCATGAGATAAACTTCCATAAAAATATACTGAAACATTTTCTTTTCCTGTTGATTTACCTTCAAGTGAGAATATTTTCCTATAAAAAGTTGAAAATTTGCCATGCCCTACCACGTGTACACGTTTAAAAACACGCACATTTAAAAGCAGTTAATTTTCAGCAACACAGTTTATCATCCAAGCATATTCAGAGTAAAATGTGAAGGACAACTGGGATTCATTTTCAAAAAATATGAATTAGTACAGCTGTAATCCAAAACATGATATTTACTTAAACATCATCCAGACTTGTTAAATTTTAAAACTCTGGTTGTCATGGGAAATAACTGTAGTTACCCATCTACAGGAACTGTGAATATTCAAATACATGTAGGTCTTGTTTTATGCCCTTTTGCTTTAACACCCCTTGTCAATTCACACTTCTTAACTAACATCCTGTTATGTTCGGTGCAACTCTCTGGCTGGCTGTGCACTAAAACACTGCTGAGAGTGTAACAAATGCACGGCACAGAGCAAGGCTGGAAGGTACTGCACGCACTGTACCCGCCTCAGTCACCAAGTGCCTGCCATTCAATTCAGGACTGACATATAGTATGTTTATTTACCTTTATGTGTTCTTTGTCTTATTAAATGAGACACATAAATCTACATACCCTAGAACCTCAGTCAAAACAACAGAAGGCAATATGTATTGAAAAGAAATTACACGTAACACAGGACTGAAAAAAGGTAAATGCATTGCTACAGCCAGCGGTACAGTATGTACAATTTGTGATAATGCTAAGAAAATCAAAGAAAGTGCTAACTCAGGAATTCTCTCTCCTGCCTTGCCTACTGTCCTCGTCAGATAATGTGGGGCTGCAGCCCCCCAGAGCCTTGAAGGTCTTACTTAGGGACTGCCAAAAATTGGCCAATACCAAAGGTTCTGAATTAATTTCATATGTAAATAAATACATTAATCACAACTGTGTGAATTAAATTAAACAACAAAATATAAACAAAACAGCTTGACCATATTTCAAGTTATTTTTTACAGGTATGGGAGCTGAACCACGTATACACAAACATCATGGGAGCCTCCACAGTAACAGAACGGGAACCAGTGCAATATGGCACACATAAAACAGCTTACACAGCAGGCATTTTACTTAACATAGTAGAATGCAATAAACTGCCCCCTGCTAGAAGACAACTATGGTGATAATCTCTGTTGCATCAGCAGGACCCATCATTTAACAATTAACAAAAGTAAAATATGCTGCAAGGTAAAGAAGCTACACAAGCAACTGGAGTGTTCTTACACAGGAAAGGGGTACATGAAAGTTAAATAAAACTGTAGAGCAAAACATGAGCATGCCACTGTATTTATGGTACCTTCACTGATTAAAAAATGAAACTGGCATAATTAATGTCTTCATCAATTACTCTTTTTATCATATGCCAGTTGTTACTATATACCATTAAATGAACCACCTGTTAATGTATAAAGTGATGTTTCCAATTATTCTGTTCCCTGCTTACAATGAGAATATTTAAAAATCTGAATGCACAGACAACTTCTAATACATTTATGGTACAATAACATTTCCTCCGTAAATCACCTCCCTTTCTTGACATTCATTGTGAACTGGATTGTACAACATGTCACGGAAAAATGTACCACTTTCGACAGTGAAGTAAACTGTGAAATAACAAAGCATGGCATTTAACCCGTTAACATTAAATTTTGAAGCTGTATTAAAACTCTTATGTATATGGAAGACATCTGGAATATTTGTATCTGGTTCGCCATCAGTGCTGTCAAACAATACACGCACTTTTACTAATTATTTTTGTCTGCACAATTTTAAGCTAAGAAGTGGTCACCAGAAATTCACACTTTAAAATATCAAACAGAAAACTGTCTTACAAATGAGAGAGAGTATCTGTCAATCTTCAATGATAATATTCTGCTAAAAATATAACAATTGATGTGCCTACACATAACACACCTGAATGCATGCCCAAAATTTTCAACTCTGTCTAAAGATCATTCAGATACAAGAAAAAGATGGGCATATACTCGATACAATTACATATATATTGCTCAAATACAACAGCAGAATCAGTTTACAGTATGGGCCCAGCTCCGTATATGGCCACTGAATTATTTGCTTCACTACCACCAAACTGTAGCATTGCAAATCTATAGATTGTTAAAAATATCATATCCAGGCTGGAACCACATGTTTTATAGTAAAAAGAATGCCATTTAATTTTTGCTTTGGATGTCATCACAGATTTCCAGCCACTGCAGAATGTAACTATAATTAAAGAATTTGAATCCTCAAATTTTGTCAAAGCAGTTAAAAATGAAATACAAAGCAGCATGAAATAGTGGAGTACAGTCTTTGTGTCTAATGCAAATCACCAGGAAGTTTATGTTTTGTCTATAAAAATTTTACTGCGCCCCAAATGAAGAAAGATGCTCCATATACTTAAGTGTCAAAAAGACAAATATTGACACCAGTGTATATGAATACTCTTCAACAAAAGTATTCCATCATTTCATATACTACACATAATGAATAATCTCAGGTCCACTGCAAGCTGGTATAAAGAACATGATGCTTCTGTGAGAATGTCAAATCGTATCCCAGGCCATTTCCACTTAAGCACTTAAAATAATAAATGTGCCATTTGTTTTTTGTTTTTTTTTTCATTAAATGCGGCCTGTATCATTATGAATGTAAAACAAAACACCCACCATAGTCATTAGTCTTACCAGCTTCTACATCACCATCCCTCAGTCACTACAGTTGTAGGAGCTTCTATATAAATATCCCTAATAGTCACTAGTCTTATCAGCTTCTATATATATATATATATATATATATATATATATATATATCCCTCAGTCACTAAGGTAAAGGTAAAGCAATCCTATTACAGGCCCAAGGGGTTCCAGGAGGTTGAGACTCCACATGAAGGTGGTAAGGTTGTCAGTCCTATGCACCGGCCACCTTTACCCCCCAGGAAATATCCCTGGTACTCATTTCTATTAGAGGCCGAGTCAACCCCAGGGCCATAGTGGGGCCGGAAGGATTATGTCAATGAAAAATTCCAATGACACCATCAGGAATGGAAACTGCAACTTCCCAACTTGTAGCGCAGTGCATCAACCAACCGCACCACCGCGTACCCCTCATCCGTCACTACAGCCATATAAGCTTCTATATTAACATTCCTCTCAGTCACAACAGTTGTATCAACTTCAATATAAACAGAATATGGCTAAAAATTGTTTTGTCTCTGAAACAGCTGCTAACATGCAATATGAACAATGTGTTTGCTGAATCAAGAAAAAGGAACAGGTATATGTCTACAGACTTCACTATATGAAAAACAAAGTAACATCTGCTCATTTATTTTCAGTCATCCATTCGTCCGGACAGACATGACAACGGAAGCAATGACACTCGTACATTTTGCATTATAACACGAAGGGTAAATCATGTAAAACACACACACACTCACGAGCCCTGGTTTCATGTTCATGTTTTATGGTACTGTACAATTCTTACATTGCTATGGTATTACATTATAACTTATGTAGCATAATTTAGGTGCCAGTACTCATTTGACTGAATCATGTCTTCTTCCTGTGTTTGCAATAAATTACTATTCACCACATACAGTTGTTTATGATCATTAAATGTGGTACCCACGTGTGGCAATAATCCACAATCCCAACTTGTCATTTGAACAATGATGACATTGAACTACAACTGAATGGGCTGACTGCTAGTAGATCAAGTCTACGTTCATTTTATATGATGGAAGCATTTTAGCACACCAACTGTCCCATACTGTTTAAATTTCATTGCAGGTTGCTTGACAATATTAACAATAGCAAATTCATGCCATGTAATGGTGAGCAACAAATTATAATTAAAAAAGGAGACATATCAAAGCACTGGGAGCTGGTGATGTTACTTGTAAATGTGTCAAAACATTTGTCCTGTGAAAAAGCTACAATTTTTCTACTCAAGAATTATGTTTTCCTTCCACTGTCATCTGCACTCTCCATATTCATTCCATTTTCTCATCAAGTCCATTATCCTTTCCCAAACTTCCTCCCACGACTGTTATAAAACCTGTCAGTGCATCGCGGCCTACAAACATCAATTGCTTATTTTTCATCAATGTGGAAAAGTTCTGGAAAAGAATAAATAAAAAATATGTATAAACTAAATGTAATCTCTCCTTGTAATAGCGAATTGAAAAATTAATGATACTAATATGGCGATATGAATACCTACACATTTTTTTGTTTTCATGAAATGTATCTGCACACTCTGTACATATTTTCGAACAAATGGTGCATGGCAGCAAAAAAATATATATTCTACCACAGTGTACAAGCACTTCCCACAACTTCCGTGATTTACTGTCTTGACAATTTCAACCATCACTGTTCAATCACAGATAAGAGCACACAGTTGTGTTGCCTTCAGTTTCACCCTGCCCCTCGTATGTCTACACAGTGGACTTTTATCTTGAAAATCTCCAAGATCTGCTAATCAGCTCCATACCAAACAAAGCAGGATGCAGCAAGTACAGGCAGCTTGCTCTGGTCTTGAGCTACAATTTGTTAAGGCTTTCATGTGTCCAGTTAATAACACTTCACATTATACTGCAACAACACAAGTGAAAATTCAGTTACTTTTATACTGGAGCATGAAAACAAGACACCATTTATTATGATTCTCCTTTCACATTTAAAAATTATACTGAAACGAAAACATGTAACAGTTTATAAATGATGATATTCTCCAACTTGTATGGATATTAATGAAGAATTTCAACTGCCACACTTTCAAGATCCCAAAATACTGTGACTGGAGAGTCTTTTATATCAAGGAATGTAATACCTCACACATGGTTACAGCATATGCATTTTCTACATACTTCATACTCAAACCCTTCTACTATGCTGTAATCTGTCAAGCAAACAGGCTGAGTTCACAATTATAACAAATGCCAAAAGCCATTATTCCTGACACATGCTGTGCACTTAATTTTTTCTTAGCATAATTATAATCAATGTGTTTAGAAATTTTAGTGTTAACAAAATGTCTTCTGCACAGATATTTATGAAAAACTCCAAAACCAAACAATGGATATTACACATATGGTAATACATGCCACAATCCAAAGTATATCAATATTAAGTCAGATGTAGAAAATCCAAAGACTTTACCTGATGAGTTTGTTGCACCACACCTGGATGCTAGAACTTGTCTTGGAAGAGGAACAGATTGTTTGTAGCTGCCACTGCTATGATATTCTCTGTGGGGTGCCATGCTGTATGCAGAATCTTTTTATTGAAGTCAAGGCAGTCAACACTGATTTCATCCTTCTTGCGTTTGCCTCCTGTACAAACCTACAAATAATAATAACATAGCAAATTTCTGAAACACAGAACAACAACAGTCCTGATTTGATGTGATTTTGACCGTTCATCGTCGTTAATATGTGGAAATAAAATGCCAACTAGATGCAACAGAGGTTTTTATTGCAGATCTTACTGCTTGCTCAACATGTTTCGGGCATCACTATGCCCATCATCAG
>Ga0209628_10003481_pt1 | contig 11061 bp, 8 predicted proteins | sample TergutCu122P4_FD_187285 | JGI IMG/M metagenome (GOLD analysis project Ga0209628, IMG submission 187285) | Cubitermes ugandensis P4 segment gut microbial communities from Kakamega Forest, Kenya - Cu122 P4 (SPAdes) (version 2) | ecosystem: Host-associated > Arthropoda: Insects > Digestive system >...
TGTATGCCCGCAGACAGTTTTGTGGGGATTTGGAAGTTTATCTCCCGCCCGAACCTTTGTGAAACCCCCGCCTGCGTGAAGCCGCCACCACGATGTACGTACCAAAAGAGCAGTTGAAAGAAATATTGGAATTATTGGCGAAGCTACGAACAGGATACTTAAACATGATAGTGCAGTTGAAATAAGTAATGCCCGTAAAATAGTGGACTTAAGAAATCGTATTATTCATGGATACGACTCTGTTTCAGACGAAACCATTTGGGGAATTGTTATCAATCATATTCCTTTGTTGAAAACTGAAATCAAAAATATGCTAAAAGATTAAAAGAAAAATGCCGCAATTCAAACACAAAATCGGCGATATATCAAACAGCACTGTTGTAGGCAATAATGTCGGGACATTCAGTAGGGATATTCCGTAAATAAAAAATCAATCCCAACAAATTCACAATGAATATGTTGGGATTTTTATATCTTTGCGCATATTCCGAAATAAGCTTGAGCACTGAAATCGAGGTAAACGGCTTGAAAAACAACACCCACAACTTTATATCCCTTTTTAGTGTTTCATTTTTTGTTATGCGAGACTTCGTAGATTTTTCCCTCTTTAATAGTGATTATTTTATCCATATTGCGTAACGTTTCTTCGCGGTGGGCAATAATAATCACAGTATGATTCTTGAATGCTTCATTTAAAGACTTTTGAATAGCCAATTCCGATTCATAATCCAATGCGGAGGTCGCTTCGTCAAGGATAAGAATTTCCGGTTTTTTGAGTAATGCTCTGGCAATGCTTAACCGCTGGCGTTGCCCTCCAGATAAAGTCATGCCTCTATCCCCGATTACAGTATCATAGCCGCATTCCATTTCCATAATAAAATCATGGGCAAAAGCGGATTTTGCTGCAGTTTCCACTTCTTCTCGAGAAGCAGAACGACCGAAAGCGATATTGTTAAATACTGTATCGTGAAAAAGAATAACATCTTGGCTTACCATCCCAAACAAACAACGTAAGTCATTTATTTTATATTCTTTAATGTTTTGTTTATCTATTAAAATCTCTCCGAAAGAAAGGTCGTAAAAACGAGGTAATAAATCTACAAGAGTAGATTTTCCTGCACCTGAAGTACCTATCAAAGCAATTTTTTCACCTTTTTTGATTTCCAATGAAATATCTTGCAAAACAGTACACTCCTCTTTTCTGTTCACATCATGATACGAAAAAAAAACATCCTTATATATTATATGGTTTGAAAAAGAGGAAATAGGTAGTGCGTTTTCTTTTTCATAAATCTTTTCATCGGCATCAAAAATTTGAAGTACACGATGCAGAGAGGGCAACCCTTTTCTTAGCGTATAGTACATTGTTGTCAATGTGCGTGCAGGCGAAATAATGCGCGCAAAAACAACCACAAAAAACAAAAAAACTTCGCCAGATAAATCACTGTTTTTCAATATATAAATCCCGCCAATTAATAAAACAATTAATAATGTAATCACTGACAACAATTCTACCAAAGGTGCGCCAAGTTCATTTACTCTGAATATTTTTTTATTCATTTTAAAATGCGCAACGGTCTCTTCTTGAAATTTTTTATTAGCATGGTCAATGGCATTGTATCCTTTAATAATACGAAGACCGCCAATGGTTTCGTCATAAATTGCACTCATGGAAGCCAACAATTGTTGCAACTTTGCAGAGTTTTTTTGAATGGAAGTGCCTATGAGCGATATGAGATAACCTACTAATGGAAAAATGAGTAAAATAATGATAGTTAATGGAAAACTAACTTTAAACAGTGCCACCAAAAAAACAACAATCATAATAGGGTCTCTGCAAAGTACAATAATTGAACTTATTAGTGACCATTCAATTTCTTGTACATCAGTACCAAAGCGATTGAGAACATCTCCCTTTTTTATTTTTGAGAAAAAAGATAATGGTAAATCTATAAGTTTGCCATATAATTCTTTACGAAGCTGCTCTACCATACCTGCACGAATAGGGGCAGAAAAAAATTGCGCTAAATATCTGAAAAGATTACCCAAAAAACTCAGTACAACCATAGTAAGTGCAATCATAATCAGCGCATAAATAGCACCATAATTTGTAATGAGCTGTCCTAAATAAAAATTGAAAATATCTTTAATGGCATTTACCGAAAATGTAAACTCCGGCTCCGTCATAATGGAGTCACTTTGCTGAAACAGAACCGACAAAAAAGGAACAATTAATGCCAAAGAAAAAATAGAAAAAACTGAGTAAAAGAGATTTGCCGCCACCATGAGTGCAATGTTGCCCTTGTAGCGCAGTGCATATTTTAGAACATGTAGGTAATTTTTCACTGATTTTCTTTTTTAAGATAATCTTGCACTAAATGAGAGCCGGCTTTATACGGCGAGATTTTGCCTTTTCTTATTTCAGGAGTTAATCTATTTATATTGTTTTCAATCGTTGTATTGGAATAAAAATTCTCTTTTAATAAATGGTTCATCCAATCGTAAAAGGTTTTCACAGATTGTTCGGCTCGATGTTTCAAAAAGAAGCCGTTTTCTTTGGTTTGTTTCTCAAAATTGGAAATAATCTTCCAAATATTTTCAATGCTATCTTTAATAAAAACCGAGCAAGTATCCACCGGGGGTTCCCAACCGTTTTCATTTTTGGGAAATAGATGTAATGCAGATTGATATAAGGCTTTCGCAGCGGTGGTTTTTGCAACATTGTCGCCATCGGATTTGGTAATAATGAGCGCATCTGCCATTTCCATAATGCCTCGTTTAATGCCTTGCAATTCGTCTCCTGCACCGGAAAGCATTAAAAGTAAAAAGAAGTCCACCATAGATTTTACAACGGTTTCCGATTGACCAACACCTACAGTTTCAATAATGATAGCATCAAAACCGGCGGCTTCGCAAAGGATAATGGTTTCGCGGGTTTTGCGCGCTACTCCACCTAAGGTAAGTCCTGATGGTGAAGGACGAATGAACGCATTTGCATCAATAGAAAGCTCCTCCATGCGCGTTTTATCTCCCAAAATACTTCCTTTTGAAAGTTCGCTGCTTGGATCTACTGCCAACACGGCTAACTTCTTCCCGATAGAGGTTAAATATTTTCCGAAAGCTTCAATAAAGGTACTTTTTCCAACTCCGGGAACGCCTGTAATCCCTATTCTAATGGAATTTCCCGAATAAGGCAAACATCTTTCAATAATATGATTAGCAATTTCAATATCTTGAGGTGCGGTGCTTTCAATTAACGTGATGGCTTGACTTAAAATCACCCTGTCTCCTGCTAAAATTCCGTCAATATATGCATCGGCAGGCAATCGTTTTTTTCTTTTAAAGTGCAGATAAGGAGAAACCTGTTCCGGTTGCGGAATTCCTTCTAAAACTTTAAGTGCGGAATCTATATACATAGAGGGTCATTTATCTAATGTTTCAAATTTAGAATTCATACTGATATACTCAGGTACAATTTTTTTCATTAATTTCACAATATGAAGTGGCTCTTTGTCTTTGTCGGCTATTAAATCGGCAATATTTTTTTCAATTTCGTGATAATCATATCTTTTCACATCGGCAATCATAATTTTTTTATGTGGCGTAGGTTTCGTATTTTCGGCAGTTGCCAAAAGTTCTTCATACAATTTTTCGCCCGGCCGCAATCCGGTAAACTCAATGGCAATATCCTTTCCGAGCGTTAATCCTGAGAGTTTGAGCATTTTTATTGCCAAATCATAAATTTTTACTGATTTACCCATGTCAAAAATAAAAATCTCACCCCCTTCTCCCATAGCGCCAGCAGTAATTACCAACTGACAAGCCTCAGAAATCGTCATAAAATATCGTGTAATTTCCGGATGGGTAATGGTAATGGGACCCCCATGTTCAATTTGTTCTCTAAATATGGGAATAACCGAACCATTAGATTCTAAAACGTTTCCAAAGCGTGTAGTTACAAATTTGGTGGTTTGTTGGGCATAATTGAGCGATTGTACATAAATCTCTGCGATGCGTTTGGAAGTGCCCATCACACCGGTAGGATTTACCGCTTTATCGGTAGATACCATCACAAATTTTTTAACTCCATGTTTCACAGATAAATCTGCCAAAATTTTTGTACCCTCTACATTGTTTTTAATAGCCGCACGAACATTTTCTTCCATCAGTTGTACATGTTTGTAAGCAGCAGCGTGATAGACGATGTCGGGTTTATAAAACGCCATAATTTCTTCTATTTTAACCCTATCGGTAATATCCATCAATACAATTTCAATATTTTTCAATATTTTTTTTCCGACTAATTCTTTTTGCAAAAAGAAGACCGGGGTTTCCGAATTGTCTAATAAAACAAGTTTCTTGAAATCACAATTTAATAATTGCCTCACCATTTCGCTTCCAATTGACCCGGCAGCTCCGGTTATGAGTATCGTTTTTTCGGCAACATCTTTACCCACCAAAGATTTATCAATTTCAATAACATCGCGTTCTAAAAGTTCTTCAATCTTTATTTTTTTAATTTGCTTAAAACTTAATTCGCCATTAATCCAATGGGTTACCGGAGGAACAACCAATACTTTAACATTGTGTTTCAGCGCAATTTCCGTAATTTCATTTTTCTTATCCGCCGGAAAATTTTGAATGGAGATAATAAGAAAAGATATTTCATTTTGCAACAAATATTCATCTAATTGAGACATCGCACGAACCTGCAAACTCTCCAATTGCATACCCTGTTTTTTGGGGTCGTCATCAAAAAAAGAAAGCACATTATATTTACTCTCCGCATCCCTGTCTAACACTCTTTTTGTAGTAATACCACTGGCACCGGCTCCAACAATCACAATGTTCTTCTTCAATTTTCTTGGGTTTACTTTTTCTAAAAAATAGTTTTTAATAATGAAACGATAGATGACCATTAAGGTAGTAGTAATAAAAAACTCCATTCCTATAATAGAAATTGGAATAAAGCGATTATGGTTAATATTCAAAGCCCAAAGCAAATAACTCAATAGAAACAGAACTACAGTTCCGGAAAATGTTGTTAAAAATATTTTTATTACATCTTTAGAATTTGTGTAACGTACAACAATTTTATGAATTTTTAAAAATAGAAAGAATAACAATCTAATAGATAAAATTGCAATAGGGATAGTGGGAGAAAAAACAATGGAAGAGTTAATAAATCCGGAGAAGCTATCTCTAAAGAATATCGCCAAAACTGTCGCAAAAAGAACGATAATAAGGTCTATTCCCAAAATCACTATACTGGGGAGGAACCGCAGATTTCGAATATTAGAATTCATCATTTGTTTTTATGCTTTATAAAATGGCATTTTAACGACCACCGCCTTCAATAATTTATCGCGCACTTTAATAAAAATTTCCGTGTCAATTTTGCTAAATTCCGTTTTGACCCAAGCGGTTCCCACAGCTTTATTTATCGAAGGACCTTGAGTGCCGGAACGAACTAAGCCAATTACATTGCCCTCGGCGTCGCACACTTCATAATCTTGGCGCGGAATACCGCGGTCAATTATCTCAAAGCCTATTAACTTACGTTTCAAGCCTTCTTCTTTCATTTTCAACATTCTGTCTTTATCAATAAAATCTTTATGAGCAACGAATTTTGTAATCCAAGCTAAGCCGGCTTCAATAGGGGTAATAGTATCGTCAATTTCGTGTCCATATAGGCAGAATCCCATTTCCAAACGTAACGTATCGCGTGCTGCCAAGCCAATGGGTTTAATATCAAATGCTGCACCGGCTTCAAATATGGCATTCCAAATTTTTTCGGCATCCTCATTTTTCATATAAATTTCGCATCCGCCTGAGCCGGTGTAGCCTGTAGTAGAAAAAATTATATTGGAAATTCCCGCAAAGATCAATGTTTTTACGGTATAATATTCCATATCTTCCACAAGCGTGTCGGTAAGTTTTTGCATGACTTTAAGTGCTAACGGGCCTTGTACGGCTAATTGCGATATTTCATCAGAAATGTTTTTTATTTCGGCGCCAAATTTTTTATTTTGCTCCGTTATATGAGCCCAGTCTTTATCAATATTGGCGGCATTTACTACCAATAAATAATCATTTTCAGCCATACAATACACTAACAAATCGTCCACAATTCCGCCATTTCCATTAGGGAAACAGGAATATTGCACTTTTCCGGGATGTAGCGCTGCTACATCATTAGAAGTAATATACTGTAATAATGGGAGTGCTTGCGCTCCTTTCACCGTAAATTCTCCCATGTGAGAAACATCGAAAACACCTACTTTACTGCGCACATGTAAGTGTTCTGCCACTAATCCTTCGTATTGTAATGGCATACAAAAACCTGCAAATTCTACCATTTTTGCGCCTTTTTCTTCATGTAACTTTTTGAATTGGGTTTCTTTCATATTAATTTTATTTAAGATTTTAAAAATTAGAGTTGCAAAAATAGAAAAATATACCAATCATTATTATTCTTTATGTTCTCTTTCATGCCATCTCAAAAAAAGATATACTTTTGCCGCTGAATAAAGATAATCATTATATCACTTTAAATTAATTTATTATGATCACAAAAGTAACAAGCAGCCAGCAGGCTATCGAATTGGAAGACAAGTACGGAGCGCACAATTATCACCCACTCCCCGTTGTACTTGCAAAAGGCGAAGGTCCTTTTATGTGGGATGTTGAAGGAAATAAATACTACGATTTTCTTGCTGCATATTCAGCAGTAAATCAAGGGCATTGCCATCCGAAGATTGTTGATGCCATGTGCGAACAAGCCCGCACACTTACTCTTACATCACGTGCATTTTATAACGATGTATTAGGTGTTTTTGAAAAATATGTTACAGAATACTTTGGCTATGATAAAGTGCTTATGATGAATTCCGGAGCCGAAGCCGACGAAACCGCGCTGAAACTTTGCCGCAAATGGGCTTACCTAAAAAAAGGTGTTCCCGAAAATCAAGCCAAAATTATTTGCTGCGAAAATAACTTCCACGGAAGAACCATTACTATCGTTTCTATGTCGAATGACCCCGATTCTTACGGCGGTTACGGTCCTTTCACCCCCGGATTTATTCGCATACCTTACAATGATTTAAACGCTTTGGCAGAAGCATTGAAAGACCCGCACGTAGCAGGGTTCTTACTTGAACCTATTCAAGGAGAAGCCGGCGTATTTGTGCCCGATGAAGGCTATTTGAAAAAAGCATACGAACTTTGTAAAGCAAATAATGTATTGTTTATTGCCGACGAAATTCAGTCAGGTATTGCACGTACCGGAAAAATGTTGGCTTGCGACCACGAAAATGTGCGCCCTGACCTTCTTCTTCTCGGAAAAGCTCTATCCGGTGGAACATATCCGGTTTCAGCAGTTTTGGCTGATGATGATATTATGCTCACTATCAAACCAGGAGAACACGGCTCTACCTATGGCGGAAATCCGGTTGCATGCAAAGTAGCCATGGCTGCTTTACAAATTATTAAAGATGAAAAATTAGTAGAAAAATCAGACTATCTCGGTAAGATTTTCCGCGAAGAAATGAAATCCGTGAAAAGCGATATGATTGAATTGGTACGCGGAAAAGGACTTATGAACGCCATCATTATTCGTCCTCATAATGGAAAAACTGCATGGGATGTATGCTTGAAAATGAAAGAATTAGGTGTGCTTGCGAAACCAACACACGGACATATCATTCGTTTTACTCCTCCTTTGGTAATTACAGAAGAGCAACTTCGCGATGCCATAGAACTGATTAAAAAGGCAATTTTGTCGTTTGAATAAATGGATTCCGAAAATAGCGCATTAGTTGAAGATTTTATCAATAGTATTGATAATAATCTATCTCATTATTTCGATTCTATGGAAATGGAGATAATTATTGAAGAATTAATGCGCGATTTCGATTTTCAATACTTAGGCTTGGCTATTGAATATGCCATAACGCAATTTCCAAACGAATCTCAATTTCGCATCTACCGCGTAAAAAAATATATTCTTGAATTTCAAATGGAAATGGCGGAAAAAGAATTAGATGAAATTGAACGAACTTTTCCACCTACAGCTGATATGTATATTGAAAAGGTATTCTTGTCGAATATGACCAATAAAAAATCGAACCAAACAATTAAATGGTTGAATAAAGCATTGGTGTTAGAACCTAATGACCCCGATATTCATTTTTTAATAGGACATGAGTACGTAAGAAAAAGCGACATTCTTACAGCAGTTAAATATGCAAGTCTTGCCTTGCAAACAGATGACACTATTGGCGATAATCTGTTTACTTACTCCTATCTTTTTGAAGAATTAGACAAGCCGCTTGAAGCCATTGAGTTTTTTACGATTCTCACAGAAGAGTTTCCCTTTATAGGAGCCACCTGGTTCGGATTAGGATTCACATTGAGTTGGAACAACCGGTTTGAAGAAGCGATTGATGCCTATAACTTTGCCCTAACGTGCGACGGCGATATTGCCGCCGCACATTTTAATATGGCAAATGCTTATTTCGAATTGAAAAATTATGATAAAGCACTTTACCATTATTTTGAAGCATACAATATAGATAATGAAGATTTTCAAGCGCTTACAAGTATCGGAGATTGTTACGCTGTTCAAAAATGGCACGAGGAATCGTTAGAATATTACTATAAAGCCTTAGAAAAAAATCCAATCTACAACGAAGCAATTTTGGGAATAGTAAACGCTTTAACCGAGTTGGGAAAAGTTGATGAAGCACGTGCTTTTGTATTCAATGCTTTCGAAAAAACTCCTCAAAACATTGAACTCTTATTTACTGTCGTTACTTTTTTTGAATCAGAACGAGATGCTGATTTTATCTATAAATTAGCAGAATTAACGCTTAATCATTTGGATAGCAACGACCATTATTTCTTTTTTATCACACAATTTTGTATTTACAATAAGATGTATGATGTAGGGGGATGTATATTGGAAGAATTTTTATATAGTAAATATGTGTCGGAAGATGTGCGTGCTAAAATGTATTATTACTTAGCAGCACTCTCTTTTTTAGATGGAAATGCAGTAAAAGGAAGTAACTATCTAAGCGATGCTTTACTCTTAAATTATGATATGCACAATAATTTTATGGAACTTTCTCCTGAATTGAAAATCCATCCTGAAGTGCTGAAATTGATTGAACAGTATAGTTAAATCGTGAAATATGCCTCCTCTCTTTGCAAATAAATCGTATTGGTTTCAATTTTGTTATTTGCTTTTGTTTATTATAGTAGGAATAACTGTTTTTGGTTCCATTTCCATGTTAACGGGACAACTGGGCATAATAGAAATTAATTATAGATTGTATTTATATGTAATACAATTTATTAACTCATTCGGAGTGTTTTTTTTTCCGGCCCTGCTTTTTTCATATTGTGCATCGAAAAAATGGTTTTCTTATAGTGATGCCGATAAGACAGTACCACTACCCTTACTGAGTTATGTATTAATCTTATCGTTATTCATTTTACCCATAGTTATTTGTTTGGGCTATTTTAACGAGCAGATTACTTTCCCAAAATCTATGCATAACATCGAAATATGGATGCAGAAAATGGAAGAAACAAGCAGAATGGCGTTACTAACATTAACTGCAAATTCAACGATTGCCATATTATTGTTAAACATTATGGTAATCGCGCTATTTACGGCTCTATTTGAAGAATTTTTGTTCCGTGGTACCTTACAACCATTTCTTACCAAATGGTTTACCAATAAACACGTGGCTATTATTATCACTGCATTTATTTTCAGTGCTATACATTTTCAATTCTACGGATCTATTCCGCGCTTTTTACTTGGTATCTACTTAGGATATTTATTACTATGGGGAAAATCGTTATGGTTGCCCATTATTGCCCATTTCATGCACAATGCGGTGAGCCTCATTTTAGATTATGGCGCACAAAAGCGCGGTATTGATTTGGAAACGATTGAACCTAATCAAATTAAAGAATTTTATCCTATGGTTTTATTCTGTACATTTTGTGGAATGTTCTGCATCTATCATTTGTGGAAAAAGTCAAAAAAAATAGAATCCATTAGCCATTAAAAAAAAAATATACTTTTGCGCTTATTAATAAAAAAATATTAGTTTAACAATTTAAAATCAAGTAACATGAAAAATTTCAAATCTCTATTATTGTTGTTAGTAGGATTGTTCCTATTTTCCTCTTGTGACAAAATCACTAAACACGAAATTAAAGTATCTTCCATGTCCATAGAATTGGATGATATTATGATACCAAGTGGAACAAAAAGTACTGCTAATGAGGAACTTATTTTTTTTAGTGCCTCCCAAACACTCACGCTTAGCATCCTTCAAGGATTATCGGAAGAAGCAATTGAATACAAAGATAAGATCGAATCTATAGAAGTGGGTTCGGCTTCCATAATACTCTACTCAACAGATGAAGCAGGAACAGTTGTCAAAGAATTTGTATTGCAAGCAGTTGAGATAGATAATATCAATATTGATGAATACGTATTAGGAGAAATCTATACCGATGGTGTTCAGCGTTTTGCAGACAATCTTTTGCTTAAATTGTTTACAACCGACAATGTAACGATTAACACTTCAGGGAAGACAGACATAACCTCAGGCGAAAATTTGAAAGTAAAAATCACATTAGAAGATATAACATTTTTAGCAAACATCTTGAAATAATAAACAACACAGGCAATTTTGCCTATAAATTAAAGAATGAAACGAAAAATAGAATTTTGCTTAGTCTATCGCGATATGTGGCAATCCTCAGGGAAGTACGTGCCGCGCGTGGATCAACTTGTCCGAATTGCTCCGGTAATTATTGAAATGGGTTGCTTTACCCGTGTAGAAACAAACGGCGGTGCCTCCGAACAGGTGAATTTGCTGTATGGTGAAAATCCAAATACTTCCGTGCGAGCTTGGTTAAAGCCGTTTAACGAAGCCGGTATTAAAACCATGATGCTGGAGCGCGCTCTTAATGGTTTACGTATGTATCCCGTACCAGCAGATGTACGACAATTGATGTGTAAAGTAAAAAAAGCTC
>Ga0209628_10003482_pt1 | contig 11059 bp, 7 predicted proteins | sample TergutCu122P4_FD_187285 | JGI IMG/M metagenome (GOLD analysis project Ga0209628, IMG submission 187285) | Cubitermes ugandensis P4 segment gut microbial communities from Kakamega Forest, Kenya - Cu122 P4 (SPAdes) (version 2) | ecosystem: Host-associated > Arthropoda: Insects > Digestive system >...
GCGGCGCGCCTGCAAGCCGGATCGAAGCGAGAATTACGCGATGCTGATGGCGCTGATCATGGCTCTTGGACGCTGGCTGCGGCTGACGTTCGCGGAGCTTTTTCTGCCGCCGGCGCCCGCCTATCGAACGCCGCGAGGAGCCACGGGCTGGCTCGCGCACGCGCCGCAGGCATCGCTCGCCCACCTCCACGCGCACCCGCCTGACCCTGGCCGCTGAACCATCCGCGTTCCGCGGCATCGGGCCGTTCCATCCGTTTCATCGCGCCGTCCAAGGCATCGTGTGCTCTCTTTCGGGAGAGCCGTTGACTGCTTTTGAAGAAAAAAGGAACAACGCATCATGAAACGGATGCTGATCAACGCGACGCAGACGGAAGAACGCCGTCTGGCCATCGTGGACGGACAAAAACTGCTCGATTACGAAATCGAGATCGAAGGGCGCGAGCAGCGCAAGGGCAACATTTACAAGGCCGTGGTGACGCGCGTGGAGCCGTCGCTGGAAGCGTGCTTTGTCGATTACGGCGAGGAGCGCCACGGCTTTTTGCCGTTCAAGGAAATCTCGCGCCAATACTTCGCCGAAGGCGTGGCGCCCAGCCAGGCGCGCATCAACGACGCCATCAAGGAAGGGCAAGAGCTGCTGGTGCAGGTGGAAAAAGAAGAGCGCGGCAACAAGGGCGCGGCGCTGACCACCTACATCAGCCTGGCGGGCCGCTACGTGGTGCTCATGCCCAACAACCCGCGTGGCGGCGGCGTGAGCCGGCGCATCGAGGGCGACGACCGCGCCGACCTGAAAGAGGCGATGGATCAGCTCGACTACCCCAAGGGCATGAGCATCATCGCGCGCACCGCGGGCATCGGCCGCACCGCGCCCGAGTTGCAGTGGGATCTGAACTACCTGCTCAAGCTGTGGGACGCGATTGACGGCGCATCCAAGGCGAGCAAGGGCGCGTTTCTGATTTATCAGGAAAGCAACCTGGTCATCCGCGCCATCCGCGACTATTTCAACAGCGACATCGGCGACATCCTGATCGACACCGACGACGTGTACGAGCAGGCGCAACAGTTCATCAGCCACGTGATGCCCGAGCACGCCCAGCGCGTGAAGCGCTACCGCGACAACGCGCCGCTGTTCTCGCGCTTTCAGATCGAGCACCAGATCGAAAGCGCCTACAGCCGCACCGTCACGCTGCCCTCGGGCGGCGCGGTCGTGATCGACCACGCCGAGGCGCTGGTGGCCGTGGATGTGAACTCCGCGCGCGCCATCAAGGGCGGCGACATCGAGGAGACCGCCACCCGCACCAACCTCGAAGCCGCCGACGAAGTGGCGCGCCAGATGCGCCTGCGCGATCTGGGCGGGCTGATCGTGATCGACTTCATCGACATGGAAGAGGCCAAGAACCGCCGCGAGGTCGAAAACCGCCTGCGCGACGCGCTGCGGCAAGACCGCGCCCGCGTGCAGTTCGGCTCCATCAGCAAGTTCGGCCTGTTGGAGATGAGCCGCCAGCGCCTCAAGCCCGCGCTGAGCGAAGGCGCGTCGATTGCCTGCCCGCGCTGCGGCGGATCGGGCCACGTGCGCGATACCGAGTCGAGCGCGCTGCAAATTTTGCGCATCATCCAGGAAGAGGCAATGAAGGACAACACCGCCGCCGTCACCGTGCAAGTGCCGGTGGAAGTGGCCAGCTTCCTGCTGAACGAAAAGCGCCCGGAAATCGCCAAGATCGAGATCAAACAGCGCGTCAACGTCACCCTGGTGCCCAACAAAACGCTGGAAACGCCGCACTACAAGCTTGAGCGCCTGAAGTACGACGACCCGCGCCTGGACAGCCAGGAATCCAGCTACAAGCTGGCCGAAGAGTTTGAAGACCACACCGTCGTTACCCGCCGCAGCCAGGAGCCAACCAACCGCCAGCAGCCCGTAATCAAAGGCGTGTTGCGCGACACCCCCGCGCCGCAAGCCGAATCCAAACCAGTGCCCGCGGCAACACCAGCGCCCGCACCCGCGCCAGCACCCGCGCCAGCGGCTGCGTCCGGCGGCTTCATGGGCTGGCTCAAAGGCTTGTTTGGCGCGCAGCCAGCGCCCGCCCCAACGCCTGCCCAGGCGGCCGCGCCCGCCGAAGAGAAAAAACCGCCGCGCGAGGGCGAGCGCCGCGGCAGCCGTGGCGGCCGTGGCGCACGCGGCGGCGCGCGCGCCGCCGAAGGCCGTGGCGGCGAACGCGATGGCAACGGCGACCGCCAGGACGGGCAGGGCGGTGGCCAGCAGCGCGAAGGCAGCCGCCGCGGCGGCGCACAGCGCGAGCGCCGCGACGCCCAATCCACTGCGCGCGATACACGCGAGGCACGCGAAGGCAGCGCCGAAGAAGCCGGCCAGCAGCAGCCACGCCAGGCGCGCGGCGAAAACCGCCGCAAGCGCGCAGACAGCAGCGCGCAAGCAGCGCCGCCGCAAGACGACGCCATCTTTGCCGACACCCAGCCAATCGAAGGCGAAGGCAGCGCCCCAACCGCCGCCACCGAAAGCGCAGCCCAGCCCGATGAGCGGCGCGAGCGCCGTCCGCGCGAGCGCGGCACACGCAACCGGCGCGAGCGCGGCGCGCAGCGCCTGCCCGACGACGCGCAACCGCCAGCCAGCGACGAAGAAGCGGCCGCCGCTGCCCCGCAAGAAACCGCCGCGCCATCCAGCGACGGCAGCGGCAGCGCCGCGCAAGCCGCGCCGCGCTCGTACTTTGCGCGCGGCGGTGGCGATGGCAGCGCCGCGCAACCGGCCGCGCTGGCGCAGCCTGATCAGCCTGCAATGCCCGCCGCGCCCGCGCCGCAAGCTGCAATTTCAGTAGCACAAGAGCCGCCTGCCGCAAGCGCCCCAGCCACGGTACCGGCTGAACTGTCCAGGGTCGCGCCGTTCAGCCTGCCGCTGGGCGAGCTGCAACAAGTCGCAGGCGCCGCTGGACTGCAATGGGTCAACACCGACGCCAGCAAGGCCGCCGCCGTGCAAGCGGCCATCGCCGCCGAGCCAGCGCCCATCCACGTGCCGCGCGAACGCGCGCCGCTGGTGGAGCAAGACGACGGCCCGCTGGTGCTGGTCGAAACCCAAAAAGACCTGAGCAGCCGTGACACTGCGTAAATGATAGCTGCCATCGCTCGCTTGGTAAGCTTTTGCCGATAAAAACATTGGCAAATTCTTGCTAACCGAGCGCTAGCAGCTATCAAACGTATAGCTGCAAAGCCCCGTACAAGTCAAGGAATTTGTCCGCCATCACCACGCACTAGACAAAATCCATTCATACTGCGAATTTGGCCTTTGTCAACCCCATTCACTTCAGGAGAGTACACATGTCCCTCATCAACACCAAGGTTCAGCCCTTCAAAACCCAGGCTTTTCACAACGGCAAGTTCGAGGAAGTGACTGAAAAGAACTTCTCCGACGGCAAGCACTGGTCGATCGTGATCTTCATGCCCGCCGCCTTCACCTTCAACTGCCCGACCGAAATCGAAGACGCCGCCGGGCACTACGCCGAGTTGCAGCAAGCCGGCGCCGAGGTGTACGCCGTAACCACCGACACGCACTTTTCGCACAAGGTCTGGCACGAAACCTCGCCGGCCGTTGGCAAGGCCAAATTCTTTTTGGTGGGCGACCCCACGCACCAGTTGACGCGCGCGTTTGGCGTGCATATCGAAGAAGCCGGACTGGCGCTGCGCGGCACCTTCATCATCGACCCCAGCGGCACCATCAAGACCATGGAAGTGCACTCCAACGAAATCGCCCGCGACGTAAAAGAAACCGTGCGCAAACTGAAAGCCGCCCAATACACCGCCTCGCACCCGGGCGAAGTGTGCCCGGCCAAATGGAATGAAGGCAGCAAGACCATCAAGACTTCCATTGATTTGGTGGGCAAGATTTGATTGGCAAAAACTCCGTCATTGCCGCGCAGGAGCACTGCTGTCCTGCAATAAGTGGTGATGGCCTGTAGATGCGACTGTCTTGTTCCCTCGCCCCGCTTGCGGGGAGAGACTGATGTAGCGCCGCGCGCTACCGACTTGCGCACCGGCAGCCGGCCTGTGCACACGGCACAACTTTTCCTTCGTCATTCTCGCGCAGTTCCCGCCTGCGCGGGAATGACATGGAATCCAGACAGCGCATCCACTTTCCGGTTTTAACCACGGCCCACTGGATTCCCGCCTGCGCGGGAATGACGATGCTCTTTATGCCCAAATCGATATGAAACCCCAGTTCTTTAGAGAGGTTCCTGGGTAGGGTTAGGGTGAGGGGACAGCGCTCAAATCAACCGCAGCGCATAAACCGCCGCCGCAGCCCCTCACCCCGGCCCTCTCCCCGCCGAGCGGGGCGAGGGAGCAACAGCCAAGCGCCTTCGCGGCAATGACGGCGGTTGTTTTGAAGTAAAAGAATGAGCGCCAAACAAAAACGCCCGGCCGCAAAGCGGACCGGGCGTTTGTTATTTGGTGGTGGCCTGGGGCGGAATCGAACCACCGACACAAGGATTTTCAGTCCTCTGCTCTACCAACTGAGCTACCGGGCCATGCAACCGCGTATTCTAACTTATCAGGACAGGCTTGCATTGCCGCTGTTGCCGCCGCCACGGCGGCCGCGCGACAGGTCAACGCCCAGTTGCTTGAGCTTGCGGTACAGGTGGGTGCGCTCCAGCCCGGTTTTTTCGGCCACGCGGGTCATAGATCCGCCTTCCTTGGCCAGGTGAAATTCGAAGTAGGCCTTTTCAAAGGCATCGCGCGCGCCGCGCAGCGGCAAATCCAGCTCAAAGGTTTGGCGCTCGCGCGTGGCCAGGTCGGCCGGGACGGTTTGCGGCGGCTGGCCGCCCGTCATGGATGCGTGCGTGGTCAGATCGGCGGCGGCGGGCGCCAGGCTTTTGCCATGCGCGTCGGCGCGGTCGGGGCGGCGCGGCGCTTGCGCGTCGCGGGCCAGCGCCTGATTAATGGCCTTGAGCAGCTTTTGCAGCGTGATGGGTTTTTCCAGAAACGACTGCGCGCCGATGCGCGTGGCCTCGACCGCCGTCTCTATGGTGGCGTGGCCGCTCATCATGATTACCGGCATGGTCAAAAGGCCGGCGCCGCGCCACTCCTTGAGCAGGGTCACGCCATCGGTGTCGGGCATCCAGATGTCCAGCAGCACCAGGTCGGGCCGGCTGCCCTGGCGCGCGGCGCGCGCCTGCGCGGCGTTCTCGGCGAGATCGACCGTGTGGCCTTCGTCGTTCAGGATTTCCGACAGGAGATCGCGAATGCCAGGCTCGTCGTCCACTACGAGAATGTTGGCCATACAGGGCTGTTCTTCCTTAGTCTTTCATGGCGCCGGGCAGGCTGGCCTCGGCGGGTACAGGTTCGAATAATAACGATACTTGGGCGCCGGTTATTTTCCCATCCGCGACGCGGTTGGACAAATCGATGCGCGCGCCGTGTTCGTCGGCGATTTTCTTGACCACGGCCAGGCCCAGTCCGGTGCCCTTGGCCTTGGTGGTGACATAAGGTTCAAAGGCGCGCTTTAGTATCGCATCGGAAAAGCCATGCCCGTGATCGAGCACCGACAGGCGCACGCGCCGCGCGGCCTCGCTCCACTGCGTGCGCACGGTCACACTGTGCCGCGCGGCGTCCGTTGGCTCCGCCGGCTCGGATGCGTCCAGCGCGTTTTGTACCAGATTGTGGATGACTTGCCGCAACTGCTGCGCGTCGCCCATGATCGGCGGGCAGCCGTTGTCGCACTCACAGTGCACGGGCGCGGCCGTGTCCATGTGGCTGTCGCCGCTGCCGTACAGGTGCAGCACCTCGCGCACCAGCGCGTTCAGGTCAATGGGCTTGAGGTGCGCCGCCGGCAGGCGGGCATAGTCCCGAAATTCGTTGACCAGCCGCTTCATCGCGTCCACCTGATCGATGATGGTGCGCACCGACTTGGCCAGCACCGCCTGCTCGGGCGCGTCCAGCTTGTCGGCCAGCTTGCGCTCCAGCCGCTCGGCTGACAGCTGCACCGGCGTCAGCGGGTTCTTGATCTCGTGCGCCAGCCGGCGCGCCACGTCGCCCCAGGCCTGCGCGCGCTGGGCCGACACGATCTCCGATATGTCGTCAAACACCAGCAGGCGCCGGCCTTGCGGCAGCGCCGCGCCGCGCGCCACCAGCGACAGCGCGTCGGCGGCGCCGCCAGCGGCGGCATGGCCAAACAGGTCAAACGCCTTTTGCCAGTGATCCAGCCCGTGCTCGGCGCGCTCGCCTTCAAATTCGGCAAACTGCGCCTGCACCTCGTCGCCAAATGATTCCAGCCCGGGCATCGAATTCAAAGTGCGGCCAACGCTGGCGGCAAACGGCGCGCGCAAAATGCGCGTGGCGCCCGGGTTGGACGACTGGATGACGCCAGCGCGGTCCAGCACGATGACGCCAGCGGTCAGGTTGTCCAAAATGGTTTGCAGGCCGGAGCGCGCCGCTTCCACCTCGCGCATACTGGAATCGACCGCCGCGCGCGCGTCCGCCAACTGCCGCGTCATACCGGCGAACGAGCGCGTCAAATCGCCCAGCTCGTCGCGCCCGGGCAGCGCCGCCATGGGGCGCAAATCGCCCGCCGCCACCTTGCGCACGCCATCGGCCAGCATCAGCAGCGGCGTGGCCAGTTGTTTGCCCAGCGCCACGGCCAGCAGCACCGCGCCAAACACGGCCAAAAACAAACTCAGCGTCAGCGTGCCGATGTACATGCGGCGCAGGCCGTGCCGCCCCAGGGCGCGCTCCTGATATTCGCGGTTGGCCTCTTGCACGGCGCGCGCGTTGGTCACCAGCGCGCCGGGCAGCGGCTGCACCGCTTGCAGCAGGCGCTGCTCGCCCGCCAGCCCGATGGAGCGCGAATTGACCGCCACCAGCGCGCGCACGCGCGCCGCCGCCGCGGCGCCCGGGCCAGCGGCGTCGTCAATGCCCTCGATCTGCGTGGCCACGCCTTGCGCGCGCATGTTGCGCAGCATTTGCGGGCTGGGCCGGTCGGGACTCAAGTCAAAGCGCGACTGCCCGGCGCTGGCAATCAGCCTGCCCGAGGCCGACCACAGCGTCACGTCGGTGGCGTCCAGTTGGGTGCGCAACTGCTCCAGCGGCATGGCGGCCAGCGCGTCGGGCGTTTCGGCCAGCGTGGCCGAGGCGGCCTTTAACTGGTTGCCAAAGTCGCGCGCCTGCGTCTCCAGCGAGGTGCGCGCCAGCTTCAGGCCCGCGTCCAGCGCGCCTTCCACCTGCACGTCAAACCACGACTCGATGGAGCGCGAGACGAACTGGTACGACACCACATAAATCAGCAGCCCCGGCAGCACGCCCACCAGCCCAAAGATGGCCGCCAGCTTGATCAGCAGGCGCGAGCCAAACTTGCCGCGCCGCAGCCGCGACAGCAGCCGGTAGATGCCCCACAAAATAATCAGCGCCAGCAACCCGGCGGCGGCGATGTTGATCCACAGCAGCCGCAGGTAGTAGCGCTCGTACAGCAGGCGGTTGTTGGTGGCCTGCACCAGCAAAAAAACCAGAATCAGACCGCCGCACACCAGCGCGGCAATCCCCAGCGCGGTGCTCCAGCGCGCCACGCGGCTGCCACCGGCGCGGCGCGCGGGCTGCTCGTGCGCCGCCGGCGTCACCGCGCGCGCTCCTGCGTCAAGTCGATGCTCCGCTGCACCGACAGCTCCCAATCAGCATCGCCGATAGCGCCAAGCTGAAACGTTCTGGGCAGCCGGCTGGCGTCAAGGCTGAACCTGAAGCGCACCGTTTGGCGCCCGCCCGCTTCAAGCTGCCCGGCCTCGGCAATGCGCCAGCGCGCGATGCGCTGCACCGCCGCCAGCGCGTCGGCCAGCGTGTCGTAGTACTGCGTCAGGGAAACGCCCAGCCCGGCGTCGCTGATCGGCTCGGACGACGTATTGAGCCGCCAGCGGCCCGTCAACGGCTGATACGCCAGCCGCATGTGGCGCTGCGCCGCCGCCATTTCGCGGTCGTACCAGTACCAGCGCTCGCGCAGGATTTGCGCGTCGGCGACGAAATGCACCGCAATGCCCTTGCGCAGCGCGTCCTGCACCGCCGCCGGCAGGTCAAGCTGCACGCGCGCGCTCAGGTACAGGCCGTCATCGGTGCGCTCCACCTGCAATTCGGCCAGTTCGGCGCGCGGCCCGCCGTGCGCGGCCACGCAGCACAGGCACAGCGCCAGCCAGACCGCCAGCCGCAGCCAGCCAGCGCGGCATTTCCCCTCTCCAGCTTGCGGGACAGGGGCAGGGGAGAGGGCCGGCCGCAGGCCGGGTGGCGCAACATGGGCCATGCGCCAGGCACCCCCTCTCCCTGCCCTCTCCCCCAAGGGGGAGAGGGAAAAAAATAGGGCGCTAGCTTTTTTCCAGCAAAGCGTAAAAAAATCCGTCGTCACACTCCACATTGTCGCCAAGCCCGGCGGCGGCGGCGCTGCCGCCGGGTAACAAATGGCCCGGCGCGGCAAGTGCGACGGCATCACTGTTGTTTGCAACAAACGTCTGGATGCGCTGCTCGCCCTCGGCGCGGAACACCGAACAGGTGCAGTACAACAGCCGCCCGCCAGCGGCCAGCAGCGGCCACAGCGCGCGCAGCAGGCCGTCTTGCCGCGCCGCCAGTTGCGCGATGTCGCTCGCGCGGCGCAGCCAGCGCACGTCCGGGTGGCGGCTGACGATGCCCGATGCGCTGCACGGCGCGTCCAGCAAGATGGCGTCGTATGGTTTGCCGTCCCACCACGCGCTGGTATTGGCGGCGTCGGCCACGCGCACTTCGGCTTGCAGGCCAAGGCGGGTCAGGTTTTGCACTATGCGCTGGCTGCGCGCGGCATCCTGATCGAGCGCCGTCACACGCGCGCGCGCGGCCAGCTCCAGCAAATGCGCGGTCTTGCCGCCGGGCGCGGCGCAAGCGTCCAAAATGCGCGGCGCGCCGGATTGCAATCCGTGCAGCAGCAGCGGCGCGGCCAGTTGCGCGCTGGCCGACTGGAGCGAAACCTCGCCCTCGGCAAAGCCGGGTATGGCGTGCACGCCGCGCGGCTGCGTCAGGCGCACCGCCGCCGCGCCCAGCGGCACGGCGCCGATGCCCGCGCGCGCCAGCCGCTGGCGGTAATCAGCCGCCGTGCCGCGCAGCGCATTGACGCGCAAGACCAGCGGGGCAGGGCGTTGCGCGGCTTGCAAGATGGCTTGCCAGTGGTGCGGGTAGTCGCCTTGCAAGCGCTCGATCCACCAGCGCTGGTGATTCAGGCGCGCTTGTATGCCGGCGTCAATGGCGGCGCGCAACAGGTCTGCGCGCTGGCGCAAAAAGCGGCGCAGACAGGCGTTGATCATCGGCGCCGCGCCGCGCGTGGCCGGATCGCGCTTGGCCGCTTCTACCGCCTGGTCCACCAGCGTGTACGGCGCATAAAGCGGCGCTTCATCGGCGGCCAGCAGCGCCAGCGCGGTGCACAGCAGGGCGTCGGGTGCGGGCGCTGGCGTGCGCGCGGCCAGCAAGCCGCGCAGCGCCTGCGCCAGCCCCAGCCAGCGCAGCGCATGAAACGACAGCGCTTGCGCGCCGGGGCGCAGCGGCGCGTCAACCGCTTGCAGCAGCGCCGTCAGCGAACGCCCGCCGCGCACGCCCTGCACCAAATGCGCCGCCAGTTGCAACTGGCGCCACAGCGGCGTGCCTTGATGCGGTGCGGGCTGGTCAGTCATTGGGCTGCGCCAGTTTGGTCAGCGTGCCGATGGGCCGAAACCCAAGCAGGCGCGCCAGCATGGATGCCGGAAACTGGGACACGGCGTTGTTGTAGGTCTGCGCCGCGTCGTTAAACGCCGCGCGCAGCGGCTGCGCCTGATGCAGCAGGCGCAGCCAGCGCATTTGCAGCCGCTCGGCCGATGGCACCGCGTCAGCGCCCACCGCGCCGGTCAGCGCCGCGTTCCAGGCGCGGCGCATGGCTTCGTGCGAGAGCACCAGCCCGGCCATGATCGCCGTGTCGCTGACGTGCCCGCGGGCCTTGGCCAGCGCGGCGGCAAACTGCTCGCTGGCCGCGTGCAGGCGCGCCCAGGCGGCCGTCACGCTGTCTTGCAAATCGGCGGGCGACGTGTGCCCGCCGCCGCGCATGGATTCTGGCAGGCAGCCTTGCACCCAGACGAACTGGCGCACCAGTTGCTCATCCAGCGCCGCGAACGCCGCGTTGGCCCTGGAGCGCAGCCGCACCAGCCGGTTGTACGCCCCCGCCGCCCAAAACAGCAGCAGGGCGGCAATGAGCCAGATCCAAAGCGGGAGGTTGGGCATTGCGGGTGGGCTGGGCGGTTATGCGCTGCTTTTGATTGGGCGGATTTTTATCCATCCAGCGGCGATGGTGTCACAAAAGCGTTTTGCTCCATCCAGCGCCTGTACCTGCGCGCATAGGCGCTAGAGCGGTTTCTGTTTTGTCATGAACACATCTGACCGTTCGGGCTGAGCTTGTCGAAGCCTGTTCTGAGCTTGCCGAAGGGCCGGGGCGCAGGGCTTCGACAAGCTCAGCCCGAACGGGTTGTTAACAATTAAACAGAAACTGCTCTAACCTTTCTTTCCCCTCTCCCGCTTGCGGGAAAGGGGCAGGTGAGAGGGCCGGCCGCAGGCCGGTAAGCGCTGCGTTTATTGAAGCAGCATCCGGCCTGACGGCCGGCCCTCTCACCGACCCTATCCCACAAGTGGGAGAGGGAGAAAAACCGCGCGAACACGTGCGCAACTAACCAAAAACAGCTTTAGGGAACCTCTGAATAACCCTGAGTGAGCCGGCGCGCTTGGGTTTGGGATGGGCTGCAAGGCGCAAACCGCAGCCATAGCCGTAGCTATGGCGAGGATTTGCAACGCCGCAGACCGCTTCACAAGCCAAGATGCGTCGGCCACGATAGGGTTGTTCAGAGGTTCCTTAGGTTAGCGCCGATGCGCCTGCGCGGCAATGACGGTCATTTTGCGACGCTCCACCAGCGGTTGAAGAAAAAAACCATCACTTGCTTGGCAGGCTGTAATTCGTGCCACCGATGGTGATACTGTCGCGCTTGTCGCTCATGAAGGACACAAAATAGCGTCCGGTACTGCCATCGTCGCGCTCGACTTCCAA
>Ga0209628_10003483_pt1 | contig 11059 bp, 4 predicted proteins | sample TergutCu122P4_FD_187285 | JGI IMG/M metagenome (GOLD analysis project Ga0209628, IMG submission 187285) | Cubitermes ugandensis P4 segment gut microbial communities from Kakamega Forest, Kenya - Cu122 P4 (SPAdes) (version 2) | ecosystem: Host-associated > Arthropoda: Insects > Digestive system >...
TCACATGTGGGATATGTTCCCAATGGTGTACACATGCCAACCTGGACTGCTTCCGAATGGCGTAAATGTTACGAAAAACATTTTGATACGAATTTTTATAACGACCAGTCGAATCCTGCTATTTGGGGGAAAATCTATCAAGTAAGCGACGAAGAAGTATGGGATGTGCGTATGGCTTTGAAAAAACGACTCATTAAATACATCAAAGAGTCGTTCAAAGACAACTGGTTAAAAAATCAGGGCGACCCGTCGAAAGTAGTCTCTATTTTGGACAAAATCAATCCGGATGCATTGTTGATTGGTTTTGGTCGCCGATTTGCCACCTACAAACGGGCACATCTGTTATTTACCGATTTGGAACGCTTGGCAAAAATCGTTAACAATCCAAAGCGTCCGGTACAATTCATTTATACAGGGAAAGCGCATCCGGCGGATGGCGGCGGACAAGGATTGATCAAGCACATTGTGGAAATCTCTCGGCGACCGGAATTTCTGGGGAAAATTATTTTCCTTGAAAACTACGATATGCGATTGGCAAAACGTTTGATTTCGGGTGTGGATGTTTGGTTGAATACACCGACCCGACCCCAGGAAGCCTCCGGCACTTCCGGCGAAAAAGCGGAAATGAACGGCGTATTAAATTTCTCTGTCCTGGATGGTTGGTGGTACGAAGGTTATCGTGAAGGTGCAGGTTGGGCATTGACCGAAAAACGTACTTACGAAAACCAGCAATTCCAAGATCAATTGGATGCAGCTACCATTTATTCGATGCTGGAAAATGAAGTTATTCCTTTGTTTTATGCGAAAAACGACAAAGGATATTCGCCGATGTGGCTACAGTATATTAAAAATTCGATTGCACAGATTGCTCCCCATTACACCACCAAACGTATGTTTGACGATTATACTCATCGTTTTTACAATGTTTTGGCAAATCGCTCCAAAGTATTGATAAAAGATGATTTTGCCAAAACCCGGGAATTGGCGGCTTGGAAAGAGGAAGTATCTGGGCATTGGGACGATATCGAAGTGGTTTCCGTCGCTTACGACGACCATTTTACAAACCAGGGATTGGAAGTAGGCGGAACCCTTTCAGCAAATATCGTGTTGGACAAGCATAATCTTCAAGGTAATTTGGGCGTAGAATTGGTTCAAATTCAGACAGACCCTGTAACAAATGTCGATAACGTTAAAGTCTATGCCGGCAAATTAGAAAAAACGGAAGGCACAAAACTGTATTTCACGCTTCAGTTGAAAGCCTCCGAAGCCGGTATCTTCAAATACGGATTCCGAATTTATCCGGAAAACAAAGGCATTCCTCACCGCATGGATTTTGCATACGTGAAGTGGATAAATTAAGGAATTGCAATCTGCAATAATAACAAATCATAATCCGGCACGAACATATCCCTCCTTGTGCAAAATTTCCACGATTTTATTTCGGAAATCGCCTTGGATGATAATTTCGTTGTCTTTTGCCGATCCGCCTACTCCGCATTTGGTTTTCAGAAATTTGCCCAAGTCTTCCAAATCCTCATTTTTCCCGATAAAACCGGTAATCAGGGTTACTTGTTTTCCACCTCGGTTTCGTTTATCCAATTGAACACGAAGCGATTGTTTTTCTTTCGGAAGCGTATCCTGCTCTTCCGTTTCCGCCGTTTCGTATCGAAAATCAGGATTGGTCGAATAAACGACATTCAGGCGATCTTTCCAATCGTTTTGTTTCATATAAATATAATTTTTTTTATACAACACCTCCTATTATCGAATTAAAAATTACAATTTAATTTCAGTTTTTTATCTTTTCGGTCGAGCGTAGCATTAAAATTATAAGCATACGAAAGATTAGCCGCATACTGCGTGTTTTTCTTGGCATTACTTTCGCTGTACAACATCGTCAAACTGAGATTAAAATTGTGTTTTTGAGCCAATACATATCCGTTACTCAACCGAAAGTTTAGTACATCAGTCAGTTTTCCTGCTTGATTGGTCATGTTGCTGTATGTGGCTGTCAGTCCGCTTCGTAATACATCGAAAAATGTTTTTTGCAACGATAAGTTGTAAGTAAACGCTTGATTATATTCATTTTCCGGTATTTTGTTGTAATTATGACCGACAGATGCCGAAGCATTAAACTTGATGGGTAACAAAGAAAGTTGATACGAAATCGCCGTATTGTAAATATCATTTCCCGAAAAACGGGAATATTGCTGAGCTTCCGCCGCTTTCTGATAGGTTACGTTGAGATTAAAACCTTGGCGTTTTTCTTTTGTGCTTTGCAGCAAATAAGAGGAATTGAACGACAGGGTGTAATTCAATTGCGTAACGTTCAGCGTATCCAAGTTTTGAAATTCATGGGTTTGAGTTACTTGTGAGTAAATATCATTGATATAAACATACGACTGCACATTCGACAGATTCAGTGCCAGATTTAATTTTTCGGTGATCGCCGACGACACATTCGCCGAATAAATAATCCGAGAAGAAGTGTTGGTTTTTTGTTTTCCCAAATTATCCCGCTGGTAACCACCGTCTAATGCAATACTGACTTTTTTAATGGTAGTAGCGAGATTGATTGTCGTATTTTCGTAATCGTTGGTCATGTAATAAGCACCCAATGTGGTATAATTCGGATCCACTCTTTCATAAGTTGCCCCGACAGATCCAATGGGTTGAGTATAAGTTAACCGCGTTTTCATGGCATGGAAAACCGCCAAATCGCCATCGGTTTCCAATAGGCGAAAATTGTTTCCGGTTGCATTACCGCCAAAATTAATATTGCGATTCAAGGCGCTAATACCATATTCCGTACTCAACTGCAAATCTTTGATAATATTAAAACCCATCTTTACGCTACCCGTAAGATTATCCTGCGGCATAACATTCACACTATCGGGATGAGCCAGATATTCGGACGATAACAGGTCTTGCGCCTTAAACAGGTTGGCGCCTACTTCAAATCGCCCCTTCCGGTATTCCACATTAAAGCCACCACCCATCCGTTTGAAGGCAGGATCGGTATTCTCTTCGTCAAATAATGTGTATCTCTTAAGCCTTCCGTAAAGCGCACTGATTTTAAGCCCATTGTCCGGCGTAAGTTCGATGCCGCCACCAAACAATTCGTGACCGGCTAATGAATAGGGCGAAAACTGCATAGAAGTATAGCCGGCATACACTTTGACCCATTTGTAGGAAGGTGCAATGGAAAAACGATTAAACGGTAACGAAACGCTTTTTGTCAATTGCCTGTTGGTATAAGCAAACGATAGCGGTACACTCACCGTTCCAAACAAATTAAAATTCAAGTTTCCGGAAAGAAACAAGGCATAAGGATTATCATTGGCTATGCTGTCGCCGGGCGTCAAACTTACAATCTGGCTTATCGCAATTCCGCCACTTGTGGCAAGAACAGGTGCTTTCGCAATGGATTCGACATCCTGCGCCAGAGCATTGAACGCAACAATTAAGGTCATCAGCAAACAAAAAAGTGATTTTTTCATTGGTTATCTTTTTATGGTTACTTCATTACTTAATTCTGAAAAACTGCCGTCGATATACATGATTTTTATCCGGTAGCGGTATATTTTTTCATTTTCAAGATCATTATCCGCATAGAAGTTTTCTGTCGTGCTGTCGGATAATCTCATCGGCAGATTATCCACCGCCTTGTATATCTGTACCCTTTCGACTTTCTTTTTCGATAGGATTGTCCAAGTCAATACTACCTGATCCGACTCTTCTTTCTTTTTTAATACAATTCGTTCATCGATTTCACCGAGCGCATTCTGTCGAACCGGAGTAGAAAGTTTGGAAAACAAGCCTCCATCATTTTCGGCACATATCTGATAAATATACGTTTCACCGGCTTGTATGCCATTGTCTGTATAACTCGACTGTTCGCCGAAAGGTTTTTCTATGCTCACAATGCATTGAAAAACTGTATCATTTATTTCCTTTCGGTAGATGTGATGACGCACTACATCGGCACTGCTGCTGTTGAACCAGCTAATTTGCAGACCATTCTTTTGTTGCACTATCTGTTGGATAACCGGAGCAACCGGCGGAATGATACTCGGACGTTTCAACTCTAAAATGTCGCTAAAATCCGATTGATTCAGACGTAAATCTTCGGCTTTGAGGCGGTAATATACCTGTTTAGTCAAAGTATTGATATTGATCGAATCGACGAAAAAAGTATCTGTAACCATATAAGGACTGATTAACAGAAATTCAAAATCGGGGCGATTGCTTCGATAAACACGATAGCCGTTAATATCATTGTCCGTATTTTTATTCCACGCCAGTCGGACAACACCAGTTGAATCGATTGCTCCGACAAGACCTCTCGGAGCATGCGGCGGAATACTGTCGATCAATTCGGCATATTGGATATGGGCTGATAACTTTTCCTCTCTTTCATCGAATACCGACAAGGCGTAATAATTGGTAAGACCGGGGTGACGATCGATAAATTCGCGTTCGGAGGGCGACCTCCCTTCGTAAATTTTTTCCTTAATGCCCGTAGGTTTTGAAGAGCGGTACAGTCGGAATCCGGAAATATATTCGTTCATTTCTTCGGGGTAACTCCATGTGAGTCGAACTTCTTTGTTATCTACCACTTCTTTATCAATTATCACCGGTGCCTGCGTAATGGGAAGGCACCCACGCCCAACGATCGAATCGCTCGGCGGTCCTGTCTCGCCAAAAGCGTTTATACCTTTTACGCGATAATACCAGACCGTGCGATTATCCGGCAGAGAATCCGTTCGGTAAGCATATTCGGGGATAACATCCTCGTCGGCAACTTGCACGGTAGCATTGTCGCTAATGGAAAAATACCGCTTTCCATCGATTGATTTTTCCACGATATAACTGTTGTAAATATGTCCTAAATAGAGAATATTCCAAGAGAGTAGCACCCGCCTGTTTCCCCATTGAGCGATAAAATCGATGGGTTTAGGCAGAGGTTGGTATTCCGACAAACCTGTAAATACGAATGCCGTATCGGCAGGAATGGAATCCGGCAAAGCAACATGCACGGTGTAAAGATATTTTTCGTTGGGATGCACCATTTCATCGGCTAAATACAATCCCGAAAGTCGGGCAGCCAATACCGATTGATCGGCAGCATACAAGGCGAAGGAAAATCTGTTTTGCTCTTCCCTGTACCGTTGGGCAATGGCGGTTGGACTGATTAACGGGACTTCCGATTTTCCGAAAATACATTGAGCGGCTATCGACGCATATTTGTCTTCTTCGTAAAGTTCCCATTTTTCGATCGAAGCCGGTTTGAGCGGTGTTGGCGTAAGCAGGCGGCGTTCCCTATCTTCCGTCAATTCTCCATTTCTGAGAATGGTATAACGTTCTACCACATAGCCATATTGGTTGCCTGACTTCCATGTTTCTTTATCGGCAGGCGCCCAACGCAAAAGGATGGAATCTTTTTCGCACGGACGTGCCAACAGTTTTACGCTTTCTGCGGCTTGTAGATTACAAATGAATAGAAAGAGAATAATTGCCGGAATAATTTGCTTTTTCATAATGTTAATAATTTGTTTTTTAGAGGTCATTCAGTTATTTAGTTTACTCAATTATTATTTTCAGTTGTTTCCGTTCGTTGCCTGCCGTTACAATCAATGCATAAACGCCGGTTTGCAGGTGAGTAAGATTATAACTCACAATGTAATAATCCGAACCTGTTTCGGTACGCTGATCCATGCAAATACCGGATGCTATATCAAAAAAGACAAACCTTGCTTCGGACGGCTCACGCAATTCGAGTTCGACCGTAAACATGCCATTGGTCGGATTCGGATACTGTTTCAGTGATTGAATCAGCGGCTTGCGGCTTACCCACCAGTCGTCTTCATCCGGTTTGCCTGCCTCCACAATTTCTATCTGCTTAACAACAGGGGCATAACAGCCGCCCGAATAAGCTGCCAAACCAATATTGTAAACGCCGGTTTGTAAACAGCGCAAATGCAATACATAAGGCAAGTTGTAATGTTCATCCTCTACGGTTATCCGCTCGAAAACAGCCGTGTCATATTCCCATTTCAAATTGTCTAACGGCAGATTTGACAGTTCAAAAACGACCAGCGTATCGCCCATTGCTGCTACCGAAGCCAACAGCATATCGGCTTTCAGGGCATTGCTTCCTATCGAAATTCCGATGTCGCCCCATGCCGAACAACCGTCGGACGTTTTCGCTTCCAGATAATACCTGTCTTCTCGGGTAACCGACAGATAACGCTCACGAGAAATATCTCCCTTGTCGGTAAACCATCGGTGGGAAACATAATTGCCGCCGTCGATCACATGCGTATTGCCCGGACACATCATGATGTCTTCGCCTAAATCAATCGACCGATAGGGCGGTTCATTCAGTGTAAATTGTTTTTCAAATTCACAGCCGTTTTTATCGGTTACGCGCACCCAATAATTGCCTTTCGGGATGTTGTCGTTATTGGGTGTTGTTGCGCCGTTCGACCACAGATAAGTGTAATCGCCTACGCCTCCAATCGTCTGGGTGTGAATATATCCATCGGAATATCCGAAACAATGCGGCTCTTTATAATCCGTTATCAGCAGGTAAAGCGAATCGGGTTGAGCAATATCGAAATAATAGGTGGTAGCGCAGTCGTTTTCGTCGGTAATCGTAACGGAATGCCTTCCTGCGGGGAAATTTTCGGCAAGGTCGCCCGTTGCTCCGTTCGACCACACGAAAGAGTAAGGTGCGTAAGGTTCTCCCGCTTCAATCTCTGTAATTTTGGCTGCTCCTGTGAAGCCGTTCCAACACAACACATCGCTTGTTTCTACCTTTGTGATGCGAGGCGGTTTAGAGGCTTGTATCAGTTGTTCCATGTATTGCGTACAACCGTTTTTGTCGGTTACATGCAATCTGTACAAAGCACCTTGTTTCAGATTCGTGATAAGCGAATCGGTTCCGATAATGTTATTTTCGATGTCTATCCATTGGTAGGAATATGGACGGTTTCCGCCTTTCAACGAAACCAAAATCTGCCCGTTGTCTTTGGCGCAGGTGGTATGTGTAACATCAATGTTTCGGAACAGGAGCGAATCCGGCTCTGAGACGATTACCGTCAATATATCCGGACATACGCATTGCAAACTGTCGGTAAACTCATAGCGATATTCGCCTGCCGGAAGGAGGGCGGTGGTATTGCCTTTTTGCCAGATAGCCGAACGTGATTCCTTGAAATAATAAGGCGGATTTCCTCCCAAAATATCGAAAATAATTTGTCCGTTCACATCGTCTTTACATTGTACGTTTTCTATATTGGCAACACTTGCCCGCAACATATCCGGCTCGGTAACAGTGATGTTCAACTCGGCAATCGTACCGTATTTGTCCACCACGAAGAAGTAATGTTCGCCCGTTTCCAATTCGGAATAAACTTCCGTATTGCTGTATTCAAGATTATTATTTTCGGGTTGGCGATGATGTGCGTAGCGGTAATCGCCCCAGCCACCAATTGCCGAAAGAATCGCATAAGCGTTAACGGATCCACTGCAAGTTTGATTTTTTTGTTCCGACGTTATCAGTTGCAAAGCCCGTTCGGGCGCAGGGACCACTATTTCTTTTGAAATCGTGTTGTTGTATCTGTCGGTAACGGTTAAAGTATATCTCCCTGCGGGTAAATTGCCTAACCGACTACTGTATTTATCATCGCTTGAAGACAAAATATTCCCCTGTTCATCTGTCCAGACGAAAACATTCTCTCCCGCGCCGCCTTGCACCTCAACGTTGATTGAGCCATCCGAACCGTTGGGCGAAGAGACGGGTATCACATCTATTTTCCCGAAATGGAAAGCGACGTATGGTTTTATTTCAAATTCAGCGATTGCGTTTTGTTCTGCGGCATTTGTTCCAATGACAAACCATTTCCCGCCTTCAAGATTATTCAGGTAAATGCTGTCGTTGCTTATGCGAAAATTTGCATTATTTGTTGTTGCAGGATAATCGGTATAATTATTTTTGGGATTAATTACGCGGATATTCGTTAATCTCATTTCCGAATACAATATGGCATAACCGTTGGCGGATCCGAGAGTTGTTTCATCACCTGTTTCCACGACGCTTATTATCTCATCGCTCGGATCGGGTAAATAAATCGATTCTGTTGCGCTGCAATCGTTTCCGTCGGTTACTTTCAACTCATAGTATCCGCTCGAGAGATTGCTTATTTGCGGATTATCGGGGAATGAAACAGCATATCCGATTTTCTTCCAGGTGTATGTGAAAGGACTTGTTCCGCCCGAAATTTTTGTTCGGATCGAGCCATTTACACCTTGAGGGACATCGGGTGGAATGATTTTAAAACCCGTAATGCGCAATAATGCTGTGTCGGATACAAGTGTTTCCAATTCAAACTTACATCCGTTGGCATCGGTCAAATGCAACAACAAGGTTCCGCTTGCAACGCTTTCCCATTGTATGGTTTCCTGTTCGACGACATAAATTATATCATTGCCGGCATCCGAAAATAATTTGTAGGGCTGCGTTCCCCCTGAAAGCGCTATGGACAAAGTCCCGTTAGCGGCGCAAGTTGGGATTTGAATATCAACAATTTTGGCTTTCAAACTGTCTTGTGGCTCGTAAACGGTTACAGATTGACTCGCAGTTGCACCCATTTTATCTTCAACAGTAATGAGGTAGGTACCAGAATACAGGTTTTCAAAACGATTGAGTTCGGAATATTGTCCGCTTGTAGAACGTTTGTAGCGGTAATCTCCCCAGCCGCCTTGTCCTTCAACCGTAATTTTTCCCGTTTGCGATTTGCAAAGTGCATCTTGTACTTCTCTGATTATCAGTCGCAGACTGTCGGCAGGCTCATCAACCTGCAATATTTCCGTAGTAAACTTACAATCTTTACTGTCGATTGCTTCCAATGTATAAGTTCCTGTTTTGACCGACAGTTCGTTGGCATAGCCCCTGATAACCTGCATTTCGGCTATTGTGGCGTTTTCATTGTCTTTTAAATAGACGTCAACATTTCCGGTATTTCCACCAACAACACGAAATTGTATCTTCCCATCATAGGCTCCTTTGCTGATTGCCGGAGCAATCGCACTGACTTCAATGCGCAATTCCTCCGGTTGCTCCACATAACCAATCCAAGCATTCGATCGACAGCCGTTAGTATCATACGCATACAAAGTGTAATTGCCGGCAGTCAGGTTTGCAAAGACCCCTGTGGTGTTTTCAATCTCGGTATTGTCGGCGTCATTCGTTAATATGAATTTTTGAATATCGGCGGTTCCTTTTTTTATGATTGCCGTTATTTTTCCGTTGCTTTCTCCGAAACAGACAACAGGTTCTTTGATTGTGGAGGTTATTTCAGGACTTTCATACAGACTGAATGATACTTTATCGCTTTGTGCGGTACAACCGTTATCGTCCGTTACGACGATATAATATTCGTTGATGCTACCTGCAATATTTTCAAACTCTACGGCTTCGCTCGACGACAAGGTTTGCTTTTCGATATTTGTTTCTCCGATTAATATCAGTTTGTAGGTATAAGGCGCAGTACCTCCCGATGCTGCCACAGTAAGAGTGCCATTTTCCAAACCACAAGTGGGATGCGTGAGATTGGATGTTGAAACGGTTAATTTTGAGGGTTGACCGATGGTTGCTTTATTCGCTTGCAAACTGCAATCGTGAGAGTCCACAAGCGTAAAAGTATATTCTCCTGCGAGCAATCCATTTACAATCAGATAAGTGTTTTCGTTTTTATCTTCGACAGTGATGTCAACATTTTCCAAGACGGGTATGAGCCTGTAAGGCGGTGTTCCGCCCGACACAAGAAAACGGATGGTTCCTGTTGGAGAATTGTAACAAAGAGCATCTGTTTTACTTTCGACGGCAATATCCAAAGGATCCGGATTGGTAATCGTTATGGAGGTTGTGGCCATTCCGCCGTATTTGTCTTTGACATAGAAATGATAAATATCAGGCTGTAAGTCGGCAAATGTGGTTGTGGTATTCCAGTTTTCATTGTCGGTACTGTATTCGTAATCGCCCCAGCCGCCGGTTGCAGAAATATTTATCGCAGCATCGTTGCTTCCATTGCAGAAAACAGGCGTGACGATTGATTGGAGTTGAAGCGTTTTTTCCGGCTCCGGCATCCGGATTTCTATTTCTTTTGAACAGCCTTTCGAGTCAAATACTGATAACGTATAAAGTTTACCGCCATTGGCAAATTCGCCGGATAAATCGGAAAAAATACAAGGTGAAGTTTCGGTATATGTGTTTGCCTCATCCGATAGCCTGACAGTATATTCGCCTTCATTTCCGCCCGATACGCTGACTTCGATTTTTCCGGTGGCGGAGCCTTTGTCGAATACGGGCGTAACTGTTGTTTCTATGTTGATTGCCGATTTTTGGGGAATGGTAAATACCGTCTCAATAAAATTTGTCTTTCCATTATGAGTTTCGATAACTCTACAGGTATAAGTTCTCGCTTCCAAACCGCTAATTGCTATTGTATTTCCTGAAACATCAGTTGTACAGTCCGAAGGCAAGCCGGATACCGAAAGTTCTCCTTCCAAATTACCGATAATCAAAATACAACTGCCGTTTGCCCCACCGTTACAAGTGGGAGCGGCAGGCGTAGTAGAATTGACCGTGATTTGGCGACCTTCGGGAACGTTTATTTTAAACTGAAATTCGCAATCGTTAGCATCTTTCACATAGATTGTTTTTTCTCCACTTGCAAAGTCTGTCAATACGTTTGAAGATTGATAATCCGTAGTGCTTTTTCCATATAAATATGTTCCTCCCAAGAATGGTGTTCCACCCGATGCCGTAACGGTTATCTTGCCATCGCTATATCCAGACATTGTTGGTGGGGTACTTACCGAATTAACAGTTACAGCCGAAGGAGCAGAGGCAATGGTAAATGCTTGGGTTAATATGTTGCCGTAATTGTCTTTTATTGTTATGTTGTGGCCACCAGGGGATAACTGTCTTGTCCCGGAATATGTTGACCTTTTTTCGTGTTAATACTTGTACATAATTTCAATCATTTTTGAT
>Ga0209628_10003484_pt1 | contig 11057 bp, 6 predicted proteins | sample TergutCu122P4_FD_187285 | JGI IMG/M metagenome (GOLD analysis project Ga0209628, IMG submission 187285) | Cubitermes ugandensis P4 segment gut microbial communities from Kakamega Forest, Kenya - Cu122 P4 (SPAdes) (version 2) | ecosystem: Host-associated > Arthropoda: Insects > Digestive system >...
TACCATACTACTTTGAATTTAAGATGCCCTCTGATTTAAGGTGCACCCCACTTATAAAAATGGATTTTCACGGGGGAGAAAAAATTTGCAAACACATACATTTCACTGACTGTAATATTTACTATTTTAATAAGGCCACTTGTTCTTCATGGACAATGATGTTTTAGAGACTCAAAGAGTGAGCAATAATGGCTTGAATTTAAGACACGTCCTAATAATCAGTCTGGAAAAATGTGCAAAAAGGTGTGTCTTAAATTCAAAGTAATACAGTATTATGGTAAGACCACACTATGGACATAGAAACTTTCACCTTAACAAAACAAGAATGACAACTATGTTTTATCATTATTATCATCCTATACTTATGTCACATTGGATAAGACTTGTACTTCAACAAAAACACCTGAGATTTGAGATTATTACAGGAGTGACTATGAAGAATACTGTCTGTTAGTACGTAAAGCTATGCAGTCTGACAGACTGTCTCTTGTGTCCTACCCTGATGTTTGGGGTTGCAGATTCTTCCGAAAAATGAACAAATTCCTCCCATGCTACATGGTCACAACCCAACACAGTATTGTTACAAACCATCTGTACTGGCCATCACTTGTTCCACACGCTTTAATCAGTATGACATACCACATGCAAATGTGATCATATTATTTGGCAAAATTCTTCATGTGTTTATGATGACAGGCATTTAAGCTTAAAATTATAAAATTTGTAATAAATACATAGTGACTAGATGCTACAAAGCTACTAATGTCTACTGAATTGGTGTTCCTCAATATTTCTGACTTATGCTACACTAAAAAATACATACTGGTACCTCAGATTACACTAAATCACAATTACTGTAATGTACGTCCATGTTGCATAAGTCATGATCATTCATTCATTACACTTATTTTTTATTATAGTAATAAAAGTCAACAGAATGGCAAGATATTAGGAATGAGTAATATGTAAAAAATGAGACATTGAAACTAAAAATGGCTCTTCTGAAGAGCAGCACTATAACCACACATGAAAGTTGAAGGCAGTATGTTACTCAATAAATAATGATACTACGATATGTTCAGAACTGCAGTCATTCCTCCACACTTCAGAATTCCAAATAAATTATGAGTGTCCTTTGAAAAGCTTCCTACAGTCAATCCTTAATACCTGCATGATACCTGCAACTTCCAGAAAAACTAATTCAAGCACCAGGAAAGACAGTAAGTTCTGAGATATATAAACTTATTGTGTCTGGAATGAGAAAGACTTGCCTCAACAGTGGAAGGAGTTGATAACTGTACCCGTTCACGTGAAGGGTGACAGACGAGACTGGAGTAATTAGCAAGGCATATAACTTTTATCAACTATATACAAAATCTTATCCAACATTTGTCTGTAAATGCTAACTCCATCTGTACACAAAATTATTGGTGATATATTTCACTGTAACAGATCAAATGCTCATCATATATGAGAAACATTGGGAATACAATGAAGCAGTGTATCAGCTCTTTAAAGAACTTAAGAAAGTATATGATTCAATTAGGAAGGGGATTCGTCTTAACATTCTCACTGAATTTGGCATCTACAAGAAACAAGTTAGGTTAACAAAAATGTGTTCAAATGAAACGTACAGTAACGTCTGAATGGGCAACCTGTCTGGTACGTTCCCTGTTTAGAATGGTCTGTAACAATAAAAGATTTATCACTACTGCTTTAGAATGTCATTAGGAGGGCTCAAGCAAACCGGGAGGGACAGAAACAAAATGGGACACATCAGCTTGGGTCTACACTGATTGGGCAAAAACATACACTGTATACAGAGACAAAGAAGCTTTACTGGCCACTAAAAGTAGATTGGTTTAGAAGTGCTGAGAAAACAAAGCATATATTTATGTCTCATGAACAGAATGCAGGACACAATCGCAACAAAAATGTAGGTTATAAAAAAGGCAACAAATTCTTTTAAAATATGGCAAAATTCAAACACTTTGGAATGCTAACAAATCAAAACTGCATTAACGAAAAATGAAGAAAAGGCTGAATTCAGGGAATGCCTATTAACTACAGTCCAGAATGTTTTGTCTTCCTGTTTGCTCTCTAAGAACATAAAGATCAAACTATGTAGAACTGTAATTTTGTCATCACACATGGGTGTGAAACTTGGGCTTTCCAATTGACAGAATATGGGCTCAGGGTGTTCAAGAATAGGATACTGCAGAAGATATTTGGGCCTACAAGGGAGAAGGAAACTGGAAGTAATTGTACAATGGAACTTCATGAATTTTACTCCCTGTGGAGTGTTATTCAGCACAGAAAATCAATAATGGGATGGGTGGAGCATGTAACACATATGAGGGAGTGGTGAAGTGCATACAAGGTTTTGGTGAGGAAACCTGAGGGAAAGAAAACACTAGATGGAAGACTTAAGCATAGACAGGAGGATTTTGAAATGGATTTATAAGAAACAGAAAATGATGGTGTGGGAAACCAAACTGATCTGGCTCAGTACAGGGACAAGTGGTGTGCTCTTCAGAACAAGGCACTGAACTGTTAGGTTCCATAAAATGTAGGAAATTTCTAAGTCACTGAGGAGCTATTAACTATTAAACCATGACTCTATTCCATGGACTTACGATAGTTAGCTGGTTATTTATCCACCATCAATTTATCAGGATCTAACCAATGTGCACCACAGAAGTCAACATAATTATACATGTCTTTCCGTCTCATGGAAGCAGTGCATTTTACGTGTCTTCATATAAGTCTCTTAAATTCTGCTGTCATTATCAGAAGAAAAAATAACTGTTAAACTGGTCAACGAAATTTAACTTTTCTTTGTCCCACGAACTTCAAACAGATGAACTTAGTAGTACTTTTTATGCTGAATTCAGATATGTATACAGAATTTTTCTAACAGTCACAGTTTCAAAGATACAGACAAATTTAAATGTGCAAAATAGTACATTATGTGCTCATGAAACAGGCAGAAACCTTCCTCTAAAATGTAGAGGCGAATGATTTTCGCCAGTATTTGGCGTTAGGTACATCCCTCTTCAGTGTCCAGCAACAGTATACCAACATACTTGAGGTCCACTTGCCTTGGTCCTGCTTTCCATAGCTATAATATCTTTGTGAAATCTTTCACCGTGTTCGTCACTGACTTCGCTGAGATTTTCTGGGAAAAAATCCAAGTGTGACTCCAGAAAGTGGATTTTCAGACTCATGTTGCATCCCATAGCTTTGTACTAGTCAACAGGTCCTGCACAACATCCTGAAAGTTCACTGCTTTGTGATTTCCTAAGAAGTCCTTGCAAATCCTCTTAAATGACAATCATGCATTTCTTTCAGTCTCATTCAGGTCTTCATTGAACTGTTTGTCTTGCATCAGTTCCCTGATCTGGGGTCATATAAATATACCCTCCTTGATTTTTGCGTCATTCACATTTGGGAACTTATTCCTCACATGCTGGAATCCACCGCCAGTTTTATCCATACTTTTCACAAAGTTTTTCATGAGGCCCAGCTTTACATGCAAAGGAGGCAGATAAATTTTCTCCAGAAGAACAAGAGGAGGATTGATGACATTTTTCTCCCCTGGTGTCAGTGATGTTCATTTAGGCCACAGTTTATTTACATAGTGTTTCTTCTTGTCCCGGCTGTCCCACTTGCACAGGAAACAGCAGTATTTTGTGTACCCGAGTTGCATTCCGAGTAACAGTGCCACAACCTTGAGATCACCAAATAACTTCCACTTAAATTCGTCACATTTAATCTTTCCCAAGAGTAGCTTCATGCTTTCATAACTTTCCTTCATGTTGGCTGCATAAGCCAAAGGAACAGAGGGAAATCTATTTCCATTGTGGAGTAGAACCACCTTCAAGCTCACTTTTGACAAATCAATGAACAAGCGCCACTGATCTGGGATATATTCATGACCAAGAACTTCCATAATGAAACAAACATCATTGCAAAACATGACACCATCTTCCTGGGAGAAGAAATCCTTGAATTCTTCATGGCGCCCACGGTAAAAACACACATTAGTGTCCTGGTGCAGAAGATTCCAGCCCTTTAACCTGGAGCAAAAGGTGTGGGTGATAGAGAAATTCTGGAAACATATTTGAATTCAGCGTCCAAAAATACATCAGAAACAGACATTATTCCTCATGGGACAAAATCTTTCTTGACCAGTGTTATGTTTCTGAAATGTGCAGCAAAGACCATGATCAAAATTATGCCAAATTTACTCTGAAAAAAAAAAACTCATCAGATTAAGACAAATAGACATCCTTTGTGGTAATACAACATTATCTCAGCACACACTGTTATTACACTATAAACTATCATGATTTCAGTCTTTCATCATGAAGTAGGTGAGAACTGAGCTCTTCTGGGTTATTATACCGCAAGTAGTGGTAATTCTTTACCAATGTTTTGGACAACCTACTGGTCCCATCAACAAGAGTCAAGAATCCGAACCCTTGAAGACGGAACTGATAGGTTGTCCTGAAACATCAGTAAGGAATTACCATTACTTGCTTCATAATAACCCAAAAGAGCACAGTTCTCACATTATAAAACTGTTGTTAACAGTGGTGTGCTTGATTCTAATAGCTAGAAAAATAACAGCACACTTCGTAATATTTTAAGGAAATCAGCACAAATTAATATACAAGGATATTTGAAACTATGGCCTCAAGAGTCATCCAAAGCTATGATAGATATAAACAGGCCCAGATTTAAGCATGTTGTGGCCCTTATGCTGTAACTTTTAAGGGGTTTCATAGTTTTTCATGCTTGTGGAAGGGTATGTATAAAATACATTACATGCATACATATATATTTTTATTAATTGTTGTTAAAGTAGTAGTAGTAGTAGTAGTAGTAGTAGTAATAATAATAATACAAAAAAAGGTTCAGTTTCTGTGATAATAATACTGTAAACTGAGGAACTAGTTTATTATATTTTGTTACAACACTAAAAATATGCACTTTTGTCATTATTATGTATTGTGATTTTCATTATTTACAAATTCCCTTAATTTTTTTCAGTGAAGCCTGTTATAACATCAAGCCCTAAGTTGCAGCTTGTCTAGCTTATACGTAAATCTGGCCCTAGATATAACAAATAAATAAATAACAATAACTTAAGCATGAACAAGAGACTTAATTTACGATACTGCACTTCAGATTTAGTTTTAAACACAATTTACACTGAACCTATCCTAATGCAATACACAATTTTCTTAGCTTATTCAGTTTCCAATATTTCTGTTGTATCTTATGCTGGAACCATGGCCCAGCGGACAAAGCTTCGGCCAAACTTTCACACTGCTGTGTGACAAGGACTTCACGGACAACACCACTACAGGTAATTCCACTTCTGTACTTTTAATTTCATTACAAATAATATCAGTATAATGGCAAGTAATGTAGTTCTGAAGTCCTGTGCAGCACCAGATGTTAAAAAAATAAGTAAGTTTTGTAACCTGTTTTAAATAAACACATGACATAACACACCAGCAGCAAAATGTCTGTATTAACCTGTCATATTGAAGTTTGAATTGTGGCGAAAATTTTGAGACGTGATTGTTGTTCCACAACAAAATCGTGTAATCCTGCGAACAGGTTAGTCCACCGTGAAATAAGTCCCATTCAGGACATACAGAATGAACACATTCTCCCCCACCCCTCTGCTGCACAGCTCTATCCCTCTTTACACTTTCTCTTACTACCACTAACTGCTACTTCTCTGTCCTTCATTGTGAGTGCAGGTTCTACCACTCTCTCTTTTACCTACTTCATTAATAGGATAGCTGGGTCTGTTGTTAGCTTCCACTTAATCCTATCAAAATAAAGTAAGTGTATTATTTAGTATAAAATCTATTATAATTTATTAGTCACTAATACTACTTATGTTAAGAATGAATAATAATGATATAAAGGGTTTCCTACTCCTGCAGCGGGAAGTTAAGCTGGGAGATGGCAGGTATGCAGTGTATGCTGGAAAGAGAAGCAGGTGATTGACTCGAAATCCAGCCAACCACACTTAATTTTTCCCTCACATGAGTGTAATGGATGTATGTTATTATTGCTAAGGCAGATCATAAAACATAAAATCCACTAGCAGTATAACATAAAGAGAACTAAAACACACAGTAGACATGCTAGTTTGTTCCTTGTTATACAACAGGTCTGCACCTGCAATTTGTTTTAATTATGCAATATACCTTTCATAACAACACAAGATCATGTAAGACTATAAATGTGGGGCATAACAAGAATGGCCTAACACCAAAGAATATTATACAACTGTAAATAACACCCCACAATATAAAATTGTGAGTCTTCAACAATCAAGTAAAACTGCAGTCTTAAAAAGAAGAGCCAAGTCAAACAAACTTGTTACAAACAAAAAACAAATACAATTTTTCATACCCACCACAGACATTTAATTCTACTGGAAGGTAAATGGGATAAACTATTCTAATAAATTAATAAACATGACATTCCAAGAAATGCAGATAAAATAAAATCTCAACTCAAAACTGGTAACAAAGCAAATACTGATATAAAACTAAGTCAATTAATATTGTTTACAAAAAAAGACTATATTTGCATATCACAACAAACAGTTCAGCTGCCTTCTTTCACACTTATGAAATAAAAATATTTGGCATTATTTAATACTATATGTTATCATAAATCCTAGTGTGTTGTACCAATATCATGTATGACCATGGTGTTATTAAATCACAGTCTGGTGTGCTTCTGGGGATAATAAAACTATGAACATTTCCATATGCAGATGGCAAGGTTTCCACCAAAAAACATGTACAGCAGGTTCTTACATTCATATGAAATTTCAAAACCAAAACCTTCTCCGACAACAGTGTGCCATGATGGACCAAACTTCTTATCCATTGTTTCCTTTATCATACGGGCAGCCATCTGAAAATTAATTTAATAACAAGGAAAAGAAATGTCAGCACATTAAATTAGACAGAGAGTTACTTCACACCATCGAATGAAAAACTGGCAATATAAACTTATGTGAGGCATGAAGCTTTTACAAATGCACTAAAATCTATTCAGGTAATCAGCCACAATGTACTTCAATGTCTGAGATAAATCTGCAATGTGATGCCATGTAAAGTATAAATATATCAATGTTTCAGAAGAATGTGCCGTCTCCGCCTTGGCTTCTTCTACCCCGCAGTGGAAGGCACAATGTTCTTCTGAAAGACTAATCCATTGATACCAGATTATATGGTCTCACATTCCAGATGATGCTGCTCTTCATAGCCACCTCCAAATGGAGCTCAAATCTTGCAAACCTAAAGCTGATTATGTGGGGAAATAAAACTTGGTTTCACAGAAAGATAAAATACAAAATTCTGATGGAGGACAGCCAAAATATCAGAAATTACATAAAATTAATTAATTAAATTACACAAATGATACAAACACTCAATACTAGCATAACTGCATGATTTCCAGCTACAGTTTTCACACAAACTGCTTTCATCTAGAAACAAAATTGATGGTACTCAGAAATGATGTATGTGCCAGAATGGATACATTAAACAGGCATGTAGAAACAAATCTGCCACACACTTATTTATAAGACACTGAAGGTTCAATGATGTTAAAGTGCCTACACATAAGGAGACTTATCTCAAAACAAGTCTTTACACACCTAAGTCTACAGGAAAGTCTGGACGTAAGTCTAAAGTCTGTTACTACCCACTCACTAGAAGACTCTTTTTTTCACGTATCTGCACACAGTACAGTTGACTTGAGTCAATCAGAACAAAAGCAATGACAGTGCATTCATTCAGCTTGGTGAAGAAGAAATTGTTTTAATTGACCAGATGTCTTGTGAAGTCATGCCACTTTTCTTTCATAAAAAAAGCCCAAAAATTACACACTATTTTTATTATCGAATATCTGTTAGGACTTGCACCAAGTTTTTTTAGTTCTTCTACAAGTTTGTTATAGGTACTGTTTTTAATAACTTATTAAAGCAATCTTTACCTTTAACTCACCATAAATATGGTAATGATTTTTAAAGTTCAAGGAATGACTCAACAAATTAATGACTACAGTCTCCTGCTGGCCCATATATCCTAAAACTTGTTTTGCATGTCTATATCCTGCAGCAAAATGTCAAGTGGCTGCAACTTTCTCACAGGTTCAACGGCAGACTTATAAGTCTTGAGACATGAACCATACATGCATAGATTTACCTTGAGACTTGTCTTGAAAGAAGTCTATTTGTGTATGGACACAATTTTCAACATGTATGGCCAGTGCAGACTACAGGGTACAGAGACATTGCTACGGTGGATCTGATTCATACCTATTGGTACTTGATATCACTCAGAACGCATGTTTATTAAGAGTTTACTGCGGACCTATTTGATGGCAGAATTAGGAAACCTCAGTCATAAACCTATGAACAATTTATTGAACTTTACAAAGTGTTGTCATGTTTATGGAGAGTTAAAAGTAAAGATGACTACAATAAGTAATTAAAAATGGTGCCCATAATAAACTTGTAGAAAAACTTTAAAAAGTTGATTCAAGTGCTCATAAAAATGCAATAATAAAAAGAACATGAAATTTGTGAACTTTTGGTATGCAAGAAGTACAACAGAAAATCTTATGAAATTTGTAAACTTTTGGTAAGCAAGAAGTACAATAGAAATTCTTACGAAATTTGTGAACTTCTGGTATGCAAGAAGTACAACAGAAATTCTTTATACAAGTGGAGCAATTGCACATGACATATATATAAATCAAATTTGTCAGATTAATTAAAACAGCATCTTCTTCACCCAGTTTAATAAATGAAATGTTATCACTTTTCATCTGACTGTTTCAGTCACCCGCAGTACGTGTAAATATGCTGGGAAGAAAAGAGATCCCCCAGTGACTGGTTACTAACAGACTGCAGACTTATGCTGAAGTCTCCTCCTGTTGGTAAGTCAGGAATTTTAAATGTCCGTACACAGTTGTGATTGCATTTCATAGTAAACTGCAAGGGGTACATAGTGATGTATTACTTTTAATAAAATGCAGGATGTTAACTTACTTCATTGTTTGTGGAATGTTTTTCACATGCTGTTACGACTAGCTCCATTACTTCTCCTTTCATTTCTTCCACCATGTCAGAATGCTGCAAATTGCAAATATAATTACACAACCTTATCAATGGTACTGGCAAATTAAAATGTATAAATCCCACACAAACTGTTCTGATATATGTTCCATATCTGAGCACTGAAGTATATTTATGCTATGCAATAACCAACAAATGCACATCAATAAAATGTGTTTTATCATATACTATTAACTGACATATTCTGTCTGTATTCTTGTATGACACCCTGATGATGGTCTCAGAAGCCACCAAAACATGTCACTGAACATATGATAAAACATATTTATTGATGTGCCTTTGTTAGTTTACTGTATGGTATAAATATTTACATACATCCATGAATACATACACACATTCACATTTCATAGATCCATCATCTGTTCACAGACAGCCTGAATATGAAATTGGTCATAAACAATACTGGATTGTGATATACAATCTTGTCCTAATAATGAACTTTCACAAATATCACAAAGTTTAACAAAACGAGCCACAAACTATTACAACAAACATGAGTCACATGCATAGCAACAGTACAAGTGTGAATACAAACTCTGTGTATCACAAGATTTTACAATATACACTCCACAGCTATATACAGTATCCAAAACATCATTAATAAATTTAAATGTTCATAATACTCCTTACAGTTAAAAATATAAGACACAGTTAAAAATCTTTAGGTGTTAATTAACATAAAATTATAAATAATAACTTATCTATTGTGCAAAAAGGATTCTTTACAAGGAATTTTCTTAGTATAGACTTAAAAGTAATTGTATCTCTACAAAGTTTCGATATCTATAGTGGCAATTTATTTAATATTTTTATAGAGGAATAAGCAACACCCTTTTGAAGTAAGGAAAATGTTACTGATGGTAAATGTAGTTGATTTTTTTGTCTTGTGTATATACTATGTATTGAGGAGTTCATCTGGAAGTTCTCTGGATTTCTAACAACAGACTCTGTCAATGCAACAATATACAAAATTGGTACTGTCAGTATATCTCACTTCTTCAACCCACCTGTACAAGAGCTCTTAGGACCTAGTCTCAGCATATTAGCATTTTTTAAAATTAAAAATACAATGCGAATGGTTGTGGATGAGCCCCACAAAATTATACCATTGTTTATGTGAATGAAAGTATGAAAAGTAAACTATTCTTTATGTATTTATGTTCTGTATGTTGGATAATTTTCTCATCATGTTTCTATATAAATCACTCCATCGTTTTGCAGAAGCAAAATGTATTAGAAACAGGAAGTCATGTCACCGTGACTCACCCGTATTAAAGGATAAGTATGGATGACTTTCTTCGCTGCCTCTGTTTCTTCTTTCTTTCCTTCTGAATCCGTCATTTCGATACACGCAGAGTCACAGACACTCTACGTATTCTACTGTTATCACTCTTCTTTCTTGCATCAATGATCCATTACGAAAAGTGGTGCGAGTTTAGAATCAGGGGCCACAGCTAAGTACATGTTTTGCAAAACAAAATAAAACTGGTAGACATCGAATACTTTGTAGCAGTAAAAATGTAATCGACTGCGGAACGTCACTTTGACATGTATAAGAATTTACTGTGATAATGCTACACGCTTAGAACAAAAAAATATGGGACCAACACACTGTTGCCGGTTATATTCTGTGGATGCACGGTCACCACGCAACTTCTTTTTTACTGGTCATTTCCGCTTATTCAGACATAAAACTTACGCCCGCACGGATGTTTAAAGGCGAAATTGTTTTGGGTTTAGCCTTCGTTATTGACACAAAGAACAGTAATTATTGCTACGATGCCATTCTCTGCTCCGGACATATAATCTGTCGACTCTTTTGCACATTCTAGTGGTACTAAAAATGGGTCAGCTGCACATTAGCGGGCAC
>Ga0209628_10003486_pt1 | contig 11056 bp, 6 predicted proteins | sample TergutCu122P4_FD_187285 | JGI IMG/M metagenome (GOLD analysis project Ga0209628, IMG submission 187285) | Cubitermes ugandensis P4 segment gut microbial communities from Kakamega Forest, Kenya - Cu122 P4 (SPAdes) (version 2) | ecosystem: Host-associated > Arthropoda: Insects > Digestive system >...
ATTTGCAAGTCAATACCGACAATCACATTGTAGATATGAGAATGAAAAGCGTTTCCGATCCAAGCCTTTTGGTAGATGTGGATGCGATAAAGCAAACGATTGAGGATGTGAAGGGTGCGGTAGATGACTTGACCACCAATATGACTATCAAAGATACCATCCGAATTGATGCATCTTTGGAAGGCGCTTACATTAACGAAAATGGAGAGTTGGTAACTGTTACGCAAGATGCTTCCGGCGAGTGGGTCGAAACGGTACAACCTTTACCTGTCAAACCGGATGGAACCCTTGTTCAAGGGAGCGATGGGGAAGAATATGTGCTTACTTCCGATGGGAAACTTATGGGTAAGGAAGAATTTGAAAACACCGGCGGCAATTCTCGATTAATGGATAAGTACAATAAGGAGCGAGAAGAAAAGGCGCAACCTTACGTTACTTTTTTGGTTTCGCCTAACCAAACCTACGGCTTTGATGAATACGATAATAAGATTAAAAAAAATATCGAAAGCGAATATCCGGAATTGAAAGCAGGCTATCGTCCGGCATTCAAGAGTGTGGAAGCATACAAGACAGATAAAGTACAGATTAACAGCGATGAAAACATTGTGTATCGTACGGAATTTGGCGTTCCGATTACACGGTCGGGCAACGAATTGATTATTCGAGGAGGAGAAGGAGGCAGCGAAACAATCCTATATGCCTACAACAAACAAGATTCCACCACCATTGTCGGAAAACTGAATATCCTTTCTCTGAAAGAACAAACAGAGCAAGTTTGTCTTGTAAGTGTGAACGGAGCTACATTACCGAACAAAACCGCTTTAGAAGACGTTTTAGAAAAGATTTATAAACCGGCAGTTACAAAATGGGAAGTCTCAATCGGAAAGGCGTTAACCAATATTACCTTCACCAACGAACAGATGACTCATGGTGGTAGTGGTTTTGCTACGATGTACAATGCCGACCAAAAAACGCTTATCAATGCCTTAAAAAAAACACAAACGCCCGACAAAGAAACTCTGTATCTGTTCTTTGTTGATGGAGTAACCGGCAAGGAGGGAGTAACCGGTTATATGCCGATTCAGTATCAGTATGGCTTTATCTATGACTATCGAAATGGAAATGAAAGCAATATTGCGCACGAATTGGCGCACGGAGCATTTAACCTGCCTCATAGTTTCGACAAGCCAATCCTTGCAGAACAGAAGACAACCAACAACCTGATGGACTACAACCAAAAGACAGAATTGTGGAAACACCAGTGGAAGTTGATACATAATCCGAAAAACCAGTTGTTTAAGTTCTTGCAGGATGAGGAGAAGGGGGAGATTAGCCTTGGTATGGGCGAATTACCCGGCTTTGCTCCCGATGGTCGCATAGTGTTTGAAAAGAAAGGATACAAAACCATTCTGCTATCTGATGATTCCCGTTACATACAGGGATTTATTACCGATGACAACAAAACGTACCGATGGGATTCTGCGAAAAAAGATTATTATAACGGAACAGTGCCATTTAACACATGGTCTGTAACAGCATCGGTTTCAGGGAAAGTTGCCGTATGGAGGAAAGGCAACATGGACTGTTATAAGATTTACAAATATATTGCGGTTGAAAATTACACCATCTCGAATTTTGCAGCCATCCAGGGATCGATAGACAGTACGGATGGAGATTGGATAGCTGATTTTGACATTGATGGTGCAAGCGATGCAGAAAAAGAAAAATGTAAGGAAGCAGCCCAAGGGCAAATTGACAAATTGACCGAATACTCTTCAAAAAGAATAATGTTATTCGTAAACGGATATAGATTCGGACTGCCTGAACCTGCAAACACGGACAACTCAGTATATAATGGAGATAAGTTCGGCTATTGGGAGGGTTTCGATAAGCAATTTATAAAAACCAGAAAGAATGATTTGGTTTACTACCTTGATGGACACATGAAAATTGAAACCTCAAATCATTTTACTATGGACAACTTTTATTGCAGTGCTCGACTCACCATTCAAGGCTGGCCCTCAAACTACAAAGAGGCAGTCTTACGCTATGGTGATGCAGGTGCTGGATTGCTGTTTGGAAATATATTGATACCTGTTTCGGTGGAGATAGGTTGTAGATTGCTGTACAATAATAGTGAAACTACTCTGAACACTTTTTCCAACACAGACGGATTTAACAGAAGGAAAACCGAAGGCTATAGTGCTGGAATGAATTTATACGCTCAATTAGTTAAAGACCAAGTGGCGAGTATGGATACGCTTGATATTGTATGCCACAGTATGGGATTTGCATACGCACAGGGTGTAATAGAAGCCTTGAAAGAAAGCGGACTAAATATTGGTTTGGGCGGATATTATATTATTGCGCCAGAGAATGCTTGTGCTGGCACGGTTAATGTAAATGAATGGCAACAGATATGGCAATATGGTAGTGATGAACTGAATCACCCAATTCACAAGCAGGATGGTGTTGCGCCACAATGCCAAATACAGAGCTTGTATGACGTCCCAAATAAAAGTGGTCGTGCTTATATACCCGAAGATGTATCACAAGGTTTTGTCAGTAGCCACAGTGTCGAAAATTATAAGTGGATATTTACACGTAAAATGTATGAAAATGGATATGTTATGCCGAGAAAATAATTTTTTTATTCTGCTATTATTTATTATTGGTTCTTTAACTTTTACATCTTGTAAAAAACACAAAGGATATGACGTAAAAGAAATAGCGACAATACGAGAGAGAACGTTAGCAAAATCTCAAAGTATATTGGGCAAGGATGAATATTATTCTATTTACCAAATGGCAAATGATAGTATTAATAATTGGAGAAAACATGAATTGGAAGGTTGGAAATATTTTGGAAATCTTGTAAATTATCAATTAGACTCCATATTCTGTGTAAATAAAACAGGTGATAAAATTTTCTTTGCAATATTAAGGCGTAATGTAGATAAAGATACAACTGGAGATGGTATTTCTTATTTTTACGGCGTAAAAATAAGAAATACATGGTATTTCCTTAATGCTCCTTACTTGGTCCTACTTCGAGAATGGTATCAAAAAGACATTCATACACCGTTGCCTTTTGAAAAATTAAAACAAATAGCCACATCTAATATTTATCGAGGGTATCTAATCAAAGATAATACTGGTGATTGGGAAATTAATGAACGATTTTTTGAACAGGTTACACCTCTTTCCAATCGGCAAATAGGAGATAAAATAAAAACAGAAGAAGAATATGTAAGGTTTATGGTAGAAGTGAATTGGTCATCGGATGTAAATGCAACGATTAGAAAATATCAAGAGGAATGAATAATGAGAAAAAATGAAAATATTGAATATAAACAAAACATTATTAAACAATTTATGAAAAAAGTACTGTTCATACTAATTGCATTCCTGTACGCGGTGCAGGGATATGCCCAGGTAGAGCCTGGCGAAACCTTTTCTATTGATTTGGACGCTATCACCAAATGGTCGCCCGAGCAGGAGAAAAAAATCAATGCCGCTTTTACCCTGTTAGATGCTGTGGAAAAAACGGGCAACTTTATCAAGTCCCTGTCGGAACTGATTACCAACAAGACAATACCTCTGCCGGTAGGGATAAAGAGTGGCGATTATTCGCTGATTGTTCAGGAAATTACTTGGGATCATAAGAAAAAGAGGCAAATCATCCATGCTTCCTGCGCTTTCAAGTTCAAAGAGACAGGGCAGCCGATTGCCTTTGAAGGACAAGCCGTTTTGGAGAGTAATAAAGGCTTGGGTACTGCCGGTCGTTTAGAACTCATCGCTCCCGTCCGCCGCAACATCGGTAGTCAATCCGCCTTAATTATCCACGAAGGCACCGCCGTGAATTTTGGTTGCGGAGGCGTCGAATCGTTTGATGCGGATATATCTTGGGTAACAACTTCTCCCAGTATTACTGCGGTTGATAAGCAGGGCAAGCCAACCGACCTGCCCGTATCAGCCCGATTTAAAGCCGGTTTTCGCAATTTCGACGATTATACCGTTTCATTAGATATTGATAAATCTTTCATCATTAAGGGATTAAATGACGTGATTTTTACCCTGAAAGGCGCTACCTTGGATCAAAGCGATGTGGAAACTTCGGGATTGGTAAGGTTTCCCGCCAATTATTTTTCCCAATCCAATATGGAAACGATTCGATTGTGGAAAGGCTTGTATATTTCGGAAGCTTCGGTGAGTCTGCCGGCAATATTCAAAAACCCAAACGACAGTACCACACGCCTTACCGTTGCATTACAGGAAACATTGTTCGATGAAAACGGCTTTACCGGCAACATTGACGTTAAGAACCTGCTTCCGAGCGAAAATCTTAAACCGGAGAGTTGGGGTATTTCGCTTACCGATTTTTCGTTGGGTATGTTGAAGAGCCGTATTGTCGCTTTCGGTTTTGGCGGCGCACTCAACATTCCGCCTTTCGGTAAAAACTCGCTGCGCCCATATACAGCCACTATCAACCCACTTACCAATGAATATGATTTCAGGGTAGGAATGGCCGGAGAATATGAATTTTCGGCGTTGTACAGTACCCTTACCTTAAATGAACTTTCCCGTATGGAGATTCAATTCAGGGAAAAAGAAATTTATCCAACCATTTATGCTTCCGGTAAGTTGACTATAAATGCTCCGTTGGTAAAAAACACTGCAGAAAAAGATACTGCAGAACAAAATATCGCAGAAGGAGATACCGCAGAAGGAAACACTGCAAAAAAGGACAGTACAAAGGTATTTAGCGTGCCCGACATTGCCTTTGAAAACATGATCATCAGTCGCGAAAGTCCTTATCTGCAGATTGGTGCTATTGGCGTTACGGGTAATTTGAAAACACCGAAATTAGCAGGATTCGAACTTTCTATCGACAAAATCGACTCCTTTACCGACAACAAAGGCAGCGGATTATCTTTTCAGGCAGGCATTACGATAAGTGATATGTTCAGCGGTCTTGCCGGCATGAAACTCTACGGCGATTATGCCAAATGGAAATTCAAGGAAGTAGCGGTCGATCGGGTAAAAGTGGAGTATCATTCTTCGGCATTTTCCGTATCGGGCGGTGTTTGGTTTAAAAACGGTGATCAATTCTATGGCGACGGTTTTCGTGGAGATATTTCGTTATCATTGCTCAATGATAAATTTTTATTCGATGCCATAGGCGTATTCGGTAAAAAAGATGATTATCGCTATTTCCTTACGGATGTTTTCCTTGAACTGCCGCCATCTACAGGTGTTATGATTCCGCCGGTGTTGAATTTCTACGGATTTGGCGGCGGCTTATACCGTCGGATGCAACAGGCGTCGAAAATGCCGCAAGAAGCAACGATAGGCGCAGACCTTGATTTTGGGAAGTCTTTGTCGGGTATATCGTATTTGCCCGAAAAGAAAGTGGGGTTGGGCGTAATGGCTGCTACCAAGTTTGCGTTCAGCGCTTCGTCCACAATATTCAATGCCAAAGTAGGCTTTGAAATGCAGTTTAACGACCGAGGCGGGTTGAATTTCGTTCAGTTGCGCGGCGATGCGGCAATGGTAGATAGTCCGGAAAAATGGGGCAAATTGCTCGATAATGTTACACAAAAAATAGGCATATTAGAAAAAACCGGTATTTTGCAACCGGAAAAAGCGAAAAAAAGCGATTTGGAAAAAGCAGAGCCTGAAAATAAGAACAACGGCTTTTTAACCGCTTCGCTGAATATCGAATACGACTTGATTAACAAAACATTTTCGGCAGATCTCGCGGCTTATCTGAATGCGGGCATTATTCGTGGTGCCGGACAGAATGATAAATTGGGTTGGGCATCGGCGTATTTTTCACCCGACCGGTGGCACACCTATTTGGGTACGCCGTCCGACCGTTTGGGAGTGCGCGTGCTGAACATGGCCGAATTGAACGGCTATTTTATGTTGGGCAGTAATATTCCGGGATTACCTTCTCCTCCTGAAAAAGTATTGAAAAACCTGAGCGCCGACAAACGGGCAAGATTAGCCCGAACAAGTACGAGTAATCTGGCGCTGGGTAAAGGCATGGCGTTCGGAGCAGCATTCGACTTGAATTTCGATGCAAGTTTAGCGTTTTTTTACGCCAAGTTTGGTGTTGGGTTGGGCACAGAGTTTCTGTTGGCGGATTTAAGCAACTGTACTTGCAGCAACTACAGCGGCGCTATCGGTCTCAACGGATGGTATGCACAAGCCCAAGCTTGGGCATTTGTAGAAGCGGACATAGGTATTCAAGTCAAAGTATTTAAACAACCTCTGAGTTTCAGCATACTTGATCTTTCTGTGGGCACTTTGCTGGAAGGTGCAGGTCCGAATCCGATGTACTTCAGCGGAGCGGTCGGCGGGCGATACAGTGTGTTGGGCGGCTTGATAAAAGGCAGCTGCAGTTTCGATTTCCAAGTCGGCGAGAAATGTATTTTGTTCAAAGATGGTTCCCCATTTGGCGAGGATGTGATTGCTCAACTATCGCCGGTTGAAGGTGCTAAAGACATCAATGTTTTTGCAGCTCCGCAAGCCGTTTTTAATATTCCGATAGGAAAAGAAATGACCATCAATGAAGAAGATGTGAAAGGAACCTATATGGTAACTCTGGAAGAATTTAACATCAAATACAAAGGTACCGAACAAGCAGCCGTCGGACGAACTAAAATCAGCGCCGATGGTACAGTAAGCATGTTTACTCCCGATGAACCATTCGAAAGTCAAAAAGAGGTGGAAGTATATGCCAAAGTTGCTTTCAAGAAAAAAATAAACAACAACTGGGTATATGTCAACAGCAGCGACGGTAAACCGGTAATTGAGGACAAAAAAGTCGTATTCCGCACCGGCGATCGTCCGAAAGAGATTCTCCCCGAACATGTAGCGTACAGTTATCCTATCGACCGGCAATACAATTATTATCCGAAAGAGTACGACAAAGGATACATACAACTCTCTCAAAACTATTCTTATTTGTTTTCGAATGAAAAACCCGAAGGATTCGACCAAAAAATACGGATTAGCGACGAATTGGGAAAGACTTATGAAGAATCGTTTACTTACAAAACAAACTCTTCCGAGAATAACGTCCGGTTAGAAATCGATTTTCCGACCGATCGAATCGCATTTGAAAAGAACAGGATATACAAATTGGCAATCGTCAATATCCCACAAGGGCAAAGGGATATGAAAAGCAATATTTCGAGCGTAACAACGGCGGTAGAAGGACAGGAAGATATGGAAATCACACGGCAGCAGGCCATGGAAGTGCTGGCGCAATTGAGCGAAAAGGAAATCTATTCTCTGAATTTCCGCAGCAGCAGTTATGATACGTTTTCTCAAAAAATCAAAACCTTTGATAAACGTTCGGAAGGCTGGCGCGATTATATAGAACCATTTGTTCATTACATCAAAACCAACTTGAAAGAACGGGAGTTATTTGATGTGTATGAAATGCAAGGCATCAACGATCAAAAATTAGTGCGGTTTGCGGCGCAGGTCGATCAAACCGACTGGTTTAATCAAACGTTTTACAAAGACATGTATCAATCGCAAGCCTGTCTGACGCCTCCTGTCGAAAAAGTAGAAATACTGACGGGACTTCCCGATAGGCGATTGACAGATGATGAAATGCTTATCAATGTTGCGTCAGGTTACGGCATTGGTACGGAAGGGATATTTCGTTATTCTATTCCATATTGGTGTGCCCGCGATTTTTTTGCAACAAAAAGCAACATCGCGCAAAAAGCACTCCGTGGACAAATAACGCAGCAGGAAGCCCGATTGTTGGAAACGGATTTTCCGCCGGTAGTTTTCAAAGGCGACTATCCTGTGAATGTAAGTTATGTATTGCCGGGGAAAGAAATAAAAACCTCAACGGTAAATATGACAATGTATAATCCGGTAACACCATAAAAATTATAATTATGAAGACAAACATAAAAAAAATAGGAATTTGTTTATTGTTCGCAGTATTTTGTCTAAAAGGGTATGGGCAGATAATAGTAGAAGAAAACAGACATCATGTATCTCTCGGAGTTTCTCCTGTCGATACTTATTGCTTTTATGGTGGCGATAATTCTATTTATTTGAGGATAGGAAATAATAGCAGTTATACTTTTGGGAGTTTTCCTGTGTCTTTTTGTTTTTCTGAGAATGTGTATTCTTTTTCTCCTGCAGATCAATATTACTACTTTTATACTGTTTGCGGCGACGCTGGCGGTGAAGACGGCTATACTGTTCGTGTTCCCTATTGGACTAATATTGCGGATGTTTGCTCAAGGACGACGATTTATGATATTAAAACAAGTCTTTCTATTAGTGGACCTTTATATATTGATAAAATTGTTTTTAGTAACATTGAGGGAAATGAGTCGATAGCAAACGAATATGCATGTCCTGATCAGTATCCCTATATAAGAATAATATTTAAGGAAATTCCGGAAAATGCTCCCGATGGATATTATTACCCCACCGTTTATATTGATAAATATTATTATCCCGTTGTCGATATTGAATGTAGAAACGATGGCGGGAACTGGGTTACAGTAAGCACAACAGGTGGCACGTCATCGCACACTATTCCTTATTCCTCATTCCTGAATAAACCGGGATTAAATCCTCACGAAAAGATGTTTTTCCGTACAGTACGTGCTTTGCCGGATGGCTCATGCGGCGCTGCTACTTATACCGATAAAGGATTTTTCTTTTTTCCCCAATTCCGATTTCCGGCAGGCACGGATGTTGAGGTAATTCCTCCTGCTTGTAAAGGAGAGCCTACTACAATAAAAATTCCCTACGAAGGCAACATCAATTACAATTTCACGATTAAAGGTACATCGGGAGAGTGGGCGAATGGAAGAAATTTTGCTTTAGGTGGAGTAAACGGAGATAAAGTGAGCAAAACGAGTACTCATTTTATTATTACTGATAATTTTCCGGTAGGAAATAATTCATTAATAGTTGAATATGGGTATTTTGATGGAGAATCGCCCTGTGCATTCGCAACAGTTTTCACTATTACCGAAGTTCCCGACTTTACCATAAGTAATCCGAGTTATCCTAATGGAGTAGTAGATAATTACGAAATAACAAAAAACGGCGGAACGGCAAGCGTACAATTCAATATTTCGAACAGTTACAATAAAAACATTACGATAAAAGCGGGGACATTAAGTTTTGACAGAACCTTGAATAATACTCCCAATCCAAATGGCTATTACAACGGCACAATAACTATCGACTTGCCAGCAGGAACGTACACTAATACTATTTATGCAACTAACGCAGCTAATTGCACAAGTAACAAAGTGAGCGCAACGCTTCGCCAGCCCGATACTATAACCTATACACTCGATCCATTAGCCCCCAAATGTTATAACGAACGAGGTGGCGTAAAAATATCAAATATCAAAGGAGGAATAGGCGCTCGTACATACAGTTTGGATAGCGGCAACTCGCAACCGTTCAATGTTGATCCGTTAGAACTCACCAATATGTTTGCGTCGTCCCGGAATCCGTTGACTCTCTTTTCGACAAGACAGTCAACATTATGGAGTTAGAGAAAAATCAGCCCTGCCGAAAAATGAACGGCAAAAATTGCAGTTTCGAGTTCAAAGTTTTCGTCATTGACCAAATCAACAATGGTCAAATTTCGCTTAACTTTGCCTCGAAAAAGTACAATGTTTCGAGAAGTACTCTCGACTATTGGCGAAAGAAATTGAGTAATTACACCTCTAAAAACAAGGCAATGAGTTTAGAACAGGAGAACAAAAAGTTGCGAGAGCGCAATGAAGAATTAGAGTTTATCAAGGAATTTCAACAGGACTTAATTGTTGAATTTGAGAAAGTTACGGGGAGAGAATTGTCAAAAAAATTCTTGCCCGAATACTTGAGCAAGGAGATACAAAGAAAGAAAAAAAGACTTTCAAAGTAAAGTATCTCTATCAGGTGTTCGGGCTAACAAAACAGGGTTATTATCAGCGTATTAAGCGAGACAACGAGAAAGAAGTGAGAAATCAAACGATAGTTTCGATGGTTCAGGAAGTTCGTAAAAAACATCCACGTGCAGGAACACGTAAGCTGATGGTTTATCTTCGTGAGGAACAGGCGAAAGTCGGTATAAAATTCGGAAGAAATACCCTCAATACCATTCTTCGTGAGCATCAAATGCTTGTTCCTCGAACCAAGCGTTTCCATATCACAACGGACTCAAATCATTACTTTTACAAATCGCCTAATTTACTGAAAGAAACAGAAATAACCCACAGCGAACAGGCAGTTGTCTGCGACATTACTTATTTGAAAGCCGACCAAATACACGCCTATTTGGCGCTTGTTACAGACCCTTATTCCAAGAAAATAATGGGCTACTGTGTTGATGATAACATGCGTGTTGATTTGGTCAAACAAGCCTTGAAAATGGCTTACAGGAATATGATTTTTGGTCACGACGAAGTCATTCATCACAGCGACCGCGGCATACAGTATTGCTGTCCGGATTACTCCGGATTTGCTGAAAAGATGCATTTTAAGTTGAGTACCACACAACAATACGACCCATACGAAAATGCAGTAGCAGAGCGTATTAACGAAACATTAAAGTACGAATACGGACTTAATAAACAAGCACCTGATTTGCAGACACTCAAAAAGATGGTCAAGCAAGCAGTTGCTATCTACAACAACGAACGCGTACATTTGAGTTTGGGATTACGAACCCCCGAAGAAGTTCATCGAAGTTATAACTCGTTGAAATACAAGTCATATTCAAAAAAGCAAGTAGCATAATGATTTTTGAAGAAATATTTTTAGTACTTTTGAAGTGTCAAATCGAAACGGAAGCAGGCTCTGTTGGAGAACAACCTGTGAGGGATACATTTGACCTATACAAATTGTAGAGAGAAAGGGCTGTCTTTCTCGATAGTCCTTTCCTATAATTTGGTAGCTTATGCCTAAGAAAACTCAAGAGAGATTTTGTGAAACAAAATCAAAAATGATTGAAATTATGTACAAGTATTAACACGAAAAAAGGTCAACATATTCCGGGACAAGACAG